>Ga0114959_10003951_pt1 | contig 11479 bp, 5 predicted proteins | sample C_130625_EF_Meta_FD_87317 | JGI IMG/M metagenome (GOLD analysis project Ga0114959, IMG submission 87317) | Freshwater microbial communities from Lake Croche, Canada to study carbon cycling - C_130625_EF_MetaG | ecosystem: Environmental > Aquatic > Freshwater > Lake | place: Lake Croche, Canada...
AGATGCGGCATGACAGAGCCGAGTGCCGCGATGGCAGGCGTGCATTGATGAGTGTGGGCGATCTCTTCGCATCCACCTTCAAGGCCCTGACCGAGATGGAGAGCGACGACGATGGATTCGATCGATAGCCAATTCCAGGGACCAAGCGACGGCACCCGCTCTCCCTATGAGGGTGCGGACGGAACGCCGCGGACGCCGCTTGAAATCCGTATTATGGCGGTTGCCGCCGCAGCCCGCTTCCATGGCTTCGAACTGGATCGTGACGATTTGCGGGCCACCAAGGGTGAGGACCCGCCGCCAGCTACCTTCGTTGCCTGGGTTCAGGGTGCCGGCATGTGGGCAAAGGCCGCGCAGCTGCGCTGGAAACAATTGGTCGCCATGAGCGATGCCCGCCCGGTTGTGCTGTTCCTGAATGACGGCAGCGCCGCTTTGATGGTGCGTACTGATGCATCCCGGAACCTGGTCTGGCTTAAGGACCCGGCGGCTTCGTTCGAATCCGATCCGGTGGCGGTGGATGAACTGCGGCTGGGCCAGGTCTGGTCCGGTCTCGTGCTGATGCTGCGCCCCGAGCGCGGCCTGTCGCAGGATGATGAACCGTTCAGCTTCCAGTGGATTCTGAACCTGGTGCTGCACGAGAAAAAGCTTCTGCGCGATGTGCTGATCGGCTCGCTGACGCTTTCGATCCTCACCATCCTGCCGCCACTGATCGTTATGCAGGTGGCTGACCGCATCGTGTCGCATCGCAGCTGGAGCACGCTCACGGCGGTGGCGTTGATGCTGGTGGTGGCAACCGGATACGAGGCGATGATCGGCTGGGCGCGGCGTCAGCAGATACTTTATGTGGCGACCAGGCTGGACGCCAAGCTCAGCCTTTATACCTTCCGTCGGTTGCTCGGCCTGCCCATCGATTATTTCGAACGCACGCCCACCGGCGAGATCATGAAAGCGCTCAGCGAGGCGGGCAAGATCAAGGAATTCCTGACCGGCCGCCTCTTGTCCACCGTGCTCGACCTGATCATGCTTCTGGTCATTCTACCCGTGCTGTTCATCCTGAACCCGTTCCTTACCTGGCTGGTGATCGCCGCCGGTATCGGCATGGTGTTGATCATCCTCGCCTTCATCGGCCCGTATTCACGGCTCTACGGCAAATATATCCAGGCTGAGGTGATGAAGAATATCACCCTGATCGAGACTTTGCGCGGCATTCGCACCGTGAAGTCGCTGGCACTCGAGCCCACCCAGCGAGACACTTGGGACCGCCAGACCGCTGCCTCCGGCGAGGCACGCCTCGCGGCGCAGCGACTGGCGAACTGGCCGGCCACTCTGGTGATGCCGCTGGAAGCGGTGATGACGCGCTTTATCGTCATCATCGGTGCCGCGATGTTCCTCATTGATGGCAGCGGGTCGATTGGCACGCTGTTCGCATTCATGATGCTGTCCGGCCGGGTCGCAGGCCCGCTGGTCTCGCTGTCCAAGCTGATCGAGGACGCAGAGGAACAGCGCACTGCCATTAGTTACGCCCAGGCGGTTCTCAACAACCGTCCCGAGACCACCAACCCCAATGGTGGGTTGCGGCCGCGCTTCAACGGCGCCATTGCCTTCAACAAGGTAGAGTTTACTTATCCTGGCAGCAGGAACCGCGCGCTGGATGGCGTGAGCTTTAGTGTGCCGGCTGGCACGATGCTCGGTCTCGTGGGACGCTCCGGTTCCGGTAAGTCGACCATCACCCGCCTGTTGCAGGGCATCAACCGCGAGTTTGAGGGCTCGGTTCAGATCGACGGCATCGATCTGCGCGAGATCAATCTGAGCCATCTCCGCCGCAGCTTCGGCGTGGTGCTGCAGGACAATTTCCTCTTCCGCGGCTCGATCCGCGAGAACCTGCTTTCTGGGCGCGCAGGGTTGACGCTGACGGACGCGGTTCGTGCTGCGCGTCTGGCGGGCGCTGAGGAGTTCATCGAGCGCATGCCCGGTGGCTACGAGACCTATATCGAGGAAGGCTCGCCCAACCTGTCCGGTGGCCAGCGCCAGCGTATCGCCATCGCTCGCGCGCTGATCCACGACCCGCGCATCCTCATTTTGGATGAGGCGACTTCGGCACTGGACCCGGAGAGCGAGGCGCTGGTGAACGCGAACATCAAGCGCATCGCCCATAACCGCACGATGGTCATTGTGTCCCATCGCCTCTCCTCGATCATGGACTGCCATCAGATCATGGTGCTGGATCGCGGTAAGGTGGTGGATGTCGGGCCGCATGACGATCTGGTGGAGCGCTGTGCCATCTACCGCCATCTGTGGATGCAGCAGAACCGCCACATCGATGCGGCGCTTGAGCGAAACGCCGTGGCAGCCGCCGCTGCTCTCACCCAGGGGCACTGAACCATGGCCAACCAACTCGCCCGCATCGTTCCCGGCCGCAAGGTGGCGGTGGCCGACGACACCACGAATCGTGCGCTGCTTGAGTTCCAGTCGCCCACTCTGGCACTGATCTCCCGCCCTGTGCCGCCGCTTTCGAGCCGGTTGACCATGCTCATCGGCAGCATGGTTTTCATCATGGTGGTCATCATGGCCACTTTGCCGATCGACCGCGTCGTCACAGGCAGCGGTCGCGTGGCGCCGCAATCGGCGACCTTGCTGGTGCAGCCGCTGGAAACGTCCATTATCCGCTCCATCGACGTCAAAATCGGTCAGCATGTCCGCAAGGGCGACGTACTGGCGCACTTGGACCCGACCTTCAAGACCGCCGATCTGGCGGCGTCACGGCGCTCGGTCGAGAGCTTGCGGGCGGAGGTTGACCGGTTGCGCGCTGAGATGACCGGGCAGGTCTATGTCTCCGACGGGTCGCCCTCCAGCCAATTGCAGGCTGGCCTGTTCGTTCAGCGCAAGGCGGAACGGGAGCTGAAGCTCGAGACTTATCGCCAGAAGATCAGCAGCTTGCAGACCGCGTTAAACAAGGCCAACGATGAGGTGCGCAGCTATGGCGAGCGCTTTGGCCTGGCGACGTCGCTGCTGCAGTCGCGCGAAGAGGCCGAGCGCCTTGGCGTGGGCAGCAAGCTCAACACCTTGTCCGCTCGGGACAGCAAGGCCGAGAGCCTGCGCACCTACCAGACTTCACAATCCGCAGCCCTCGCGGCGCGGAAGGACCTCGATGCGATGATCGCTGAGCGCGATTCGACCATTCAGACCGCCAAGGTTGAGACGTCGCAGGCCCGCAATGATGCCGAACGCAAGCTCAGCGATGCTATGGAGCAGCTGAACAAGGCGCTACGTCTTGAGGAGCTGATCACCCTGAAAGCTGAGCAGGACGCAACAGTGTTGACGATCTCCACCGCCTCGGCGGGGTCGGTGCTTGGTCAGACCGAGCCGCTGATGACCCTAGTTCCCGATGACGCGACCATCGAGATTGAGGGGGCGATTCCGGCCGGTGATATCGCCTTCGTGCGCGTCGGTGACGAGGTCAATATTAAGTTCGAGGCCTATCGCAGCAACGAGCATGGTTACGCTGTGGGCCATGTCCGAGTGATCTCGCCTGATGCTCAAACCAATCCGGGCCAGACAAGTATCGATAAGCCGCAACTTCAGCAGGCACCAGTTGATCTCGGAACGTCGGTCTATCGAGTGAAAGTGTCGATTGACGAGCTGAAGTTGACCAATATCCCGGCGGATTTCCGCCTGCTACCCGGTCTGTCAGCCACCATTGACATCCAGGTCGGCAAGCGCACCATCCTCAGCTACTTCTTCACCCGCATGATCCCGACCCTGGCAGAGGCGATGCGTGAGCCATGATCGGGTATCTCGCTCCTTACGGCATGGCCTGAGACCATGGCAGGTCTGTTCTCATCGCTCCTGGGGTCGTCGAAATCGGACCTCAGGACGGCACTAACGCTGATTGAACGCAGCGAGCGGGCCAAGGCCTTCCCCTATCTGTCCCGTGCCGCCAAGGCCGGTCTGGCGCAGGCGGAGTTCGAGATCGCGCGCTGCTATCTGGAAGGTGCCGGGGTGCCGCCCAGCCCGGCGGAAGGTGCCCGCTGGCTCGAACGCGCCGCGCGGCAGGGCTATGTCGAGGCGCAGTCTTTGCTGGCCGCCTTCCACGTCCAGGGTGTGCCGAAGGTGCATGGCGATGACGGCACCTCCAGCATCGGCGGTAGTCTCACTGCCTCGCTGTTCAGCGGCACGGTGGAGGCGCCCAAGCCTGATTTCCAGCAGGCGCGGCATTGGGCGGCACTTGCGGCCGAAGGCGGATCGGCTGACGCCCTGGCGCTGATGGGCTTCATCCTCACCGCCGGCCCAGAGATGATGCGCAACGAGGCTGAAGCGGAGCAATATTACAGCCGCTCGGCCGAGGCGAACTCGCCGCAAGGCCATCTCGGCTATGCCCTGGCGCTGCTGCGGAAAGCCAATGCCCCCGAGGATTATCCCCTGCCTGTGCGTCACCTGCGCAAGGCGAGCGAGGCCAAGCTCGGCACGGCCCAATACATCCTCGGCGTGCTCACCGATCAGGGGCAGGGCACCGAGCGGGACCGCAGGATTGCCGTCGAACTGTTCGCGGAGGCCGCCGAGCGCGGCGTCCGAGCGGCGCAGCTTCGCTACGGCCTGGCGCTGATGAAGGGCGACGGCATCGAGGCTGACACTGTTGAGGCCGAGACCTGGCTGCGCCGCGCCGCCATGGCCGGCGATCCGGACGCGGCAGCTGCCGTGGGCCAACTCTACACTCAGGGTGGCGATCTTCCTGCCAACATGGCCGAGGCCGCCATCTGGTTGCGCCGCGCCGCCGAGTCCGGCCATATCGGGGCCGCCAAGGCACTGGCCGGTATGCACATGACTGGCAACGGCGTGGTGAAAGACCCGCTCGAAGCGGCCGCGTGGCTGCGTCAGGCCGCCAATGCCGGAGACACTCAGGCGCGCTACGACCTCGCGACCCTGGTGCTGCAAGGCAAGGCCTCGCCGGCGGACAGCGTGGCCACCACGTCGTGGTTCCACAGCGAGGCCGAGAAGGGTGACATGATTGCCGCCTTCAACTACGGCGTTTGCCTCGCCGAGGGGGTTGGCACCACGCGCGACGAGGTCAGTGCCGCGATCTGGCTGCGGCGTGCGGCCGATCATGTGGTTAACGCGCAATATTGGTATGGCCGCATGTTGCTTGAAGGCCGCGGCGTGCCGCCCGATCTCATGGAAGGTCGAAACTGGATCACCCGCGCGGCGAATGCTGGGGTGACCGATGCGCAGGTGGCGCTCGCCGAGATGCTGGTCAACGGTCGTGGCGGACCGGCCAGTCACGTAGATGCGCTGCGATTATTTCATGCCGCGGCCCATCAGAACCATATCGGAGCCATGTATGCGCTCGGCGCCCTGTATGGCGGCGGGCACGATATCATGTGGGACCGTCCCGCTGCCCAGACCTGGTTCCAGGCGGCCGCCGAGCGCGGCCATGCGCCATCGGCCATGGTGTTGGGCCGTTATCTTGCCCGCGGCCTCGCTGGACAACGCGACCGGGAGAGCGCGCGCAAATGGTTCACCCGCGCGCTTGAAGGCGGCATCGCCGACGCGCAGGTGGAACTCGACGCTTTGCCTGCCGCAGCCTGACCCGGCGTGCCATGAGCGGCGCGCCGCGCACCCGCGCCGATCTGGAGCAGGAACGGGTTGCCGCATGCCTGCGCAGTGCCGCTGAGGATCCGGCCCAGGCGCGCCTCTGGCTGGAGAAGGCACGACGCATATCGCCAGACGACCCATCGGTCATCCTTGCCTTTGCTCAGCATCTACTTTTCCAGGGCGACCCCGCTGCAGCTGATCTCTTCTCCGCCTTGGCTGGGTTGACGGATATGCGGGAGGCTTGGCTGGGCCTCGCCGCAGCCGCTTGGCGAGACGGTTCCACCCAAAGGGCCGCAGCCGCTCTGGGCCGGGTGCTCTGCTCCCACGTGCTGCCGGACACCCCTGAACTGCTGCGGCTTGCCGGCGAGGTGGCGCGCGATGCCGGCCTGCCGGGATGGTGCGGTGTGGTGGCGGCCCCCGACCGCGCGTTGATCCTCCGCTTTGGCGGCATCCACCGGCCCGACTTGCTCCGGGATGGCGTCCCCTGGCAAGGTCGCAGACCCGGTAAGGCGTCCTTGCTGGTCGCGAGCGACCGGGGCAGCAGCCTGCTTGGCAGCCCGATCGACCTGGCCCGCATCCGCAGGGTCGAGGGCTGCGTTGGAGAGGCCGAAGGTGGGTTGGCTGGCTGGGCCTGGCACCCGGCTGACCCAGATACCGACCCGACCATCATTCTGCGCCGCGGCCGCGCCATCCGACGCCTCATCGCCACCGACCACGGCATGATCGCGCCGCGCCCCCTCACGCGCCCCAGGCGCTTCAGCCTCGCTGCATCTGAACTGCCGGAGGGCGACGGCCCGATCTCTGTGATGGGTGCCGATGGAAGGCATCTGCTCGGCAGCCCGCTGGACCCGCAATCAACGATACGCGTCGCCGCCGCCATAGCCCATGCCGCCGCCCGCCCGCGCCAGACTGATCTGGCTCTGGCTGCCAGCCCAGCGAGGCTCAGAGGCGCCAAACGCCAGGTGCCCTGCCTGCCGGCGCGGCCGGTCGCGATCGTGATCCCGGTCTTCGCTCAGTATGACTGGACCCGCGACTGCTTGGCCTCTGTGCTGGCCAGCGCGTCTTATGCCCGGCTGATCGTGGTCGATGACGCCACCCCGGAGCCCGCCATCGCCGCCCTGCTCGACCGTCTCGCGGTGGAGGAACGCATTACCCTGCTGCGCCACGACCGCAACCAGGGGTTCCCGGCCAGTGCGAACGCCGGAATGCGCGCCGCCCTTGCCCTGCAGCCAGCGCATGACGTCTTGCTGCTCAACAGTGACACTTTGGTCCCGGCTTCCTCCTGGCTCGACCGGCTGCACCATGCCTTGCACGCGCATGATGATATCGGCTCCGTGACACCGCTCTCCAATGACGCCACTATTCTCAGCTATCCTGCGCGCGACCAGCGCAACGATCCACCGGAGGGTGATGCGCTGACCCGGCTCGACGCGCTGGCGGCCCGGGTTAATGGCAGCGACCTGCAGGAGATTCCAACCGGCGTCGGTTTCTGCCTGTTGCTGCGCCATGAATGCCTGCGCGAGGTCGGGCTGTTCCGACCTGAGCTGTTCGCCCAGGGCTATGGCGAGGAGAACGATCTCTGCCTCCGCGCCCGCCATCTCGGCTGGCGGCACATGGCGGCAAGCTCCGTGATGATCGCCCATCGCGGCGGCGCCTCGTTCGGACATGCCAGCCAGCCGCTGATCACCCGCAATCTCGCGCTGCTTGAGCGCCTCTATCCCGGCTATCACGATCTTATCGAGGCGCATCGCCGCCGCCATCCAAGCCAGGACGTTCTGGCCCAGGCTCGCCGCCGGCTCGACGCCGCGCGCTGGCGCGACACCGATCATCAATCGAGCGTGATCCTTATCACCCATGACAGCCAGGGTGGCGTCGAGCGGGTGATCCGCGCGCGCTGTGCCGCCCTCCATGCCGACGGACACCGCGCCATTGTGCTCCGACCGGTGCTTGACCCGGACAGCACCGAGGCCGAAAGCCTGCCTGGCCTATGTCAGGTTAGCGATGGGCCGGACCCGACCCACCCGAACCTGATCTACCGCCTACCTGAGGAACTGGACCAGCTCGCCGCTCTGCTCCGACCCGATGGCCCCGCCGAGATCGAGCTTCACCACCGCCTTGGCCACGATCCCTCGGTCACCGATCTGGCAGAGCGTCTTGCCATTCCCACAACCCTCCATCTGCATGACTACGCATTGTTCTGCCCAAGAATCACCCTGGTCGGCCCCGATCGTCGCTATTGTGGCGAGCCGGAGCAGGTCTCCGCCTGCGAGGCATGCATTGCCGACGCCGGCAGCCGGCTGGAGGAGAGCATCTCGATCCAGGCCCTTCGCATCCGGTCCCGGGACGAACTCGCGTCAGCACGCCAGATCGTCGTTCCCAGCCAGGACATGGCGCTGCGCCTGCGCCGCCATTTCCCTGGAGTTGCCCCCCGTGTGATGCCGCTCGAGGATGACGCGCTCTGGCCCGCTGTGCCACCGCCTACACCCAGCCGGACCCGTCTCGTCTGCGTGATCGGCGCGATCGGCGTGGAGAAGGGCTATGACACGCTGCTCGCCTGTGCACGCGACGCCGCACAGCGCGATCTCGGCCTGCGCTTCGTGCTCGCCGGACACAGCATTGATGACGACCGGCTGCTTGCCACTGGCCGCGTCTTCATCACTGGCCGCTACCGCGAGACGGACGCCGTCGCCCTGGTGCGTAGCGTCGGTGCTGATCTTGCCTTTCTGCCGAGCCTGTGGCCCGAGACCTGGGGCTTCACCCTGGGTCTGGCTTGGCAGGCAGGGCTGCGAGCCGCCGTGTTCGACATCGGCGCCATGCCCGCCCGGGTCAGGGCCACGGGTCTTGGGTGGGTGCTGCCGCTCGGCATGCCACCTTCAGCGGTCAACACTTGGATGCTAGGGGGGCAATAAAGCGCCCCCCACATGCCCTCCACACGCGTCGCGGATGTGACGATGTTCAAATCTACAAACCGGCTTTGAACGACAATCACCCTCGCAGATTCAGCTCCTGCTTCACCACGCTCAGCCAGTAGTTCACGCCGAGCGGAATGATCTCGTCGTTGAAGTCGTAATGGGGGGTGTGTACGCCGTGGAAGCTGCCGTCCTCTTTTACGCCGTTACCAAGGAAGATGAAGGCGCCAGGCCTGGCCTGCATCATGAAGGCAAAATCCTCGCCACCCGTCACGGCTGGGGCAGAATTGTTCACCTGCTCGGCACCGACCAATTCGGTCGCTGCGGCGATAGCAACGTCGGTCTGTTCGTCGTTGTTGATCAGCGGGTCGAAGATCCAGCTGTTATCGACCTCGGCACGGGCGCCGTGCAGGGCGGCAAGGGAATGGGCGAGGTCCTTGATGCGCGTGTCGATGATGTCGCGCACCGCATTGTCAAAATACCGAGCCGTGCCCGCGACCACGATTTCGGCCGGCAGAACGTTGCAGGCCTCAATCGAGCCGCCGCCGATATGGCCAACGCTGATCACCGCCGTGTCAAAGGCCGACACGTTGCGGCCGACCACGCTTTGCAGCCCGAGCAGGAAATGCCCCACCGGGATGGCGAGATCAACCGAGCGATGCGGCGCGTTCCCGCCATGGCCACCGGTGCCGAGGAATCGCACCTTGAAGCTGCCGCCGCCCGCCATGAAGCCACCTTTGCGGATGGCAAATCGCCCCACCGGGATCCCCGGCATGTTGTGCATGCCGTAGACAGCATCGCACGGGAAGCGCTCGAACAACCGATCCTGCAGCATCGCCACGGCACCACCACGGCCTTCCTCCGCCGGCTGGAAGATGAGCTGCACGGTGCCACTAAAGTCACGATTGGCTGCCAAGGCCTGAGCGGCACCCAGCAACATGGTCGTGTGGCCGTCATGCCCGCAGGCATGCATCTTTCCGGAATGCGTCGAGGCGTGTGGCAGCTCGGTCAGTTCGGTGAGCGCCAGTGCGTCCATGTCCGCTCGCAGGCCGATCGCCCGCTGACCGGGCAAGCGACCGCGGATCGTGCCCACCACTCCGGTGCCGCCGACCCCGGTTGTGGTCTCGATGCCCCATCCACGGAGTTTCTCTGCGACGAGGGCAGCGGTGCGATGTTCCTCAAGCCCCAACTCGGGATGGGCATGAATATCGCGGCGAATGGCGACAAGATCAGCTATCGCGGCGGCGTCGAGCATCACAGCACTCCCAGATCGGAACACGTGCGGGGTCTATCAGGTCGAGGCACCCCACATCACACGCAGCGCATTTCGACAGACCATCTCCCAACAGTCCAGAGAGATATCATGTGCGTTCTCGCCAGGCGCGAAGCGATCCATGTGACCCTTCAACAGTTGGTCGTCGATGCGGATCACCGAACCCGCCGGGTTTTCGCGGTCGGCCAGCTCAAGCCAGAGTAGCGTGGTCTCGCCGCCCTTGGCGCGCAGCAGGCTCGCAAACGTTTCGGCTTCCGGCTGGGCCAAGGGGCGCATCGCGTGATAAACGAACAGCTTGTCGCCGGATGCCATCTCCTCTGCCAGCTTTCGGATGAGGAAGGGCACACGGCGATGTTCACGCACCAGGATCTCGTCCGGGGTTAGCTCGCCCACCTTCGCCCAAGCGTGATAAAGGAAGCCGAAGCGCTTATCATGCACCATGTATTCGTTGCTGCTGCCGAGCTGCACCTCGAGTTTGCCACGGCTGCCCATCCCTTGAAATCCGTCTCGCAGGGCCGCCAGCAGTTTGTCCGGCGGAGCGCTGGCGAAGCGCAACAGCCCCAACGGCTCCGCGCCCCAGCGGCGCTGAACCAGGCCAAACTCGCAGTTTTCGCCGATGCTCTCAAACTGGATAGCAAGCTCAGCCGTTTTCAGTGCCATGGGATCCGGTCGCTCACGCCGAGGCGTGGCGGGAGGAGGCTGGGGCAACGGGGGTTTGGGCTTTGGCGCTGACGACAGCAGCGCCATCTCGCGGACGTAAAGGCCCAGCATTCTGCTGTCCTCAGCGACGCCCAATGCCAATGGGCTGGCGGCGTCAGGCAAGGTGAGATTCACTTTCACCTTGCTTTGATCGGGCAGGGAAAAGGGGATCGGGCACTTCAGAACAGCCCTCGCGTTGATGCAGACGATGGCCACAGGACGCCCGTTCACCATGATGCCCACACGTTGCGAGGGCCAGCCGGGCGCGGTGAATGGCGTGACATCAATGCGTAGCCAATGCGGGCCTGGTGTCTGGGGCCAGGGCAGTGTCACCGCCGCTTCGCGCGCATTCGTCCAGCGCGCATCCCGCTCAACAGCCGACCAGCCGGCGCCCGTATGAATCTGACTGGTGCCGGACGCGCCGAAGGAGATCACTTCGCCCTGAGCACTCTCCTGCTCACGAAGAAACGCCAGCACATCGGCATCCCCGATCGCCGCCAGGGCATCAGGGAGTGTCGCGCGCTCTGCGCGTGCGGGAAAGGCTTCGCGCGCGCTGGGAACAAAGCTGCGCGCGGCGATCATCTGCAGCGCCTCGCGACCGGCGACCCGCACCAACTCCTGGCCGGCAATACCGGGCTGGCCGGTCTGCGAGAGGCCGAACGTCACCAGCTCATAAAAGCGGCGATCATGCTCGGTCATCGCTAGAGCGTGTTCGGCGAAATGATCAATTACCGCCTCCTCCGTGATGAGAGGCTCTGTAACGGGCTCAGGTAGCATCACCACGCCGCAGCGCTGCAACAGCCAAGCGGGCAGGTCGGCGCGGGTGGTGATCTCTACGTCCATAATGGCGGCCGTGGCCAGAGCGTCGGCGAAGGAGGAGCCACCGGTTTGGCTCAGGGTGGCGCAGATCAGGTTGGGTCGGCAGATCAGCGGACTGAGCAAGGCACGCTCCGCCAGGCGTCGCAGCTCAGACACACCCAAGCCCAAGGTGCTGCGAATGCCGCCCAGCCCT
>Ga0114959_10003955_pt1 | contig 11474 bp, 5 predicted proteins | sample C_130625_EF_Meta_FD_87317 | JGI IMG/M metagenome (GOLD analysis project Ga0114959, IMG submission 87317) | Freshwater microbial communities from Lake Croche, Canada to study carbon cycling - C_130625_EF_MetaG | ecosystem: Environmental > Aquatic > Freshwater > Lake | place: Lake Croche, Canada...
AAACTAATATATCCTGAATCATTGAGATACATTAAATATTTGGAATCATTACTAACCCATTGTATTTTACTGTTATTATATATGTCAATGTTATCTATTTTGTTTTTTACACTTTCATTTTTAATGTCCCAAATTAATATTGAATAAGTTTTGTGAAATGTTAAATTATCAATTGATACTTTGGAAAATTCTTTTTTTTCTTTATTTACATCAATGTTTTGAATTATTATATATTCTTGATTAGGAGTAAATTTTGCAAATACATTTTTGTATCCTCCTTCAAGAAATGAGTGTTCGCCTATTTGACATATTTCATTTCCATTTTCAAAATCCCATAATCTTATTGTATTATCCGCATTAGCTGTTACTACATATTTATTATTTTGGCTAAACTCTGCATAGTTAACTCTCCTTAAATTAAAAGTTCCATATTTATTTTCAAGTATTTGTTCTCTATGAAAATCAGACAAAGAATGTGAATTTCTTATATATCTTCTAAGGCGATTCACTTCCACGTCTAAATAGAATTCATTATCTTCATCATGTTCTCTTTTTAAATCATGATGCTCTTTTAAATTAACAAGATCCCATATGTTAGATGAACCATCTTCACTGGCTGAAACTAAATACATCTCATCCATACTTATATTGAAAGAATTTATTCCCCAAATATCATCTAACTGCCCATTTTTTTTACAACTATTTTTATCAAATATTTTCAAGGAATGAAATTTTTGAACTATTAAATTGTTATTTATGGGTGAAAACTTGGATGAGATTATTCCTGACCCAAAATCATTGTTTATAATAGATACTATCGCATTTGTTTTTAAATTCCAAACAAATAATTTACCAGAAAGAGTTGAAGCAATCATGAAATTTCCATTATTACTCAATTCTAGATTATTTAAAGATGAATTAAATTCTTCATCAGTATTAAAAAATTTATATTTTAATTTACCACTATCAATTTCAAACATTTCAATATTACTAGATTCCTTTAACACAATAAATTTAGAATCATTTGTGTAAAATAATTTGGGATTGAAATGATTTACTGACTCTAGTTTCTTTTCTTTAATTCCTATCGTTTTTACAATACTCATGGAGTTTAAATCATATATTTCGATACTACTGTCATTTGTGATGGTTGCAAATTGATTTCCATCAGGACTAAATGCATTAAAATCTCGAAATTTTGACCAACCATCTTCATCTTCATCAAATGACCTATAATTATATAAAAAATGTTCCGAAGCATTATTTGTATTATAAATAAGATTAGTACCATCAGCAAATGATGTATACAAAAAGTTACTATTGAGATTAAATTCCGCATGGATAGCCGAAAGCGAACTACCTCTTCCATAGATTTTTTTGATACATTGACCGTTTTTTACATTCCATACATATGTTCTCCGATCTGAGCCACATGTAACTACATATTTACTATCAAAACTAAATTTGGCTGAAGTACAGATACCAGTGTGACCAGATAATTTATGTATTATTTTTCCTGAAATTGCATCCCAAATTATTGATGTACCATCTGCACTTGATGTTACTATAAATTTTCCGTTGTTACTATACTCAGCGCTAATTATTAAATCCCGATGACCCGATAATTTTTTAGTTAATTTGCCCGATAATACACTCCAGATATTGACGGTATTGTCATTTCCTGGAGTAATAATAAAATTATCATCATTGCTAAAATTAATAAACCAAAAACTTGCACTATCTAGTACTTGATCTAAGCTAATTATTAGTTTCCCACTTTTTAATTCCCAAATTTTTGCTTGACCATATGCATCAATTGTTGCAACATATTTTTCATTGTTACTGATTTTAAATGAATTAATATTAGTTTTGTGTTGTTCCGGCAATACCAACCTGGGTTCTTGTGCAAATAGGGTAATTGGCAACAATAGAATAAATATATTTAAATATTTAATTTTTAAACACATAACATTTTATAAATAATAAATCGCAAACATTATTTTTAAAAGATTAATGGCCCTTGATTTTTTTCGTTTTAAATTTACAATTATTGATTTTAATTTAAAATGTTATCAGTCTTCTATTTTGAAATCTTCTTTATCAAACCATTTTTGAAAACGATAACATCACTCTGCTATTTTAACTATATTTCAAATTTATCAGGATTTTTAGATTTAATTCCCCTTAATTCTGCACAACCTGAAGTCAAGATTAGTAAGAGCGATCTAAAAAACTAGTATTTTACATGTTCTTATTTTTTACTGAAAAATTTATTTCATTTTTTAAGATGTACTTTAAAATTATTTTATTCGAAATCGACATATTTAAAACCTAAAACTTCCAATTACTTAATAAATTTTCTGATCTTGATGTAGGCACTTGCATCCCTTCTGTCAATTCAGTTACTCGTTGATTTACGTACTCTTTTAAATCCAAAACATTACATTCAGTGTTATTTTTTAAATACTCTAAAATACTATATGTAAACACACCATTTTTTAATTCATTTCGCTCAAGAGCAAATTGAGTACCTGATGCTGCAGAAATAACATTGGCACCATTACCTCTTGATAAATTCATGAACAGATCTTTCATTAACTCAAAACTGCTTTTTGAGCTCATTTTTTTATTTTTATTTCCTATCAATTTAATGGCACCTTTAAAGTTGCTGTCCAATTTATTTTGTACTATTTGCATTTGAACCAAATCTTCTTTATCAACTTCACCACTATGACAAGCATCTATCAATAGCAATTTATTTCTTGCTGGAACGCTATCAAGCAAACTTTCAAGATTTTCATAGGAAAGCCCATTTTCTTCGGGATTGTTGAAATCAACGTTATAGGTAGAAAGGTAATAATCAAAATTATTGGAAAGTAAACCATGCCCACTATAGGCAATTATGATTTTGTCATTGATACTTGTATTTAAAATGTGTTTCTTAATATTTTTAATTTTTTCATTAGTGACATTTTCATTAAATAATGTGTCAATAATTTTGACATTATATTTTTTATTTAAAGTAATTGCTAAGTCTTTAATGTCTTTTGTACACCATTTTAGATTGTAAGTACTATCATAAAAATGATCAACCCCAATACCAACAAAATAAGTGTTTGATGGCTTAGAGGGTTTTATTGGTGTATAGTTTACAAATAGAGGCAACTTGTAGCTCTCAGTACCCGCATTATTAATTACTGAAGCTTCTATTTTATTAATACTATCTGATAATTTTATTGATAATACTGTATCAAAGTTTTTTTTATTGTTCAAATCAATACCCCTCATGCTATACAATGGCACATCATTATCCCAAACATTAAATGATTTAATTTTATATACTGAATCTATTGCTGATAATTCTATTGTGATACTATCAGTAGTTTGAAAATAATTAATCTTGTTTCTATTGGGGATATCAAGAACAGGAAGAAGTGTTTCATTTGTAAAATTCAATGCATCGATACCAATTCTGTTCACTCTTTTTACATAAGCATTATGATAGGATTTAATTAGAGCAGAATCACTACCACCCATTTTTTTTAGAACGATATCTGGTCGATTATATTTAAGGTCGAACTGATCAATTGAAAAATAATTTGGCCACCTTACAAAACCTATATCATTCTTAATTTCTCTACTTTTAAAATAGTAACCATTAGGCAGTAATACCAACCAGTTTTTATTCCCGAAATTATAAAATGTATAGACAAGATTGGGCTCATTATTAGTTTGCTTAAAAACCTGTACTATATTATTATTTTCCAGTACAGCAAGACTACTTCCATTGCTCATAATACTCTTTGGAGTTTCATTCAAATTTAAGGTAGATGACAGAACAATATCATTATCTAAATTTACTGTGACTAATTTTTTATTTGATGTTACGTAATATAATTGAGATGAGTTATTATTAAAAGTAGCTTCTGTAAAATTTCTGCCGAATGTTGAAACTGTATCAGAGAATATTGGCTTGAATACATTTGCATACCTTTTCCATAAAATAATTCCAAAATTGTAAGAATAAAACACTAAATACCTTCCGTTGTGACTAAATAATAAATTATTTGTACCATCATCTGAGTAGAAGTCAATTTTTTGTAATATTTCTTTTGATTTTAGATTTGATAGAACAATTTTATTTTTATACCTACTTACATCATCTTTATAATCTGTTATTTTATTGACTTTAGCAAATATATTAAACCCGATATTAACTGCAGTTGATTGATCTTTATAATCTAAAAGTTTAAATTTATTTTTTAAACTACTAGAGTCAAGTCTAAAAAAACTTTCTCCTAATAACCCATATTTAACCTGAATACCATTATTCAATTTATCAAATCTTAAAGGTGGCAAGCAATCTACAGGCAATTCTAATGTATCTAAATTACTTTTTGAAGTATCCCAAATGCAAATTGGGAAATTGTAGAAATCAGATGTCAAAAATATTTTTCCATTATACATTATTGCATCAGAAAATCCACCCCAAGGATAATATGGAGATGTAATTTTAGAAATTAATTTTTCAGAATTCAAATCAATTAATTGCAAGCTAATTTTAGAAGTATCATTTTCGTAAGGGTATAGATTTTCACTTTTTTGAATGAGAATCAAATTATCATTAAGCAGAAATGCATTATTATAATTATCATTATAAACATTTACTAATGCACTATTATTGCTTATTCGTTTTGTATTAATATTGTAACCCGACAATAACAGACTCAAATTTGTGTCAATACTGAATTGATTAATACAATTATAAAGTGAATTTGTATTAAAATCAGGAAAATTATTTACTACTTTTAATAAGCCTGTATTTAGAACTTTAATGTTATATTGTTCTTGGGTTCCTTGATTTCTTCTTTTTGAAGCTATAAAAATGTTGCCCAGATTATCAGTAGTCGATATTCCACAAACACCTTGCATATATATTTTGGTAATTTTATTGTAGTTTGGTTCTATACTTTCGCAAAGTAAAGTATCATTTAAACTATAGAATATTTTACTTTGTTCTTTAGAAATTATGAACCATGGCTTATAATCTGTGTTAAAAGATAAAAAACTAGGTTTCCAAATTAATTTATTGGTCTTCCAATCAAAAATACAACTCGGAAATATGTCATCATTCTGATCTTTAACTATAAATAAATCATCATAGGAGTCTGAATAGTCAGAAAAAACACTTAATTTAAAAGGTATTTTTTTTTCTAATTCTTGTGTAATTGTTTTATAGAAATAAAGAGTATCACGATTGTTTATAATGATTTTATCAAGATCTGGAGAAATCCATATATTTCTATTCCAGCAATAATGAATAATTGAGCTTTTAATATCTTCTGCAATTAATTTTGTTTTAAGCAATTTATCATAAATCAAAATACTATCATCATTCATTAATAAATATTTGCTATTATCCTCATTCGTATAAAGCCAATTTTTAGGGTTTGAACGATGCATCCATATTGGGTTAGGTAAAAATATTGAATCAACAACATTACCTGTTTCTAAATTTACACTATACCCGATTTTATCATTTTTTATATACGTTAAAATACCATTAGAATTTATATGAAAAAACCGGCTTTTATATCCAGAAGAAAATTCCATTGTATCGGATTTTGTTGGCTCAATTTTGTGAATAATTCCTAATTGAGTGTTCAACAAATCAATTCTAAAATCCTTGTGTACAATTAATATATTGCCGGTAAATTTATCAGTGTAATATTTAGCATCTGGATTTTTTTTTACAACATTAATCAACTCCCCCTTTTCCGATAATAAAGTAATATCATTGTCATCCCGAACCATAATTGATTTACCATGAGGAAGTAATATTGCAGTAGTGTAAACACCCTTAGCAAAAGAAATATCAATCTCTTTTATTAATTTTCCATAAACGGGATTCCAAATCTTTATTGTTTTATCTTCTTGACTGAACGAGTATAACAATTTATTATAGTTATTATACTTCACATAAGTGATAGGGGCTGAATGAGATTTTTGTATTACTAATTGAGGATTTTGAGCCAACAAAATGCTGTTAAAACAGAGTGTACAAAGCAAAACAATAGAAAATACAATTCTTTGGTAAATGATATTATTAAATAAAATAAAATTCATTTTAAAACTGATATGCTTTATTGAATGAAGTCAATAGCTGTTTATATATTTGATTATCAGGATTAATTTTTAAAGCTTTATTATAGCAACGAAGTGCCTCTAGATAAAAATGTTTTTTTTCAAATTCAAATCCTAAAAACATATTACGCTCTGACTCATCATAAGTTGTAGGTATTTGATTTTGTATTTTATTATGTAGAGAATCAAATTTTGTTTTACTAATTATAAAAATCTGTTGAGATTTATTTTCCTGATTCCATTCATTTCCTATTTGCCATTTATAAACACCAGGGAATATATGGTTTGAACTATCACATACTAAATCGTATTCTTTATTTATTATTGGCTTTGAACTATAGATTAGTTCACTATCATTGCCTGAGTCCCAAATATATAAATATTGAGGTTGAGCAGATTTTAATTCCCATTTCAATTTAACTGTTGACCGTTCAACAACAAAAAAACTGTCGTAGTATTTTTCAATTGAAACATCACCTCTTATTGGTGCACCTAAATTGTTGAAATATTTTTTTCTGTGCTTAATTGGATCCTCATGTGGATGAGAAAATTGCTGCCAAACAAATTTAAAAAAAGTGATACTATTGTTCTGATTTGAGTTTAGACAATTAACAGCGATTTTTTTAAAGTCCACAATACCTTCTTTTTCAACCACAAATGGAACATAATTATTACACAAAAAAGTGATTTTGGATTTTGCTTCAAGAAAAATACTATCACTTTCATTGTAAGTATTTCCTATTATAACTTTAACCTTCCCTTTAGGACTATTATAAAAAGCTTTCCCATAGATTTTATACACTAAATAAATATTCTGTGCATGAACAGCACTAGAAATTGAAAACAAAAAATATAATACAATTAAATATTTCATTAATGTTTATTTTTTGAAAAAATTGTTGAATAATTAAATTTCTTATTTAAATAAAGTACAAATGCTTCGTAAAAATAAAGTATGTCAACAGACAAAACTATGGCTACAAGCAGTAGCGAAAAATCTATATAAAAATTCCACTTCATAGATAAAATACCTAAGTAAATAAAGAATATACTTGTAATCAATTGAATAGCTTTAAATCTCAAATGAAACCAAATATGTTGGTGTATGTAATAACCAATAAATAATGTCATGAAAACATGTGCGATTAAAATTGAAAATAAAACCATTAACCAATTGGGTAATCTGTTGATATAATCATGTTGAAGTATCATCGACAATATATTGGCATGAATGATAATCCCATTCATATCGGGAACTTTTTTGTGCGCAAACTCTTCATTTAATGGTGTATAATTCTTGTCTTCGATATTAAAACCAGATTCATCGATAATCCCAATTAATACTATTTTATTTGAAAACAGAGAAGAATCAACATTATTATTCACAATATCATCTTTGTCAATTATTATATAACCCTCATTTCTTCTTTGATAATTAATATACTCTACTTCATTTTCTCTATTTTTAAGATCTTCATATTTATTGATATCTGCTAATTGTATAATAGAACTAGTGAAAGAGTTTACTCTGAGATTGTTTATGTTTTCAAAAGGTGAATAAGTTCTTATCACCCCCCTTTCTTCACCTATGAAGTTTACATAACCTGCATGAGAATAATTATCATAAAAAATAGAATGATTAATCACCTTTTTTTTATCAAAATCTATTTCATCTGCCAGAACAATATTTTTTATTTTAGCTATTTTATTTTTTAAAATTGAATCAGTTTCTAGATCTTGACCTATATCCCTATGATAAATATCTAATCCAATAGCGGCTGTATGATAGTTTTTTAATTTTGATAAGAGTGGAATCATTTCCTTTCTGGTTGCATTTCCAATATCAATTATAACAATATTTTTATCTACTTCATCAAGCTTTTTTGTTTTGGAAAAGGCGATGTCATTAAAATCAATATCAGACAATGCAATTTGAATAGGATCGAATACATGACTATTGAAGTGAATTGATTTTAGCAATAGGATTATTAAGAATAAAAAGAATGTAGCAATTAAAGCATCTCTTTTAAATAAAGATCTCATAAAAGATATAATTCGGTTAATTTAAAAAAGTAAGTTGAAAATTTGATTTCAACATTGAAAAAAAGAGGCTGTCATTAATTTGTAAGACAGCCTCTCTCTGATATGAGTTTATTTTTTATCAATAGCAGTAATAGTAGTATTTATAGTAGTAGCAACGACCATAATAATCGCAATAGTAGTACCAATACCAACATAAATTCTGGCGTGAATCATTTACGACTGTTTTTTCTTTTTCTTATTTACTCAAACCTGGATTAGCTTTAACGTATTTGGAAATTTGAGTTTGTAGAGATTTAGCATCTGCTTTTGTTAGTTTTTGTTCCTCATTGTAAATTTTGGATTTAAATTTTGTAGACCATTTCGCTTTCGCATCACGTGTTGCTCCACTTGGTTTAACTCCTGACACCATATTTATAAAACCAATATCATCTTTGGTTAATACAGTACCTTCTTCCATTTTTGAAATTGTTTTGTCATGATCTTTCTGTCCAAAAGCAATGGCAGAAAATCCAAGAAAAGCTAAAAGCAAGATTTTTTTCATTTTTTTTTGTTTTTGGTTGTTAATAAAAATTTATTTCTAATGTAAATAATTTTTGAATATCATCATCAATTAAAAAAAAATTATTCTAAAGATAATGCAACAATTTGTTCAAGCATTTCCCTACGACTTAAACCCTTCAAGTGTATTGGCTTCTCTAACTTACCGCAAAGAACTGATCCTTCAAAACTTAACGTCTCACCATCAGAATTATATAACCCACTTATGCTACAACTCTCTGGGAAATCATCTGCCTCCACAAATACAATATCTCCATATCCCTTAGCTCCTTTGTACATTCTTTCACGCAAAATATTGTTAAGTTCAATAGATAAATGCATCACATCCCTGTTTCTACTCTTATCCATCAAAGATGTTCGTACATAAACAGGCTTGGGTAATGCCAATGGTATTTTTTCTTTATCTCCACTTTTTAATAATCCAATGTCTATTGATCCATTTTGGGGTTGTCTTACCATTGGCTGCTGTATCCCACCTATACCTTTGGCCCTCTCAGGCACCTTCTCCACAGCGTATGAAAATATTTTGCCAACATCCACCAAAGTTCCATCACCCAATGCCGCCCCCTTTATTGCTTCCAGCAAAGTATATGTCAATATGCCCTGACCATATCTACTCGACTCATAACTTGATTGATCAGATGTACAACCACTTATCAGGTACAATCCTTGCCGATCTCGCAATCGATCTAAAGCACGCTCCTGCTGAGGATCAATATCCTTCTTTTCAGTTATGTTTTCAACCAGTTTACCGCTACCACATGCATCCATAATCAGTACCCTCTTCTTAGCACTTATCTTCGACAACCATTCCTTTAACTCCTCTCCACTTATCGTCTGCGACTTCCTTATTGCAGCATCCCGGTAACTCTCTCTTTCATTGCTCACAGCTTCCTGTGTCAAATAATAAAAATCATCCTTCTCCCCAATACCATAGGCAAGTCCGTGACCGCTGAAATACACCAACACAACATCTTTCTTTTGAGTGCGCCTTTGCAGGTCGATGAAAGCCTTTCTGATATTCTCTTTTGTTGGACGAAGCTCTCCATTGGTATGAATGAGTGTAACATGAGTGCTATCCATTGTAAATAGGTTACTTGCGCCTATCTCCAAAGCCCGGCTCATTGCCACTGCATCACGATCAGGATAAATTAGCTTCATATTTGGGTTGCTGTATTCGGAAGTACCCACTACCAAGGCATAAAAAGAAGCACGAGCTTTGGATTTATTCATACTTTCTTCTTGAACTAAATGAGATTTAGCTCCTCTACTAATCATCGAACCATCAACTGACTCTGCAACTACGGATATACTATTCTGTGATCCTTCTTCCAGATAATCATGTAAATTAATTTTTAATTGCTGTGTAATAAGCGAAGTATCAAATCCCTTTGGCCTTGCATCAGCTATACGCTCAATACCATCTATAGACACCGACACCCTTCCATATCCTCCATCGCGCTTTGTTAACTTTACAGGCAATACGCCTTTATTCAAAGTACCCAGCTCTACTAATGGTGACATACGGAGCTCGTTCATACCTAAAACTGATCGCAGTGACTTTCCTTCCATTATTTGTTTCAATAATCCAGGCTGGTAATACCTGCTTTTAAGCTGACTAAAATCTATTACCTCATCACCTCTTACCCAATACATCTTTTCCATGGCTCCTTCACTGGCATCAAACAAACCTGAAGAGGGATGAACTACTACCCAATCTTGATTATCGATCAAATAAATTGAACATAAACATTTTCCTGTATAAGCATCCCAAAAACTAAGATTATTTCCGTAAGTAATTATAGTACTGTCATTTGATGAAAACAATAATGTATTACTATAATTGTTGTATAAATTAATCGAAGACGTTTTTTTGCCAGTTGTTAAATCCCAAATTTCAATTTTATTTTTTTCTGGATTAATCAACATAATTAACCGACCATCATGTGATTCTTTTACATTAACTATTTTTTCAGAATGATTACCCTCCAGTTTAGTTAAACTCAAAAAAGAGGTGTCAATTTTATAAACGTTATTTTTTCCTAATACCAGGATAGTCTTATCATTATTTATAATCTCTATATTTTTAATATCGTCATTAATTGGGAACGATTGTACTAAATTGCAAGTAATAAGATCATACTTATTGATTGTATCCTTTAATGCAATTAGCAATATTTTCCCATTTCCGCTAATTGTATAACTCGATTGATTTTGAATCTTTTTACACCATATTCGCTTATTAGAATCAGTGTTCCAGAGCGTTAAGGTATCTTTAGAATCTCTCATCAAGCAAAATTTAGCATCTTTACTTATATATGAAACTCTACCAATATTTCTTTTATGTATTAATTCTCCAACATTTTTTCCATCAAGACAATTAACAATACTTATCTTGTTAGAATCTATAGGAAAAAAGCCAATTGAATTTGATGTTAAGTTTTTATCTAGATTAATGCTATTTTGATATGCTTGTCGAAACATTTCTTTTTTGGTATCGCAATCGAACAAAATAAAATTAATATCTGATTTATGATTTCTTAAGTTTAAAAAGCCATTAATAGCTAATTTTTCATTTCTCTTAATCCACCTGAACTCTGTAATTATACCGATATCTTTAATTGTATCCTGATTCAACAAACGCAAGTTTTGTAAGTCCCAAGTTTGAACTACATTTCCTATTCCCACAATAATTTGTTTGTTGTTTAAAATTTCTAATGCCCCATGAG
>Ga0114959_10003957_pt1 | contig 11471 bp, 8 predicted proteins | sample C_130625_EF_Meta_FD_87317 | JGI IMG/M metagenome (GOLD analysis project Ga0114959, IMG submission 87317) | Freshwater microbial communities from Lake Croche, Canada to study carbon cycling - C_130625_EF_MetaG | ecosystem: Environmental > Aquatic > Freshwater > Lake | place: Lake Croche, Canada...
CGGTTGGCCAGGTCGACGATCTGGCCGAGGGTCTTGGCGTCGACGGGGGGGAGTTTGGCGGCTGCCTTCTTCGCGGCGGGGGCGGCCACGGCGGCCCCTGCGGAGGCCTTGGCGGAAGCGGAGCGTTTGGGCTTGGCGGCCATCGGCGGTACCATCGGGGAACGAACGGGGTTTCCGGGAAGGCCCGGTCGGCCGGTATCCTACTCTCGTCGCCCCGCCGGGGCACGATCCCGGAGGGCCGGGATCAGGGCAGGGCCCCGGCCGGTGCGACCCCACGGAGAAGGAGCAGCGCGATGGCAGGGATTCAGGGCACGATTTTGTCGATGGGGCTCGTGGCGGGTGGCCTCCTCGGGGCCTCCGTGCCGACGCCCGTGTTCGCCCAGGGGGGCGCGGCGCTCCTCGCCAAGCCGCTCGACGAGCAGGCGCGGCCGAATCCGCTTCAGGGATTGCCGCAAGGGGCGCAGAACATGGCCCAGAACTTCGCCAATGGCGGCGCGCCTCCCGCGGGCCAGCCGGCAGCCGCGGCCGCTGCTGATGGCCCCGAGGCGTCGATCATGTCGGTGAAGTACATCCCGGCGTACTTCATCACGATCCTCGCCGCCGGGCTGGGCCTGTTCGTGGCCTGCAAGTTCAGCGGTCGGCGCCGCGACGTGTAGTCTGCTAGTGCGTGTTCAGCAGCGAACGTCGTCGGCCCGTCCGACCGCCTTCATCGTGCGAAGGAAGTGGGGGCCAGCCTGGAGCGGCGACTCCGCCGGGGCATGGGCTTTGACACGCTCCTCTGTACGCGGCCGCAGGTGCGGGGCATGGAAGAACTCGGCAATCCGCCCCACCACCGTCTCTTGCTCCACGGCCTGGAGTTCCGGGTAGATCGGCAGGGCGAGGGTTTCGAGGGCGGCCTTCTCGGTCTCCGGTAGGTCGCCGACACCCCAGCCGAGGTGGGCGAAGCACTTCTGGAGGTGAAGCGGCACGGGATAATAGATCTCGGTGCCGACGCCGCACTTCGCCAGGTGGGCCCGCAGGGCATCGCGCTGGCCACCGGCGATGCGGACGACGAACTGATTCCAGACGTGGCGGCCGCGGGGTTCGTCGGTCGGCACGCTGACGTGGCGGTCGAGGTCGTACTCCGCGAACAGCTCGGCGTAGCGGGCCGCATTCTCCTGTCGACCGGTGGTCCAGCAGTCGAGATGGGGAAGCTTGACCCGCAAAACGGCTGCCTGGATCGAATCGAGGCGGCTGTTGATGCCGACGACCTGGTGGTAGTAGCGAGGCTCCATGCCGTGGACACGCAGGAGCTTGAGTTTCGCCGCGAGGTCGTCCCGCGTGGTCGTCATGAAGCCGCCGTCGCCGACGCCACCGAGATTCTTCGTCGGATAAAAGCTGAAGCAGCCGATATCGCCGAGGGCGCCTGAGCATCGTCCGTGCCAGGTGGAGAGGATCGATTGGGCGGCGTCCTCGATCACCGGGATGCCGGCGCTGTTGGCGATCGGCATGAGCGCATCGAGGTCGGCGGTGCGGCCGAAGAGGTGAACGGGAATGATCGCCTTCGTGCGCCGGCTGATCTTCCGCTTCACGTCGGCCGGGCTGACGAGGTAGGTGTCGGGATCGATGTCGGCGAAGATCGGCACGCCGCCGAGACGCGTCACGGCGCTGGCCGTGGCGAAGAAGGTGTAGCTCGGCAGGATCACCTCATCGCCGGCCTTGATGTCGAAGGCCATCAGGGCAAGGAGGAGCGCATCGGAGCCGGAGGCGCAGCTGATGGCGTGCGGCACGCCCAGAAGCCGCGCCAGTTCGGTCTCGAGATCGGTGACGTCGGGGCCGAGGACGAACCGCCCGGAGTCACACACCCGCTCGATCGCCGCGCGGATCTCGTTTCTCAAAGTCGCGTACTGGCGATCGAGGGCGAGGAGCCCGACCTGCGGCAGGAATCCCTGCGTTTGGTCGGAGGCTGCCGTCTGATCGGCGGGCGTGGCTGAGGGAGTCGTGTTTGTGCGGATCATGAAGTCCTGCTCCGGTCCTGGCCGCGTTCGGGGGCGGGCGTCTGCCGGGGGTGTCTGTCACCCGGCCGCCCTCATCGACATGCGTTCGTGATCGTCACAATCGTCACAGCCGCTTCAGTCATTCGGGCGGCGGTTTCAGGGCGTTCTCTGATCTGCGAGACAGGCCTCGAGTCCCGTTGGGGGCCGAGGGGCGAAAAGGGGGGAATAGGGGAGCTTTCCTCTCCCGGTCAAGGTCAGCGATAGGCAGGAACGTGTCCGTTCCGCTCCTTCATTCGGAGGCCGCCAGCCAAAGCCGACCGATCGACGGAGCCGGAGGCGGGTTGGCAGATTGGGGGGGCGGGGAGATCAGCGCTGCCTTGGGCGATCGGGCGGTCGGGGGCGATCCCCTCCGCAAGGTTTGACATCACCCCTCCAGCAACCCTAGATTCCTTCTGTTTCCAGGTCGCCGTCGGTGCCGGTCGCGCGTTGTCACGATGGACAGGATGCCCGGAGGTGGCGAGGCTCGGCTGGACGTTTCTTCCCGATGATCACTCCGGCGGCCATTGGGGCCGTCCTCGGGGTTGACCGGGACTCTGAAGGGGGAGTCGAGCGGAGTCCGGGGGCTTTTGCCCCGGCGCCGCGAGTCGGATGGCAGCCATGACGCTCATCGATCTTGGGCCGATCGCCCAGAGGCTCGGCCTGCCAGTTGGCGGTGTCGACGCGGTGGTACGACTCCTCGACGAGGGGAACACCGTTCCCTTCCTCACCCGCTACCGGCGCGACCAGACCGGAGGGCTCGACGAGGTCGAGATCCGCAGGATCGCGGAGGCTGTCGCGAAGGCCCGGCAGATCGCCGACCGCAAGCAGACGATCCTCCGCACGATCAAGGGGCAGGGAAAGCTCACGGAGACGCTCGAGCAGCGGATCGAAGCGGCGACGAGCACGAAGCAACTCGAAGACATTTACCTTCCCTTCAAGCCGCGGAAGCTCTCGCTGGCGGAGATTGCCCGGCAGCGGCGACTCGAGCCCCTCGCCCGTGAGATCCTCGCCGCCGACCCGGCGGCGGCCGATCTCGACAAGCGCGCCGCCGACTTCGTCGATACCGATAGCCAGGTGGCGACGGTTGCCGATGCCCTCCTCGGCGTCGGGCACATCATCGCGGATGTGTTCGCCGAGCGGGCCGACGTCCGCCAGGCGCTGCGGGGGATCCTTTCCAAGCAGGCGCATCTCACCAGTCAGCGGGTGGAGACTGAGGGAAAGGCCCTCTCCAAGGACGAAAAACACTACCGCGATTACTTCAAATACTCCGAGCACATCCAGCGGATTCCCCCGCACCGCGCCCTGGCAATCAATCGTGGCGAACGGGCCCGGTTGCTGAAAGTGCGGATCGAGGGGCCGATCGACGAAATGCAGGCGGCGGCCGAGACGCTTCTGGTCGATCCTGCCCACCCGCACGCCGAGTTCCTCCGCGGCTGTGCGCGAGACTCCGTGACCCGTCTGGTGCTCCCGAGCCTTGAGCGGGAGGTCCGTCGGGAGATCACCGAATACTGCGAGGGGCATGCCGTCGCCGTGTTCGCCCGCAACCTCCGCAATCTCCTCCTCCAACCGCCGGTCAGCGGCAAACGCGTGTTGGCCCTCGATCCCGGCTTCAAGAGCGGCTGCAAGGCGGTCGTGGTCGACGAGTGCGGCATGCCGCTGGAGCATGCCGTGCTGCCGATCATCGGCCAGAAGGAGAAGCGCGAGGCGTCCGGTGCACGGATCGTTGAGCTTGTCCAAAAGCATGCCGTGAATGTGATCGCGGTGGGCAACGGCACGGCCGGTCGGGAGACCGAAACGCTCGTTGCCGAGTTGGTCACCGGCCCGCTCCAAGAGACCGACGTCGCCTATTGCGTGGTCAACGAGGCCGGGGCGAGCGTCTATTCGACGAGCGCCTACGCCCGAGAAGAGCTTCCCAACCACGAGGCCGCCGTCCGCGGGGCGGTGTCAATCGGCCGCCGCCTCCAGGATCCGCTCTCGGAGCTTGTGAAGATCGAGCCGGCGAACATCGGCGTCGGTCTCTATCAACACGACGTCAAGGCCCGGCACCTCAATGCCTCGCTCGACGCGGTCGTGGAGAGCTGCGTGAACTACGTCGGTGTCGACGCCAATACCGCCAGCCCCGCGCTCCTCCGCTACGTGTCGGGGCTCAACCAGACGATGGCCAAGGGCTTCCAGGAATGGCGCGCGAAGAACGGCGCTTTCACCAGCCGGGCGCAGTTCCTCGAGGTGCCTGGATTCGGTGAGGCGGCCCATGTCCAGGCAGCCGGGTTTCTGAAGATCACTGGCGGTAGCAATCCGTTTGACTCCACCTGGATCCATCCGGAGAGCTACGAGGTCGCCGCGAAGGTTCTCGAGCGGCTCGGCGGAAGCTCGGAGGATCTCACCAACCGGCAGCGGGCCGGGGCGCTGGCTGAAAAGGCCGCGGCCCTCGATCTACCGAGCCTCGCCGAGGAACTCGGCGTCGGCCGACTGCTGCTCTCCGACATCGTCGATCAGCTCGCTCGTCCGGGGCGCGATCCCCGCGAGGATCTTCCCCAGCCGTTCTTCAAGAAGGGGGTTCTCAAGCTCGAGGATCTCCAACTGGGGATGGAGCTCCACGGTGCCGTGCTCAACGTCGTCGACTTCGGGGCGTTCGTCGACATCGGGCTCCACGACAGCGGGATGGTCCACATCAGCCAGCTGTCGCGGAAGTTCGTCGGCGATCCGCACGACATCGTCAGCGTCGGTCAGATCGTCAAGGTGTGGGTGCTCGAGATCGACAAGAACCGCCGGCGTGTCGCGCTGACGATGATCCAGCCCGGATCGCCCGATCCACGGGACGGTGGCCGCGGCCCGCGCGGTCGTCGCGGCGGTCAGCAGGGGCAGGCCGAGGGGGGAGCACCCGCCGAGGGCGCCACCGGCTCGCGTCCCCCGCGTCGTCGTCCGGAAGGGGCCCAGGGGCAGCAGCCGGCCGGGGGAGGACAGCCCGCCGGTGGACGCTCCGAGCAGGGGAGGGGGCGTGGCGGCGATCAGGGCCGTCCCCCGCGAGCATCGTCATCGACTGGCGGAGCGCCGGCGGGTGGCGGACGAAGCCAAGGGGAGGGCGGTCGTCCTCCCCGGAGCCTTGGCGGGCGCCGAGACCAGCAGCGTTCCTCCCAGCCGGCGACGGGGCGCGTCTACGAATCAAAGAAAACGGGCCGCGATGCGGCGCCGATCACGAAGGCACAGATTGAGGGGAAGGAGCCGCTGCGAACCTTCGGCGCCCTCAAGCAACTCTTCACGACCCTCAACGAGCCCTCCGTCGCGGAGCCGGTTCCGGCAGCCAAGCCCGAGAAGGCGAAGCGGAAGCCCGCTCCCGAGGCCCCGGAGACGCCTGTTGCCGTGGCAACCGACCTCACCGGTGGTGAGGCGCCACCGGCTCAGGTGCCAACGCCTGCCCCAGAGGCGCCGAGTGAGCCCGGCGCCGGCAAGAGTGATCCGCCGGCCGTTTGATCGGCAACGATGCGTTCACGCTCGCTGATGGCCTGACACGAGCGTTGGCCGAGGCGATTGATACCGTGGCGCGGTTCGGGGTGCCGTGGAGCGACTCCCTAGGCAATCGTCGGGGCAGCGGGTTCGCGGCTCTGCTGGAGCGCGTTTTCGGTTGGACCCCGTTCCCGTTGGCCCGTCTTGCCGTGGCTCTTGCTACGTCCCAAAGAAGCCCGGGCGAATCAACGTTCGCGGAACGTGATCCGTCCCTTGGTGAGGTCGTAGGGGGAGAGTTCGACCTTCACTTTGTCGCCCGGAACGATACGGATGAAGTTCTTCCGCATCTTGCCGGCGACGTGGGCGTTGACGATGTGCCCACCGGTGATCTGAACCCGGAAGCGGGTGTTGGCGAGAGCCTGCGTGACGACCCCCTCCACTTCGAGAGCTTGTTCTTTTTCGGCCATGGATTCCCGGATCTGAACGGAGCAGCTGGGAAGGCTTCCCCGCGGGTTGCCTCGTGACAAGCAAGGATCGTACCCCGCCCCGGCGGGACGGTCCAGCGCGGATCGCCGGCCGGGGGTGGGCGTCAGGCCCGACTAGGGGGCTCAAAAGCCTGAAAACCAGCGGTCATCGGTGCCCCTCAAGTGCGTGGAGGGCGCATGGTCGGCGCGTGGCCGAATCGATTCGCCCTGCCCGGGGGGGATCAGTCGTCGCCGACGGCTGCGGGGGCCGATCCCGACGCGTTCCACCGCAGGTAGGCATCGAGGAAGCCGTCGATGTTGCCATCGAGGACGCTCTGGAAATTGCCGACGTAATGCCCGGTTCGCTGATCCTTCACCCGCTGGTCGGGGTGGAGGAAGTAGTTGCGGATCTGCGAGCCGAAGCCCGTCTTCGGCTTCGACTGGTGCTGGGCGTGCTTCTCCTGCTCCCGCTTCTCCTCTTGGATCCGGGCGATCCGGGCGCGGAGCATCTTCAAGGCGGTGGCCCGGTTCTTGTGCTGGCTCCGCTCGCTCTGGCACTGGACAACGATGCCGGTGGGAAAGTGGGTGATGCGGATGGCGCTCGACGTCTTGTTGACGTGCTGGCCACCGGCACCGCTGGCCCGGAAGACGTCTTCGCGGATGTCGGCGTCGTTGATCTCCACCTCGGTGTCGTCGTCGGGGATTTCCGGGGCGACGTCGACGGCGGCGAAGCTCGTCTGCCGCTTCCCTTCCGAATTGAAGGGGCTGATCCGGACGAGCCGATGGATCCCCGACTCCCCCTTGAGATGGCCGTAGGCCCATGGGCCACGGATGGCGACGGTGGCGCTCTGGATCCCGGCCACCTCGTCATCCTGGCGGTCGAGGAGTTCGATGGCGAACTCGTGCTTGGCGGCCCAGGCGGAATACATCCGCAGGAGCATCTCGGCCCAGTCGTTGGCGTCGGTGCCGCCGTCGCGGGCATTGAAGCTCACGAGGGCATCGGAGGCGTCATGGGGGCCGGAGAGGAGCGAGGCGAGCTCGAGGGCGTCGAATTTTCTCTCGAGGCTCTCGGCCTCGCGGAGGAGCTCCCCTTCGAGCGACTCATCCTCGCGGGCGAGCTCTTCGAGGGCCTCGAGATCGGCACTGGCGCCGAGCGCCTCATCGAGCGGCTTGAGGATCGTGTTGACCGCCTTCAGCTCGGCGACGGTGCCCTGGGCCTTCTCTGGATTGTCCCAGAAGCCGGGCTGAGACATCGCGTCTTCGATGCGGGCAGCGTGTTTCTTGCGTCCAGCCCAGTCAAAGAGAGTCTCGGAGCTGGAGGAGCCGGGCGCGAATCGTGCTCGATCGTGTGTGCAGTGCTGTATCCATGGGGCGGATTGTACGCACAAGCGCCTCCGCGGAGAAGCGGAGCGCTGCCGGGGCAGGGGGCCTCGCGGACACAGGAGCCGATTCGGGGGGCATCCAGGGCCGGGGGGGTGGCGGGCCGCGAAGCTCGCCTGGAAGCGGGCCCACGCTCAGCTCCGTTGCACGCGGCTCCCTGGCAGCCGGCGGACGAGCCTGCGCATCTCGAGGACAGCGATCGTGGCGAGAACCTGCGAAGCGGCCAGCCCTGAGCCGTCGACGACGGCGTCGATGGCGACGCCGGCGGCACCGCCGGCGCTGACGCAATCGAACACCGTCCGCTCCAGCCCTTCGAGCCCGAGCTCCGCGGGGCTTGCCACCTCCCGCCCACTCTCGAGCTTTACCGGCTCGAACAGCGGCCCGAGCTCCTCGAGGATGTCGTCGACGGAGCCGACAAGCTTGGCGCCGTCGCGGATCAGCCCATGGCTCCCCTTCGACAGCCGGCAGTCGACCGGCCCCGGCACGGCAAACACCTCGCGCCCCTGCTCGCCAGCGAGCCGGGCCGTGATCAGCGCCCCGGAGCGATCGGCCGCCTGCACGACCACGGTGCCGAGCGACAGCCCGGCGACGATCCGGTTGCGCTGCGGGAAGGCGCCGGCATGGGGGGAGGCGAGCGGAGGGGATTCGCTGATCAGGGCCCCATGGGCGATCACCTCGAGGGCGAGTTGGTCGTGCTCCGGGGGATAGATATTCAGCACGCCGCTGCCGAGGACGGCGATCGTCCGACCGCCGGCGGCGATGGCGCCACAGTGCGCGGCCGCGTCGATCCCACGGGCCAGGCCGCTGGTGACGGTGTACCCGGCGCGGGCGAGCCCGCCAGCGAGTTGCTCGGTGATTCGCCTTCCGTAGGCATTGGCGTGGCGCGAGCCGACGATTGCCACGGAGAGCGCGTCGGCCGGTGCGAAGGCACCGCGCACGAAGAGGATCGGCGGCGGATCGGGGATCGTGGCGAGGAGCCGAGGATAGTCGGGATCCCCTTCGAGGATGATCTGCACGTTCTCGCGCTCGCACAAGGAGAGCGTCTCGTCGGCAAACCTCCCGTCGGCGTTCTCGCGGATCGAGGCAGCGATTTTGACGCCGACGCCATCAACCCGCTGGAGCGCCGCGGAAGAGGCGGCAAACACGGCCGCTGGCGAGCCAAACGCGGCGAGGAGCATCCGATGGGTCCGCCCGCCGATCCCTTGCACGCAGGCGAGGTGAACGCGGTCGCGGAACGAAGCCTGTCCCGCAGCGGATCGATTCGCCGGCGCTGCGTCGTCAGCGGTGCGGGCGAAGCCGTCGGTCGTGTCAGACTCGTGAGTCTCGTCGGACTCGTGCATGAGCGTGTCGGCCGGCATGAGAGGGCCCCTGCGGTGGCGTCTGCCGACCGTCTCCGGCAGTGGTGCCAGAGCAGTGAACAGCTGTACCGTTGTAGCCCCGGAGGAGGGGAGCGTCAACGGGCCAGGAAAGGGGCACGAAACCAACGGCAACGTGCGGCGGAGTGACGAAACAATCGTCTCTTTGGGTCGCGGCAGCGAAGATCGCGTGGTCACGTTCCAGGGCACACGAAGAAGTTGCCCGGACAGCCCGCGTCAGCCGGCGGCGACCTTCATCTCGGCCAGACGCTGGGCGTTGCCGACGAGTCGGTCCCAGTTGGCCTCGACGTAGTCGGGGGGGCCGCCGCTCTGGGCGACGGCGACGGCCACCATCTCCGTCGGCACCATCTCGATCGCGTCCCAGGGGCAGACCTTGAGATCGTAGGGATTCGACTTCTTCCCCGGAATGTGGACGCAGACCTCGCAGCCCACACACCGCTCGACGTCGATCTCGCACCAGCTCTGGAGATTTTGGAACTGGTCGTATTGCTGCACCTTGAGGATGCAGTCGACCGGACAAACCTCCAGGCACGACTCGCACCCGGTGCAGTTGTCGGCCGTGATCACGGCCAGTTCCTTCGGCAGCTTTTTGCGGGGTCCGGCTTTGGCCATGGGAGGTGGGATCGGCTCGCGGGAGGGGGATTCTGAAGCGGTCGCGACCACACCATCCTAGTCGGCAGCCGCCGCCGGGCCAACCGGCTTTGACGGCAGGGAAAACGCTTTCCGCCGGCGCGGACGGCCGATTCCCCTCACACCGTCTCGCCGCGGAAGAGATCGGCGGGGGTTTGTCGGGCCCGGACGAGCCGGGCCTTGCCGCCATCGACGAGGACCTCCGCCGGGAGGGGCTTGGAGTTGTAGTTGCTTGCCATCACGAAGCCGTAGGCCCCGGCGATCTCGATCACGAGAAGATCGCCAACGCCAGCGACGGGGAGATCGCGCGTCGCCACGAAGCCGCCGTCGGTCTGCGTGAAGATGTCGCCCGACTCGCACAGCGGGCCTCCCACGGCCACCTCCTCGCGGAGGCCGCTGCCGGCTGGCGACGTGGGGCCGGTATCGGCCGGGCAGAGGCTCATCGGGTGATAGGCGCCATACATCACAGGCCGGGCGAGCGTGTTGAAGCCGGCGTCGACGAGGAGATACTTCCGCGACCCCTGGTTCTTCACCGCCCGCACCTCGGTAACGAGAAATCCACTCTCGGCCGTGAGGTAGCGGCCCGGCTCGATCTCGAGGCGGAGGCGGTGGCCAAAAGTCTCCTCGAGGCGCTTGCGCGTCGCGTTCCAAAGCTCGACATAGCCACCGAGATCGGCATGGACCTCACCGGGGCGGTAGGGCACCGGAAGCCCGCCGCCGGCGCTGATCGTCGTCAGGGAGCGGCCAATCTCGCGGGCCACCTTCTCGAGCGTGCCAGCGACTTCGGCCAGGTGCGCCAGATCCGTGCCGCTGCCGATGTGCATGTGGAGGCCGGTGACGGCGATCCCCGCCCACTCCGCGCGGCGCATCACGTCGGCGATGTCGGCATGCCAGATGCCGTGCTTCGAGCCCTCGCCGCCGGTGTTGGTCTTCTGGCTGTGGCCGTGGCCGAAGCCGGGGTTCACGCGGAGCGTCACCTCGGCCCCCGGCACCCGCGCGGCGAGCTGCTCGAGCATGTCGGCCGAGCCGCAGTTGACATGGATGCCCAAGCGCGCGACCTCGTCGAGGGCATCGCGGTCGAAGATGTCGGCGGTGTAGACGATCGGGTGGACCGGCGGCAGTCCGTCGGCTGCCGTCGAGCGATCGGCGTGGGGAGCGTAGCCGGCGGCGAGGGCCCGCTGGATCTCACCGGTGCTGACAGCATCAACCACCACCCCCTCGCGGCGGACAAGATCGAGTACGGCGAGATTCGAACAGGCCTTCTGGGCGAAGCGGACGGTGTCCCAGGCATGGCTCCCGCGCGGCTGCGTGAGGTCGCGGCAGCGGCGGCGGATCGTCTCGGCGTCGTAGACGTAGAGCGGCGTGCCATGGGCGCGGGCGAGTTCGGCCACGCTCACGCCGGCGATTGCTTGGCGGAGGCCGCCGTGGGAGGAGGAATCAGAGGACGCGTTGGAGGCGGACGTGATCACGGAACGACCTGGGGGGTGGGGCTGGGGAGAGTGAAAACAGGTGGAGGAAGAGCGTGTCGGTCGGCCGGGGGCCGACGAACGAACACGCGGAGGCAAGAGAGGGCTTTCCCCTTGCCTCCGCGTGTCGCAATCGCGTCGGGCCTGGGAATCAGCGGGCGCCGGCCGGCTCACGCTCGGCGGGGACACGCCGCGGCGGCGCGCCGCGACCGCCGGGGCCACCGATCCCTTGTTGCTGCTGTTGGGCCATCGTGGCGGCGGCCTTGAGGGCACCCGCGCCGACCGTTAGCCGGGTGACGAAGCCACCGTCGATCGGACGTCCCGAAGCCTTCACAGAACCGGAGTCCTTGTCGGTCTCAAGGAGGCTGCCGGCCTGCTCGGCGGCGGCCTCGGCCTGCGGGCCGACCCCCATCGAAGCGGCGTAGGAGAAGATCCGGTCGAGGGCCAAGGCGATCGCGGCCCCCGGGACTTCAGCAGCGGCGACGGTCGTGTTCGCTTTGCCGTTGGTCTCGAGGAGTTTTTCGAGCCGGGCTTTGACGTCACCGCCATGGAGAAGGAACGCGTAGTCGGGAGTCACCGCGAGGGTCAGCTCCACCGCGGGGCCGACGATCCCGGCGGCCGGCGTGGCGGAGACGTCGATCGTCACGGTGTGGAGGTTCGCCTTCCCCACCTTGCCGCTGTCGAACTTCGCCTTCA
>Ga0114959_10003959_pt1 | contig 11469 bp, 25 predicted proteins | sample C_130625_EF_Meta_FD_87317 | JGI IMG/M metagenome (GOLD analysis project Ga0114959, IMG submission 87317) | Freshwater microbial communities from Lake Croche, Canada to study carbon cycling - C_130625_EF_MetaG | ecosystem: Environmental > Aquatic > Freshwater > Lake | place: Lake Croche, Canada...
GCTGGTATTTTCGGCACCACAATTAACCATGACAATGTAAATCATGACTTTCTCCAGAGGGTTGCGGTCGCTTACACAACAATATCGTACCACGAACAGTTTTGTTAATTTAAGTGTAAGGGGGAGTGTTAGTCCCCCTTACCTTACACAACCGGCATTTCTACAACTTCGACACTCCAATCATACCCGTCGTCGTTGTCGTTGTTGTAGGTGAGTCTGGCGTGAGCAGCAACCGACTCCGCTGCCTCCCGGTTGCTATATGCAACCCGCTTGTGCTCACCTTCAGCGTAGAAGTTGCTGGTATTTTCGGCACCACAATTAACCATGACAATGTAAATCATGACTTTCTCCAGAGGGTTGCGGTCGCTTACACAACAATATCGTACCACGAACAGTGTTGAAATTTTAATTGTAATTCAGTTGGTAAATAACACCCATTTCAACTGTAAAGCGTACCACGAACAGTTTGTCGTATTGAATTGTAATTGTAATTTTGATTGTAATTTTAATTCACAATCAGATTGCAATTCACAAAAAAACATGGCGTGGGGGGCGGCAGGCTTTTACACCCGCCACCCCCCACTACCTAGGGGTATCACTCACCCGCGTCGGCGTCGGGCTCGTCCTGCTCGATGCCCAACTCTGCCAGAATGTCCGCCGCATCCGAAGCCACGTTGCTCGAACGAGTGGACGCCAGTTCCGGCACCCGCACGCCCTTCTCCCGCAGACTCTTGAGACGCAGACTCACAGCGGCGGGCGAGCAACCAAGCTCGTTTGCCACCCAGGTCTGATTCTGCCCGTTCGCAGCGGCAGAAACCACAGCGGTCAGGAACTCACGCAGACCAACCGATGCCTTGCCCGGAATTCGACCAGCCATTTGAACTCTCCGTTGTTGAACTCTTGTGAGTCTCATTCGCTCACAACCCATCATCGTACCACGAACAGTTTGTTATATTTAATTGTAATTTCCCAGTGTTAGTGGGAAATTACAGTTTGAATTGTTAGCCCCGTGTCAATCTTCATCTGTATCTTCATCATCCCACCCATCTTCACAATCATCATCTTCGTGATCGTAATAGTTTTCCGATTCTGTAATGTGTTCGATAGCCACACCGTCCATCATGTCGAACTCATCGGGCATTTTTCGGCTCCACAGAGGTGTCGTGTTGTTCACAACCGCACAGCGTACCACGAACAGGTTGTGAATATATATTTAGTGTTAATATATTAGCGGTATAATATATTTTAGGGTGTAAATATATTATTATTTCAATATGAGTTCGTGGTACGCCTTATAATAATTTATTTTTAGATGGTTAGAACACTATATTAGTGTATATTCAGTTCTAACATTAAGGATTATTCATGAGTAAGGTAAGAACCAGTTTATTTTGGAAAATACCAAGAGAAACAATAGAAGAAATAACTAAAACTTCAAATAGCATGGCAGAAATTATTAGGAAGTGTGAAATGGTTTCTAGTGGGGCTTCATACAAAGTTTTAAAAAGAAGATTAGATGAAGACAATATAGATTATTCACATATTAATCTGGGAGTTGGCAGCAACAAAGGAAGAACCTTTAAAGTTGATAAGATTCCTCTTTCACAGATTTTAGTTCAAGATTCAAGTTATAGTCGAAAAGAATTAAAGAAAAGACTACTGAAAGAATTAGGTTGGGAAAATAAGTGTTCTGTTGACAATTGCGGCAACACTGGCGAGTGGCTTGGAAAACCAATAACAATTCAATTAGATCACATTAACGGAATATCAAATGATAATAGAATTGAAAACTTAAGGTTATTGTGTCCCAATTGCCACAGTCAAACAAAGACTCACAGCGGTAAAAATAGATCAAAGAATAAATGTGTTTTATGTGGTTCAAGAACAAGCAATAGTAGAACTAAACATTGTATGAACTGTTTTATAAAACACATTGCCCCAGAAATAGGAAAGCGCCAACGAAGAGTTGAACGCCCACAACCAGAAACCTTATTAAACGATATAAAAGAACTGGGTTACGTTGGCACTGGGAAAAAATATGGTGTGTCTGACAACGCAATTAGAAAGTGGCTAAAAGTACCCCGTGCCGGTAACGCTCCGGCGTCACTAGGATGAAAGCCTAGTATACTAACTTCTATACGAACGGGGCTTATATGTTTTCATCGTACCACGAACAGTTTGCAATATCAATATAGTTTATTTCAATATATTTTCAATCGCAAATATATTAATAGTTCAATATATTGGCGTAATAAATACTGTTAGGCAGGGATATTACACCCTGCCTAACAGCTCGTTCACAAAGGCTTTTTAATTCAAATGATTAAAAGAAATTGTTAGCCCCGGACGAAAATTCGGTTGTAGATTGCTTCACAAGCCAGGAAAGCCAAGTAAATCAGCCCCCAGCCACCGAACACAACTGCAAAAATAAATGTTGTTGCAATTGCGTACGTTGCGATGATTCCAATATCCTGCATCCCTGCCTCCTTTGGTTGATCGTCCCTCACAACCACACAGCGTACCACGAACAGTTTGCTGTTATTTCACAGATTAAGGGGGCAGGATATTTCACCTGCCCCCTATCTGTGAACCTTAATCAGCCCTTGATGCCCATTGCAGCGAGAGCCTCACGAGCCTTCTCAATCACCGTCTTACCGCTATTACCCGCCCCACGCGGGAACTCAGGCAGACCCTTGATGCCGTTATCGCGGAGATACTTCATCCGCAGGCTAACAGCCGCAGGCGTAATACCAAGTTCAGCCGCAGCACTCGACTGGCTACCACCCTGCTTGTGATGCTTGATCACAGTCTTAACAAGCGTCTCGATGCTGACAGCCTTCTGACCAACCTTACGTCCAACCGTAACCTTCTTCTTACGAGCCATTTTTATCGTTCCTCTTTCTAAGTGTTTGTCGTTCCTCACCGTCACAACCCATCAGCGTACCACGAACAGTTTGTTATTGTGTTGTTAGGTTGTTAATATATTATTGTTAGCAATATATAAACGACAATATATTGGGGCTGGAATATATTTCCAACCCCAATATATTGTGTTGAGATATATTTTCAAGCGGTTTGTAATACCGGCTTGAATTTCACACTGCCTTTGCAATTCTGCTTTGGCAGTTGTGCAACAATTTCGTTCTTGATTCTGGCAATTTCCGTTTCAATTGTGGGGATTGATGCCCGGATACAGCCCACCGCACTATCATTGTTAGCCAAACAACCACTAACAGCATCCCTAATGATACTAATTGCCCTATCTTGTTGGATGCCGGCTAAATGCAACGCTAAAGCCAGTATTTCGGTGTGTGGCAGGCTTGTAGTGCTTGAACGTGTATAATCAGCCTCAACCGTCATCTCGCCTGAGATGCTCACACAGGCGTTTATACGATATGTTCCGGGTTGAACCCTATCCCTTGCACCATCATCCTTGATCTTACTGAGAGCCAAAAGCAGAATATCGTCCATGGTCGTATCTCCCAAGGTTAATCGTTCACAACCAACTAGCGTACCCCGAACAGTTTGCGATTCGAATGTTAATTAATTCGATCAACATTGTGACTAATATCGGTTTGATATGTGTCTGGCAATTTGAACTGCAGGGTTAATTGGGGTGTTAGGAATAGTTGCTGGATTTTGAGCATATTCTTTCGTACCCTCAATGTTTACCCTACACCAATATGTGCCAGTTGGATCGGCGTAATATCTCCAACTACCATCATTACCCCTGTAAGCCCAACTAACATTCATGTTAGCAATAGTGTCAGCACGTTGTTGAATTTGCTTTTGAAGATGTTCTTCATAGCGGTGTTCAATAACGCTACTAACTATCGGGGCGCTCTCTTTTGTAATTTGAGTAAGCCCTAAAAGTATGCTAACAATAGCCGCTGCAATTTGAAAGTAAATCATTATCAGTCCTTTGATAAAGTTTAGTAATCAACCCTCTTACCATGCTTACGAGAATAACGACGATTGCTGGTATCAATTACGCAGCACTTGCTGGGCTTGCCAACAACCTTACGCTGCTTAACTTCCTTAACAACAATCACGAAGTTTTTCATGGTATTGTCCCCTTGTAACTTTTCAGCGTACCACGAACAGTTTGTTGATTACCAGTTAATTACCATTCCAAACACTACATATTGCTGATACGATAGTTTACACGATCTACATAATTGTCGAGCAATTCCATGGTATTATCCATGTCAGCATCGACAATCTGACGGTGTTCATTATCAATGTTATGATTCTTTTCCATAGTTTCGATAATACCATTCAGTGTTTCACTAATAGTATTGAGGATCATATCGCCGTCGCCTTCAACATTACTATTGTCCACAAAATTCTTGAGCATCTTCAGCCGTTCAATTGCGTCCATTTTTTTATCCTCTTTGTTTTAATGATTCATTGAATAGTCAAAGTCTAAATACCGCTTAGAATCTTCTTGTAATACCCGTGCATATTCCCGTCGTTCATAACAATCTTCACAAAGATCGTCATGAAAGTCAATAATTCCATCAGCACTCTCTTGTTCAACTAGACAATTGTTGCACTTCATTTTTGCCTCACACTTCAATTTTTATATTGCTTCTTGATATACTTCATATTGGCTATAACACTATCGCAAATAGAAGCTACATACTGTTTGCGATTCATCCATGATGGAATCGCTTTGATATCTCCGTCTAAAATTCTGTTAATGTCGCCAATCCATCCTTCAACAGCGTTTATTGCATCATTGCAGCGTTCCTCAACAGAGCGCTCCTCATCACAATAATTATCCATAAATTTCCTTTTACCTCTTGTAAAGATAACTGCCATAAGGATCACAAGCTGCAATCAAAGCAGCATTATCATTCACAACATTAAACCTTGCTCCATTCTTGGCTGGAGCCTTCCAACTAGCTGCCTTGTAAATATCGCCAGTCACACTATCAATGAACGCATGAACGCTCTTTGATACTCTGCCGATATTGTTGTCCCAATACTCTTCCCTAACCACCTTGATATACTTGCGTCCCGGTTCAAGCACATACTTAATTGTGCGTCCATCCACCGGATAGTGGTTGTTGCTCTTTTCGTTAAGGGCGTTAAGCCAATTGTCAATTTGCTCTTGCATGGTTAATCCTCTCCTTCATCCCTGCGACGATCTTCATTTTCCATCATTTTTTCAAAGATTTGTTGAAACATTTCAAATGTAATTATTTCTTTGAGAGGTATTTCGTTTTGCATGGTTGTCCTTTAGCACATGTAAAGACCAATGGTAAGTCCGTCCTTTGAATAGCTTTCATTGTCACTATAACGGGGGAGATTAGCGAAAGTGATAGAGTTATCAATTTTCATGATAAAATTATCAGTATATGGAACGGCATCACTAGCGTCCTTGAAAACCTTAACAGTCTCCACAACATTGTTTCTAACAACAACGAAGACGTAGCTAACAGGCTTCTTAATGTCCTTGAGCATCGTGCCGCCGCTGATTTGACAGAACATATAGTGTCCCTTAGAAGGTTATTGAGTCTGACACCGATATATCGTACCACGAACAGTTTGTTAAAACGAAAGTAATTCCCCGGGTTAATTTCCCGGGGAATTAACAATTAGCCTTGCATATCAATCAAGGCATCAGTTGCGTCACTAATTACAGGATCAAATTCAACGGGAACCTCAATCGCCCGCTGATTCTCAATTATTTCCACAATTGATTCGATCAACTTACGCTCACCAACAACGTAATGTCCCCTAACATGGATTTCACAATCCCGCTTCATTTCACGAATCAACTTTGCCCTACGGGTAGCTGAAACTGGCATTTGAAGTGTCCTTAAAGGAAGAATTGCTGCCTACACGAACACAGCGTACCACGAACAGTTTGTTAATTAGAAAATAAAAACCCTCCGTTATATTTAAGTTTAGCACCCACGGAGAAACAGGTGTTAAACCTAGCCTTTCATTCGGGTATTGCATGACAGTTAAACTGCCGATTACCCTTGTCGGGCGACTGTAATTGTCAATGCGGTGGGATTTTACCCACACTTTCCTATGCTGGTCTAACGGACGGTGATGGTAGCGCTCCCATTCACCGCCGGCTGCTCAACGCTTAACCTACGCATTGTATGTTTTGGACAACCAAACAGCGTACCACGAACAGTTTGGCTTAATTAAAGCGGTAAGGGGGAGTGTTAGTCCTCCCCCTTACCTTAACTGTTAGCCCTGGTCAATTCCCAGTTCAGCCAGAATGTCAGCCGCATCGGCAGCGACATTAGTCGAACGGGTAGATGCCAGTTCAGGCAGGTTAACACCCTTCTCACGCAGCGACTTCAGCCGCAGGCTAACAGCCGCCGGGCTGCAACCAAGCGACTCAGCCACCGCCGTCTGATTCTGCCCGGCAGCGGCAGCCTTAACAACCGCCGTCAGGAACTCACGCAGACCAACCGATGCCTTGCCCGGAATTCGACCAGCCATATTAACACCCCTTTACTCTGAACTTGTGAGTCTCATTCGCTCACAACCCATCATCGTACCACGAACAGTTTGTTATTTTTAATTGTTAAGGGGGAGTGTTATTACTCCCCCTTAACTATGAATTAATCGTCGTAAGGATTGTCGCAATAATCTACAAATCCGACAGCTTCATCGGCATGAAAATCTTCACGATAGCTATCGTTATATTCGCTTTCAATATCGTCGTCATCTTCATCTTCCCAATCATCTTCCCAATCATCTTCCCAATCATCTTCCCAATCATCTTCCGAATCATCTTCCGAATCATATTCGGCTGTCTCGTAATCATCATCCTCATACCAGTATTCATCGTCCATATTGAACAACTCCTGTAGATGCTAATTCCAGACACCACAAGAGCGTACCACGAACAGTATTCAATTTTAAATTCGGCGGATTTTGGTAATTTTGCCGGTTTCTATTTAACAATCGGCTTAAAAGCTAACTTTTTGTTAATACTTCTATTTTTCGCTGTCAGTCACAAATTTATTAAGAAAGTCAGCTAGCCCTTTTATTTCTTTCTTAGTGCCTTTAATCTTCATTAATTCCCAGGATATCACATTGCTAATTTCTACATCAATTATTTCGTTGTTTTTTTCAACGTCCACCTTGAACACATCCATTTTGTATTGGTTCATTTTTAAAGTCTTTCACAAGATAGAAGTTAACACAATCGTAAGTTTAGTTCTGACTGCTCGCACAAGGCAGATTGTTAATCTGTAGATTAATCCACCAAGTTGCCCTTAATTAATCTGATAGGAGCAACATCAAGATGAAGTGCCATTAACTCTTGGCAATCATCAAGGTAGTTTCTAATTTTACTGTAAGTCTGGTAGTCGCTCACTTTAAGCATAGCAAGCTCACCTTTGGCGCAAGCTAATTTTTGTGCCATACGAACAAACAATTGCTTGATATCACCATTGGATTCATCTTCCATGATTATTCCTTAGTTGTGGGCAGTTTATGTTGAATCAATTCTTCTATGTGACCTTTGAGCTTAATCAACTGAGCTTCACTCAACCAAACTAAGGCATTTTTGTTGTCAGCCTCAACAACACTCAAAACGTATTCATCGCCATTGCATGGTTCATGCTTACCAACCGTTCTTGAAGTCTTGAATGATACTTTGGCTAGCCACTTCCTAATCTCCTTAAAAAGAATTGTATCACAAACGATATATTGATGCAAAATATATTATCACCTCAATATATTGGCGATCAATATATTTTCACGCTCCTAATCGCACCTTGAATAAAAGAATGATAGTGCTTTCGGAGCGGCAGCGGAATTAATTACTCTTTTTTAGATTGCCAATCTGGTGGTATCTTAAGAGGCTGGGTGTGAACCTTGAGAGTATCTCTTACATACAAACTTCTTTTAACATCTTCGAGACTCATGTTTAAAGCTACCAAACTTGCAAAATCAACCTTCTCAACAAACTTATTGAAGTGTGGCTTAATCAGTTCAACTTGCTCTTGAGTGTATTTGTCGTAAAACTCAGCAAGACCTTTAAGCCTCTCATCATCGGGTTTAACCCACATCTCATCGTTTGGTTCAGCAGCCATCTTACATTATTCCTTAGGGTTAATCAAGAGATCAATTACAGCGTTACGAACGGCGGCATCATCAACAAGCCTATCACCGTACCAATAGAAAAACCAATCATCCATTGAATGTTCCACAACGATCTCCTAGTTAAGACTGGGCTCAATACGAATCAACACCTTTGACGCAAGAACATCCTTAACAACCAAACCAAGGATATTGTCAAGAATTGGATGAAAGTCATGCGGCTGAACCTTACCACGCTGAACATTATCTGCCAACATCACAGCAGCAATCATGCCGCCCTTGATCTTGTGAATAATGGCAATCTTTGCAGCCAACTGCGGACTCATGAACATTTAATGTTCTCCCTTTATGGTTGCTTATTCCCTCACAGCAAACTAGCGTACCACGAACAGTTTCGTCCGATTGTTTATAATTCTAAGAGTAATTCTAAAACAATGCCAACTGATTTCAGTTGTAATTATGCATAAAAATAGAAACCATAGTCGCAAGGCTCATCCTTGATCCTCTTCAATTGTTTCACCCATTTCAATCAATTCATTGTAGCCATTGCCGCCGCTTACAGCCCAGCCACAATAGCATCTTACCAGACCTTCATGTAAGCTGCAATCCTCACAAACCTTAACTCCGCAGCTTTTGCTACGAATCATATTTCCGCCACAATTTTCACAACTCATTGTTTTACTTTCCTAAACAGTATTTCATCGATATCTTCCCCAGTTGAGATTTCGATTGTATTACCCCAAGCTCCAAGTATTTTTACATTTTTTACAAGCAGATTAAGTTCCCTAGTATTTTTGGGAAGTTTTACAATTCTTGCCCAACCTAATTGGTTTACTTCTAGGAAGCCTTCATTAAGTAGCGTATCAAAGGCTTGTATTCCGCTCATTGTATTGTTATACCGGTTGTAAATGGATCGACTTATCGAACGATGGGATTTGAACCCATAACTCCTCTTGTATCGCGAGCACAAGTGGAACTCTATCCAATTGAGTTACGTTCGACGATAGTTTTACGATTAATGTCCGGTATCACGCATTAACCAACCCGATACCTTATGGGTATCTAGGTTTCTATCCGACCCCTGACGCATTTATATTGTAATCGGCGGCTGGTTCTTATCCGGACTTTAACCGGCAGGCGAAACCATTTACTAGAACACGCCGTGGGTTTTTCACCGCTGTTCTTAACCGCCGACACCATCCTATCGTACCACGAACACCCCAGTTTAGTTTAAAGCGTAAGGGAGTGTTAGTCCTCCCTTAACTTTAATTAACGATCATAATGCCCATTGAAGTTACAACAAAATCTTTATAAATACCAGTTGAGCACTCATAAGCCGCTGCATCCCAACCGGCAGCTATCTGATGATTCAATGTGAATGTAAGCATTATTGGATCTTTTATCCACATATCTGGGACATCGTGCATTGAATCATATTTTTCATCATTCCAAAACGCGAAGATAGCCTTTCATTTGCTCGTTATTCATCTTCAATTCTCCTGTTGTTAAGTCCCAAATTGACACTTAGGACATCTTTTCCAATTTGATCCGCAAATCTTACATACGGCTCGTAGAAGTATTTTCATAGCCTTATCCCTCTTATCGAAAGCAAAGCCAATCAAGTGGTTTAACTTCAGTGGTAACTAACCACCTATCATATATTGTTGGTAGTGAAGCAACTCTATATGATTAATCAGCGACTAGTGCCTTTACAGCCGCTGCCCAGGCTAACGGGTAATTTACTGTCACTTGACTGGCTTTGACCTCGACAACCCATCATCGTACCACGAACAGTTCCGATTAATTAAAGCGGTAAGGGGGAGTGTTAGTCCTCCCCCTTACCTTATAATTTACTTACTCTTGCTCAATCCCAAGCTCAGCAAGAATGTCAGCAGCATCAGCCGCGACATTAGAGCTACGGGTTGAAGTCAGCTCCGGAACCTTAACGCCCTTTTCACGGAGCGACTTGATCCGGAGACTAACAGCCGCCGCTGAACATCCCAGTTCATTGGCGATCCAACTCTGATTGTGACCTTCCTTGGCAGCCTCAACAACGGCTGTCAGAAAGTCACGGAGACTAACGGACGCCTTACCTGCGATTCGACCTGCCATTTTAACTACCCTCACTTGACTATTTGTGAGTCTCATTCGCTCACAACCACACAGCGTACCACGAACAGTCTGTCAGTTTTATTAAATAACCCGGTTTATTTCCGGAGAACTATTTGGGGTACGGTATTTCTACCTACTTTTATTTAACAACCGGGGATTATCAGCCGTTTTGATTTAAGATGGCTTATCTGGTTGCTTAATCGTAAAACTTGTTGTGCTGTAAAGGCTTCCGTAAATTATACCACAGCAATTACAAGGTTGAATATTAAGGTTATAACAATCCCGTATTATTTGTGATATGATTGGGGTGTCTAATAACACTTCTGTATCAGGGGCAATGTTAATTTCATATTCAAATTGCCAGTAAGTAAAAACTTTGGCAGCGTACAGGTAAAGTCGTTTGTGCATCATGATAATTTAATTATATCACGTTTCACAAACAGATTCAAACACATTTAGCCCGTCCACTATGTTTCAAGTGGACGGGCTAATTTTGTGCGGGTAATTTGAATTAAATCAAATCACTCATCGTCCTGCTCGTCCTCATCGACCTGCTCAACCCCAAGCTCACTCAGGATATTACGAGCATCTTCAACAAGGGTAGACGAGCGGCTACGATCAAACTCAGGCAGGGTAACACCCTTATCACGCAGCGACTTAACCCGGCTACTAACAGCAGCAGCGGTGATACCCAACTGCTCTGCAACAGCACTCAAAGTTCCGCCTTCACCATGAACCTCAACAAGAGTGGTGAGAAACTCACGCAACCCAACACTCTTTGAACCTTCCTTACGACCCGGCATAATGCCCTCTCTTAGTTATAGTAGTTATCCGTTCCCAGACACTCACACAGCGTACCACGAACAGTTTGTCAATCACGTTCACAACACTCAATTCAACCCTACATCTGCGTACACTAAGTTGTAAAAAAGTACGAGTTTTATAACACTTTGTATATGCACACATTAATATATTTTCAACCCTAATATATTGGGCGTCAATATATTTTCAACCCTTTTTAAACGATAGATAAGTAAAAACCTCAACAGCAGCGTTAGAGATGTTTTGTCCCCGTTCAAAACAGTCGTTCATTATCTGTTCAACTTCAAAGAAGGTAGCGTTTTCATTACCATCACTGTCGCAAAGATATTCACAAAGCATTTTCTCTGAGCTAAGTTCAGCATCAAAGTACCAGTGAATACGAGCCTTGAATCTGGTTAGGTTTTCAGTATAATTCTTCTTACCAGCCTTGATGTAATTCTTAGGAAGATTCTCACC
>Ga0114959_10003961_pt1 | contig 11467 bp, 9 predicted proteins | sample C_130625_EF_Meta_FD_87317 | JGI IMG/M metagenome (GOLD analysis project Ga0114959, IMG submission 87317) | Freshwater microbial communities from Lake Croche, Canada to study carbon cycling - C_130625_EF_MetaG | ecosystem: Environmental > Aquatic > Freshwater > Lake | place: Lake Croche, Canada...
GGAGGGGCGGCTGCGGGCGCTGGCGTCAAGCCTTGAGGCCTGCGCCTGGCTGGTGCTGCTGCTGGTGCTCGCGGTGGCGGCCAGTGTGGTGATGGTGGCAACGCGGGCGGAGCTGGCGGCGCGGCGCGAGCAGGTGGAGATCGTGCACGGGCTGGGAGCGGAGGACGGCATGATCGCCGGGCGATTCGCCCAGCGGGCGCTGCGGCTGGCGGGACTGGGTGGCGTGCTGGGCACGGTCGCAGCGCTGCCGGTGCTCGCGGCGCTGGCCGGGCTGGCGCGGCCGTTTGCCAGGGAGGCGGAGACAGGTTCGCTGGTGCCGGTTGCGCTGTGGTTCCTGCTGCCGCTGCTGCCGGTGCTGGCGGGCGGCATCGGCTGGCTCACCGCGCAGATCACGGTGCGGCGCTGGCTGCGACTGCTGCCGTGATCCGCGCCCTGCTGGCGCTGCTGCTGGCCGTGGGCCTGGCATTGGCGGCGGGGTTCGCCTGGTTCGTCAGCCAGACGGAGGTGGCAGCACCTGCCTCCGCATTGCAGGCGGACGGGATCGTGGTGCTGACCGGGGGGGCTGATCGCGTTGCGGCCGGGCTGCATCTGCTGGAACGGCAAGCGGCGGCACGGCTGCTGATCTCAGGGGTCGGGGCGCAGGCGAGCTTTCATGACCTCGCGCATCTGGCGGGCGTCGATCCCGGTCTGGCACCGCGCGTGACGCTGGGCAGGGTGGCGGATTCGACGCATGGCAACGCCGCCGAGACGGCCGATTGGGTGGCCGAGCAACATATCGCCTCGCTGATCGTGGTGACGGCGAGCTATCACATGCCGCGTGCGCTCGCGGAGTTGCGGGCGCGCGTCGGATCGACGCGGCTGATCGCTGATCCGGTCACGCCGCCGGCGATGCGTTCGTTGCGCGACTGGCAGGTGTGGCGGCTGCTGCTGCGGGAATATGCAAAGTTCCTGGCGGTGATGTCAGGCGTCAGGACATGGGGATGGTGATGATCTGGCTGCGTTCGGCGATCTATGCCGTTTGGTTCTGGAGCGTGTTCGTGGCGCTGGCCTTGCCGGGACAAATACTGCCGCGGCGCTGGCTTGCCGGCTATTCAGGACTGTGGTGCCGCCTCGTGATGGGCGGTCTATGGCTCGCTGGCATCCGGGTGGAGATACGCGGCCTTGAAAATCTGCCGCGCGGGCCGGTGATCATCGCCTCGCAGCATCAATCTGAGTTCGACACGATCTTCTGGCTCGGCAGGCTGCCCGCGTGTTGCTACGTGGTGAAGGCGGAGCTGTTGCGCCTGCCGCTGTTTGGCCGTCTGCTGCGGCGGGGCGGGCATATCGCGGTGGATCGCCAGGCCGGGGCGGCGGCGATGCGCGGGCTGCTGCGCGAGGGCGGGCGGGCGTTGGCGGCGGGCCGTCAATTGGTGATCTTCCCTGAAGGGACGCGGGTGAAGTCCGGCCAGGTCGTGGCATTGCAGCCTGGGGTTGCAGCGATTGCGGCGCAGGCGAAGAGTCCGGTTGTGCCGGTGGCGACCGATTCGGGGCTGTGCTGGCCCGGCAAGTCGTTCCTGCGGCGTCCGGGGGTGATTCATGTGGATATCTGCCCTGCCCTTCCCGCCGGTCTTGACCGTGCGGCACTGTTTGCAGGCCTCGCCGCGGCGTATCGGGAGAGCCCTCTGCACAAGACGGCGCAGCCTGTGGAAAACTCTGTGGGTGAAGCCACAAATCTGCATGGATGAATTCGGAGCAATGCCATGCAAGCCATTGATAATACAGCGTTGAATTGGATTTCACGGCGAGTTTGTCGTTGCAGCGCCCGCTTGGGGATGACTGTTGTCTGAACTCGATCCATGATGACATTGACAGGGGGCGGGAGACAGGAATGCGCAGGTCTGTGATGCGCCGGTTGGCGATCGGTCTGGGCGGCTTTGTGGCACTGCTCGCCGCGACCCACACTGCGGTGTGGTTTGTCGGCGAGGCCCGGCTGGAGCGCGAGATGCGCGGCTGGATCGCAGCGCGGCAGGCCGAGGGCTGGACGATCGCCACCGGCACGCTGGCCCGCGAGGGCTGGCCCTGGGCCCTGCGGCTGCGCATTCCGGAGCTGCATCTCAGCACCCCGGCATTGGGCGGGGTGCGGATCGACTCGCAAAGCGCCGAGATCGGCGTGGCGCTGCACACTCCAACGGTCGCGCTGGTGCAGCTCACCGGGCCGCAGCGGGTCGGCATCGGCATCTTTCCCGACATCAACGTGCTGGCGAAGCGGCTGGAGATCCGGGTGCCGATCCCGGCGCAGGGCCCGGTGACAACGGCCGATCTGGTGGCCGACGGCATCCATGCCGACATTCCCAATCGTGGAGCGCTGGATGCGGGACATGTGGCGCTGCATGTCGTTGCCCCCGGGCTGGACGGCACCGCGCCGGAGGGGCGTATCGAGGTGCTGGAGCTGGCGGTGCCGCCCAATCCGGCCGATGCGCTGGGGCACAACGTGGCGCGGCTGGTGATCGACGCCACGTTTCCGGGCCGGCTGATGCGGCTGCCGGTCTCGGCTGCGGGGCTGGCCGCGTGGCGTGAATCAGGCGGTGCGGTGACGTTGCGCGAAATGGCGCTGGACTGGGGACCGCTGAGCCTGCGCGGTTCCGGCAGCATGACGCTGGATGAGCGACTGCAACCAACCGGGCTCGCCCAGGCCCGCCTGTCCGGAGAAAACGAGGCGCTGGACGTGCTGACCCGCGCCAACGTTGTCACTTCACGCGCCGCCATGACCGCGCGGGCCATCCTCGCCCTCCTGGCCCGCCCGCAGAAGGACGGGCCACCGGTGGTGGAGGTGCCGATCGCGCTGGTCGACCGGGTGGTCCAGATCGGGCGAATCCCGGTGGCCCGCCTTCCAGAAATGGCATGGCCGGCCGGCTCCTGATCTGCTATCGATTGAGCATGATCATGAACCGCTGCATCGCGCGAATTACCGTCCCGGCTGTCTGACAGCCGGGTCGTTGCGTTGATGTTTTGCCGTTTTGGAGTTCTTGGTCATGTCCAATTCCGCGCCCCAGGCGCCCTGGACCCTGCAGGGTCAGTTCGCAGCCGTTCGCTTCACCGTCCTCGCCGAGCCCGAGCCCGGACTGCTTCCACGCCTGATGATGCCCTTCGCGCGCCGCGATCTTATCCCGGACAGCCTGTCCTGCGTCACGTCCGGCGGGGTGATGCGCGTGGATATCCGCATGGCGGGCATGCCGGCCGAAATGGTGCACCTGGTGGAAGGCAATCTGCGTCAGACCCTGGGCGTGACCCAAATCGCCTGCCGCACCGAAATCACCGGCAGCGTGCACCGGGCGGCCTGATGGGGTGAGGAAAGCAAGCAAGCGCCGGTTTGTTTGCTTGCTTCCCTCACGACATCCACAACCCGCCGGTGATGTTGATCGCCTGCCCCGTCATGTAGCTGGCGTCGTCCGATGCCAGGAAGGTCACCACCCGGGCGACGTCATCAGGCGTTCCAGGGCGTTGGAGGGGGATGGCGCGGGCGCGGGTGGCGACGTCGGGCAGGCCTTGTTGCCGGTTGAGGGCTTCGGCTTCGTCGCGCATGCGAGTGTCCACGATCACGCCGGGGCAGACGGCGTTGATGCGGATGCCGTTTGCGGCCATTTCGCCGGCGAGGCTTTGGGTGAGGGCGATCACCGCAGCTTTGCTGGCGGCGTAGGCCGAATGATTGGGAACGCCTTTCTTGCCGGTCCAGGACGACATGTTGATCACCACGCCGGTGCTTCGGGCGACCATTGACGGCAGTACCGCCTGGCTGACATGAAACACGCCATCGAGATTGACGGCGAAGACGGCGCGCCAATCGGCGTCGGTGGTGTCCAGAAACGGCGCGGTGCGCAGGATGCCGGCGTTGTTGACCAGAACATCGACCGGGCCGAGGGCAACATGGAGTTCGGCCACGCAGCGTATGACGTCGGGTCGGTCGGCGACGCTGCCGGTGGCGTGGGCGGCGTTTCGATCAAGTGCCGCGACCAGGCGGCAGGTTTCAGCGGCGGCATCCGGGTCGAGATCAATCACGCCGATATCGCAGCCGGCGCGGGCGAGCGACAGGGCGATGGCGCGGCCGATGCCGAAGCCGCCGCCGGTGACAAGGGCGACCTTGGACGTGGTTGCGGCTGACATCGGTTTGGCCTCCCTGGTGGGCGCGACGGGACGGACGCGCCACTCGACTATGGACATGTTTTTCTACTGATGAGTATGTTCCTCCACCGACAGACTAATCAAGCGGGCGGGCGGGAGAGACGGGACATGGCGGAGGCTGCGGATCACGCGCCGGAGGGGTTGGATGCCATTGTGGTCGGCGCAGGGCTGGCAGGGCTTTATATGCTCCATCGGCTGCGCTCGATGGGGCTGCGGGCGCGTTGCTATGAGGCGGGCGAGGGCGTCGGCGGCACCTGGTTCTGGAACCGCTATCCGGGCGCGCGCTGCGATGTGGAGAGCATGCAGTATTCCTACTCTTTCTCCGAGGCGTTGCAGCAGGAATGGGTCTGGACCGAGCGCTATCCGAGCCAGGCGGAGATTCTGCGCTATATCGATCACGTTGCCGATCGGTTCGATCTGCGCCGCGATATCGTGTTCAACGCCACGGTGCGCTCGGCGGTGTTTGATGCGGCGGCGCGGCATTGGGTGGTGACGACGGCGCAGGGCACGGTGGTGTCAGCGCCGTACTGCATCATGGCCACGGGTGCGCTGTCCGCGGTGAACACGCCGGAGTTTCCGGGCCTGGAGGGGTTTCGCGGGCGCTGGTTCCACACCGGGCGCTGGCCGCAGGAGGAGATTGATTTCACTGGACAAAGGGTGGCGGTGATCGGTACCGGCTCGTCCGGCGTGCAGACCATTCCGGTGGTGGCGGAACAGGCGGCACATCTGACGGTGTTTCAGCGCACGCCGAATTTCAGCGTGCCGGCATGGAACAGCACACTTGATCCGACCGTGCAGGCGGCGTGGAAGCAGAATTACCAGACACATCGCGAAACGGCGCGCAACACGCGTTCGGGTATTCTGTATGAATACAGCCAGCGTGGGGCGTTTGATGTGTCCGAGGCGGAGCGCATCGCCGAGTTTGAGCGGCGCTGGGCGCGGGGTGGGGCGAATTTCACCCATGCGTTCAACGACATCTTCACCAACCGGGCAGCCAACGACGCGGCCTGTGAATTCGTGCGCGATCGCATTCGGGCCACGGTGCGTGACCCCAAGGTGGCGCAGATGTTGCTGCCGTATGACCATGCCATCGGCACCAAACGCATCTGCGTCGACACATGTTATTTCGAGACGTTCAACCGGGACAACGTCACACTGGTGGATGTCCGCGCCACGCCGATCGCGGGCATTGAGGCGAACGGAATCCGCACCAGCGAGGGATTTCATCCGCTCGACAGCATCATCTTCGCCACCGGCTACGACGCGCTGACCGGCGCCTTGTCGCGCATCGATGTGCGGGGGATGGATGGTCAGTCGCTGCGGGCAAAATGGAAGCAGGGGCCGCGCACCTATCTCGGGGTGATGTCGGCGGGCTTCCCCAACCTGTTCCTCATCACCGGGCCGGGCAGCCCGTCGATCCTCACCAACGTGATCGTGTCCATCGAGCATCATGTGGGGTTTGTGGCGGATTGCATCGCCCATATGCAGACGCATGGCCATACCGAGATCGATCCGCAACCGGAGGCGGAGGATGGCTGGGCGGAGGAGGTGCAGGCGGTCGCCGGGCGCACCTTGTTTCCGCAATCCAACTCCTGGTTCATGGGGGCGAATATTCCGGGCAAGCCGCGCGTGTTCCTGCCTTATGTCGGCGGGTTTCAGAATTACGCAAAGATTTGTGCTCAGATCGTGGCTGAGCATTATCGCGGCTTCACCTTTCACTGAGCATGAAGGAGTCTTCCATGCGCGCCATGCACCCCGATCCCGCCGGCCTGATGGCGCTGATCCGCGCCGCCGGACGGCCGCCGTTTGAAACGCTGTCACCGGTTGAGGCCCGCAGCGCTTACGCCGCGAGCCGAAATGTGGTGCAGCTTGAGCCGCAGGAGGTCGCTGAATGCCGTGACCTCACGATCGATGGCCCGGGGGGCGCTCTGCCGCTGCGGCTGTATCGTGGCGCGGGAACCACGGCCGGCACGCCCCTGCCCTGCCTGGTGTTCTACCATGGCGGCGGCTGGGTGATCGGCGATCTCGAATCGCATGACGCGCTGTGCCGCGCACTGGCCAATGCGGCCGGTTGCGCGGTGGTGGCGGTGGATTATCGACTGGCGCCCGAGCACCGCTTCCCAGCCGCCGCCCTCGATGCGCAGGCGGCCATGACCTTCGTGGCACGCGAGGCGGCGGGTCTCGCGATCGATCCAAGCCGCATCGCCGTGGGGGGGGACAGCGCAGGCGGCAATCTGGCGGCGGTGGTCGCGTTGATGGGGCGGGACGGCATGTGTCCGGCGCCCATGTTTCAGGTGCTGTTCTATCCGGCTGTTGATCTCGCCATGACATCAGACGGCTACGCGCTGATCACCGAGGGCGTGCCGTTGACGTCTGGGACCATGCGCTGGTTCGTCGAGCATTACACCCCCGACGCCAAGGACCGGCTGGACTGGCGCGCCTCACCGCTGCGGGCGGCCAGTCTTGCCGGCGTGGCGCCGGCACTGGTGGTCACTGCCGGGCATGACCCGCTGTGTGACGAGGGTCAGGCCTATGCCCGTCGCCTGGAACAGGAAGGTGTGCGGGTCACCGCCCTGCACCTGGCCGATCAGGTGCATGGGCTGCTGACGATGAACCGGGTGATCGCGGCCGGTGGGCCGGTGATCGCGCTGGCCGCCGCGATGTTGCGAGATGGTTGGAGATAGACATGGAACACCCCCCCGAGATCGACGTTCTGGTGGTGGGGGCCGGGTTTGCCGGTCTCTACGCCATTCATCGGCTGCGCAAGCTCGGCCTGACGGTTGCGTGCTGCGAGGCCGCACCCGATGTCGGCGGGGTGTGGTATTGGAACCGCTATCCCGGCGCGCGCTGCGATGTGGAGAGCCTGCAATATTCCTACTCGTTCATCCCTGAGATCGAGGCGGAATGGCGCTGGAGCGAGCGCTTTGCCGGGCAGGCGGAGATTTTGGCCTATATCAACCATGTGGCGGATCGGCTCGATCTGCGGCGGGACATTCTCTTCAACACGCGGGTCGAGCAGGCGATCTGGCAGGCACAGGACCGGCGCTGGGCCGTGCGGGCCGACACCGGCACCGTCTGGCACACGCGGTTCCTGGTCATGGCGAGCGGCGGCCTGTCCGTCACCCGCCAGCCGCCGTTCGCGGGAGCGGAGAATTTCCAGGGCATTTCCTGCCACACCGGGCACTGGCCAACCGAGCCGGTCGATTGCCGCGGCAAGCGCGTGGCGGTGATCGGCACCGGCTCCTCGGGCATTCAAACCGTCGCGCAGCTCGCCGATGAGGTGGCCGCATTGTTCGTCTTTCAGCGCACGCCCAATTTCATCATCCCCTCGCGCAACCGGGCGCTGGAGGAGACGGACCGGCAGCGCTGGCTCGACAACGTCACCGCCAACCGCACCCAGGCGCGGCAGGTCGGTACGCTGTATGAGTTTCCCGAGCATCGCGCCCTTGAGGTCGATGAGGCCACGCGGCAGGCCGAGTATCAGCGGCGCTGGGATGGCGGCGGGGTGAATTTCGTCCATGCCTTCAAGGACATCTATCTCGACCAGGCGGCCAATGACACAGCCGCCGATTTCGTCCGCGCCCGCATCCGCGACATCGTGCGCGATCCGGCGGTGGCCGATCTGCTGTGCCCGACCGACCACCCGCTGGGCTCCAAGCGCATCTGCGTCGCCTCCGGCTATTACGAGGCCTTCAACAATCCCAACGTCACTTTGGTCAATCTGCGCGCCGAACCGCTCGAAACAATCACCGCAACCGGCATCCGCACCACGGCGCGGGATTACGATGTCGATATCATCGTCTTTGCCACCGGCTATGACGCGCTGACCGGCGCGCTGGCGGCGATCGATATACGCGGCACCGATGGCCAGACCTTGCAGGACAAATGGGCGCAGGGCCCTGTCAACTATCTCGGCCTGATGACCGGCGGCTTCCCCAACATGTTCATCGTCACCGGGCCGGGCAGCCCTTCTGTGCTGGTCAACATGATCGTCGGCATCGAGCAGCATATCGACTGGATCGCCGACTGCATCGCCACCCTGCACCAGGACAACGCCGACATCGAACCTTTGCCCGAAGCGGAACGAGACTGGGTGGCGCAGGTGAATGCCGAAGCCGACAAGACGCTCTTCGTGAAGGCCAATTCCTGGTATCTCGGTGCCAATGTGCCAGGCAAACCGCGGGTGTTTCTGCCGTATGCCGGCGGGATCGGACGGTATCGGACGATCTGCGACCAGGTCGCCGCACGCGGCTATGAAGGGTTTCGGATCGGGCGGTAGCAGCATGCGAGCGCCAGGCACCGGCCTGACCGATCAGGGGTTGGAGCGTTCTTGACTGAACGGCCCCTGTCGGTGAACAAGCCGTCGGGTCTGAGGCAACGCAGGCGGGCCGGATAACGCAGCCCACCGCTCATAACGCCCTCGGTTCTCAGCAGCTCAGAGCAAACCCGCGCTTGCAACGAAATCGTTCTATTCACGGAAAAACGACCCGAGACATCACATCTGGCCAAACAGCATGCGGGTCCACCAGCACCAACCCGAGGAAAAATTCGCTCCGGCTGCGATGGCGGATTATTTAAATCAGCCCCTGTTCGCAAATATTCCCTCTGCAGTCGCGCGGATGGCAGCGTAGTAGCGGGCATAACCGCTACAACGACAGATATGCGCCCCCACCGCCGCCTCAATCGCGGCGTCCAAATCAACCGGCAGCGCACCGGCCCGTTTGATGCCGTCGAGAAATATCTGTGCCGCCATCACAAAGCCCGGGGTGCAGTAGCCACATTGGAATGCAAATCCTTGCAGGAAGGCCTCCTGGATCGGCAATAGCGCGTTCGTCGGCGCCACTCCCTCAATGGTTGTGATCTGCATGCCGTCCACCATTGCAAGCGACGTCGAGCAGCTGGCGAGGGGCGTCGCAGCACTGTTCGGCGCGCGGAGCGCCGCGACGGTACAGGCCCGGCAGATGCCCATGCCGCAGCAGAATTTCGTACCCGTCAGATCAAGCTCATCATGCAGGAAATCGATCAGCCGCTCGTCGCCCCGCGCCTCGTCCAGACGATGCATGATCCCGTTGACGAAAAACACGATGCTCATGACGCGAGCCCCTTCAGGATCTTGGCAGGCGTGATCGGCAAGGACGTGAAGCGCTTGCCCACCGCGTCGCGCAGGGCATTCGAAATGGCAGGGGCGATGGAACACATCACCGCCTCAGCGATGCCGCGCCCGGCGCCCGCGTCGTTCGGCGTCTCCGGCAGGACGATCAGTTCCTGCGCGCGCCGCCCCGGCTGATAGGCCGCCAGCAGCGGCACGTCTCCCCACCGCGGAACACGATAGCGATGGAGGTTCCAGGTTCCGTTCGCAGGCCCCGCCATGCCGCCGGGCATGTCTTCCAGCAGCGTATAACCAATCGCCATGGCAACCCCGCCTTGAGACTGGCCAGAGACCAGCTCCGGCACCAGGACCCGGCCGGCGTTAAGCACCGAGAGAACGTTGTCGACCCGAACATGCCCGTTCGCCCGATCCACCGTCAGACCGACCACGTTCGCGCAGGGCGCCCAGGCATAGCGGGAGTAGCGCTCTGCTTGCATCGGGGGCGGGACAGTGTTGCTGCGCGGCTTGAAGACCGGTTTGTCAGTATTGGGCAAATGGAAAGACAGCCCGTCCAACTGCAGATGGATCGTTCCACCCGGCGAGTCGAAATCCGCCGCCACCCAGTCTGACTGGATGAAGGCGTGCCCCAGCGCGCCAATCGGCAGACCGCTGTCGTGGATCGTTCGCGCCAACACGCCCCGCGGGATGGCAGGGCGCGTACCGTCGCGAAGCACCAGCGCCGTGCCCTCCCATGCGACATCGGCGTGCTGGATGTCCGTGCGTCCCCAGATGCCCCGCGCCGCAGGCAGGACACTGCCCAGCATAAGCGCCAGTGCTGTCTGCTGAACGGTGTGTACATGATGCAGCGCGGTGAGGCAGGCCGACGAGGACCCGATACCTTTGGCTGTCCAGTGGGGATTCTGCCAACCCGGCGATGGCGAGGAGGTCGACAAGCCAGTCTGCGCAAACAGACGGTAATTGCCCATGTCGACACGCTCGGCGTTCACCCCGAGGATCGGGCCAACAACGACGGCCAGTGTGGTGGCCGATCCGTTGCCCATCTCCACGGTGTCAGAGCGCACGGTTATCTGCCCGTCTGGTCTCATGATAACGGCAGCGACCATGCCGTCGCTGGACGTGCCGTAGGACTGCAAGGACATGGCAAGACCGGTGCCATAGGTGATGCCGCGCGCCGCATATTCCGATTTGATCTTCGCCCGATCAGCCCAGAGCGGATGTGCCTCGATCCGGTCCAGAATCTCCGCCAGCCGTAGCTCTTGTGCGATTGGTCCGCCAATCACCGTCCGGCTGACCGGCGTCGCGAGATTGGCCCGCCGCAACGCCATCACGTCCCATCCCCGGGTCGCTGCGATATCATCAAGCGCAGTCTCGATCGCCAGAAACGCCTCCGGCCCACCGAAGCCGCGCTGAGATCCGCCGGTGATGTCCTGGGTGTGGACGGACTGCGCAAAGATGTCCGCGGTTGGAATCTCGTAAGCGCCGCCGATACATAAAGCGGCAAGGTTGGCGACGTAAGGCGAAAGGTTGCGCAGACCGCCCCCGTTGAAATCCAGCCGGGCCTCGATGGTCCGCAGCTTCATGTCAGGGCTGGCGACCAGCGTGCCTCTGATCTTCGCCGCAGGCCGCTTCAGTCCGTAGCGGAACTGCTCAAACCGGTCATGCATCAGCTTCACCGGCTTGCCGTCGGAGAACGCTGCCGTCAGTGCCAGCAGCAGCGAGAACGGAGACTTGTCCCGCCCACCAAATCCACCGCCAAGATAGCAGCTGTACAAGACAATATCGCTGACCTTCACCGGCGCATCGGCGGCGCCATACATGGCGGCGATGCCGGAAGCATCCCCATCGGGAGACTGCGTCCCAAGCAGCAGTGACAGCCGGGCCGCCGCATGATCGTAATAGGCGAGGCCGGTCTCCGGCTCCATGAACATCGGGTCCATCGCCTGGGTATCAATGGAAAAGGGCTGGTGGATGAACTCCGGATGCGTCGCGAGATGGGCACTGATTTTTTTGCGGTAAGCCGGCATCGCCCCGATGTAGGTCTGCGGATCGAAAGTTGCGTAGCTGAAATTCTCATCACCCTCGAAGTATTTGATGTAGGACGTCTGCGGGGACCACGGCGTGTCCATGTCTCTCGAGGGCAGTGCCTCCAGTGCATAGATTTGAATCTCGGCATCGCGGAACTGCATGGAACGGCGAGCC
>Ga0114959_10003962_pt1 | contig 11463 bp, 19 predicted proteins | sample C_130625_EF_Meta_FD_87317 | JGI IMG/M metagenome (GOLD analysis project Ga0114959, IMG submission 87317) | Freshwater microbial communities from Lake Croche, Canada to study carbon cycling - C_130625_EF_MetaG | ecosystem: Environmental > Aquatic > Freshwater > Lake | place: Lake Croche, Canada...
ATGCCTTGGACTGGTTATCAAAACTTCATGATGTTTAACTACACTGATCCCAGATCGTTTGACAAGCTCAATCCCTACAATCAAAAGTTTGATAATTTTTTCAATGCTGGGGTAAGATATTTTCCTGCCACCATGAGCAAAGACACATGGAAACTAGGCACAGACATGGCTGCCAATTGGGATACTGCCACATATGATACCGAGCAGATTATATTAAATGCCATGCTATGGAGTCAGGGTATGCCGTTGCATGAAGTACTTGATCCAACCGTGGCCTGGCAAGGATTTAATCTGTTGCAAGACTATTGCACCACATGGAACAAGTGTCCAATTGATCATGCAAGAATTGTGCATCTACACAGCAGTCGTGGTGCTGATAGTAGGGTAGCGGTCATGCAAGATTTAGCAAAACAAGCTGGAGTTGAATTATGACTAAGATAGTAGGGTTTGGTGATAGTTTTGTATTGGGCACCGAGATTCCAGATAACTGGCAAGGATTAATGGGGTGGCCGGCATTGGCTGCCAAGGAACTTGGATTTGATTACGAAACAACGGCGGTCAACGGCTGTGGTAACGATCATATTGCCAGACAAATATACAGTTACTTTAGTTCAAATGAAACCAAAAATACACTGGCAGTTATTAATTGGACCTGGACACAACGCTGGGATTTTTACATAACAGAAAAAGAAACATGGATAACATTAGGTCCGACATGTGTGCCGGCAAAGTTACAAAAAACAGTAGATGAAACACAAAGTCATCGGCTAGTAGAATTTTATCAAGACTACGGCGGTAAAAGTATACTATGGAACAAAGTAAGAAGTCTGCAAACCATCTATGCAGTACAGAACTTTCTGAATATGCTGGGAGTGCCCAGTGTACAAACATACATGGATTATCATTTGTTAGATCAAACCTGGCATGCACCAGACTATGTAAAAACATTGCAAAGTCTCATCAAACCAGAACTTCTTAATTTTGAAGATAAGAATTTTGTAGACTGGTCGCATGACAACGGATTTGAAGTAACTGTGCCAGGAAATCATCCGTTATTGCTGGCTCATCAAACGGCGGCTGATATGTGGGCACCAATATATAAAGCAAAGGTAACACCATGACAGAAAAATCATTTAGCGAGTCGCTAAAGGATGCGCTTGCCAAGAAAAAAGCCGCACAGCATCCTGCAGAGCACAAAGATACAATAACTGCCAACACAGGCAAGAAAACACCAACCACTGGTGTAGTAGGTAAACCAATTAAAAAATCAACTGGTAGAGGAAGGTAAAGTATGAGTGTTTTTAACGACCAAAAAAAATTCATGAAGGCGTGTGATCAATCTGTTGACACAGAAGATCTTGCTCAATACGCAATGTATCTTAAATTAATCGACGAAGAAGTTGGAGAGCTTCATCAAGCTGTATTAGCAGGTGATCGAGTTGAACAACTTGATGCATTAATTGATATTATGGTTGTTACAATAGGAGCTATCCATAGTATTGGTGCTGATGGCGAAGGCGCTTGGAAAGAAGTAATGAATACAAACTTTGCTAAGATTGATCGAGTGACTGGTAAAGTTCGCAAGCGTGAAGATGGCAAAGTATTAAAGCCTGTGGGGTGGACGCCACCACAGTTGGCTGGGTATTTGTACAAGGGAAAATCTTGATGGACTATGAAAACAAATTGATCAACATAGATATCGACAAAGAGACTGGAAAAAAAACAATCTTTGCCGGTAGCAGTGGTTGGTTCATGCACGAATGGGTGAAAACTTTACCTGCCAGTGAACAATTAGAATGGTACACATTATCCTTGGAACACGAGCAGACTGTTGCAAGAGCAGTCAGCGCCGGCGACTGTAAAAGAGAGCTCTACGACTTGAGAAATCAACGAATACATTGGGTAAGTGAGACTGTTCACAAAAAATGGATGGACACAATACCTGCAGATAATCATTCAAGATATTTAAACTTTTGGACTAGATTCGAGCAATATTCACTTGACAAACAATCTTAACTATAGTAAAATTAGACAATGAAAAAAATCAAAGTATCTGAAATGTTTTATTCTGCCCAAGGCGAGGGTAGATTTATCGGTGTACCCAGTGTGTTCTTGAGAACTTTTGGGTGTAATTTTACCTGCGCTGGATTTGGATGCAAGCCAGGAGAGCTATCAACAGGTGCAGATGAAGTTGCACAAGTTGTGCACTTGTTTGATCGGTTTGAAGATTTACCGCTGGTTGAAACAGGATGCGATAGTTATGCAAGTTGGCATCCAGATTTCAAACATCTGAGCCCTACATATACAACCAGTGAAGTGGTTGATAAGATGACTGCACTTACTCCCAACCGACGTTGGATGCAGACCAATGGCAATGATGTACATCTTGTGATCACCGGAGGAGAACCTTTGTTGGGTTGGCAAAAAATGTATCCTGAGCTGTTGGAAAATGCCAACATGAATGATTTAAAAAATCTTACATTCGAAACCAATGGCACTCAAAAACTCCAAGCAGATTTTGAAGAATTCTTATGCAACTGGAGAGACAATTGGAACGAAGGACCCAAACGAGAAATTACATTCAGTGTCAGCCCTAAACTTTCGGCCAGTGGTGAAAAGTGGGAGGATGCTATATGTCCAGCAATCGTAGCTGACTATCAAAGAGTTGGCACAGTATATCTAAAGTTTGTTGTAGAAACCGAAGAGCACTTTGCCGAAGTTGATCGCGCAGTTGCAGAATTCAGAGCAGGCGGTTTTACTGGAGTTGTATATGTTATGCCACAAGGCGGAGTTGTTGCCCCGTATGAACAAAATCGTGTTCGTGTTGCCGACTGGGCCATGACCAAAGGCTATTACTATAGTCCAAGATTACATGTAGACTTATGGGGCAATGGATGGGGGAAATAATGCCGGCCAACACAGTCAACAATTTGCTTAGATCAGACATTACTATACGAGCATCAAACGGGTATATGCATTTACCCGAAGACATTGCCAACGCTGAAAATTATTATCGACGAGCCATCTATGACAAACTTGGTGGTAAAACTGTAGGCAAAACTGTGTTCATTGGCCCGGCTAACTTTTATGTTATCCGTGCAGTTATTAAAGCCGCATGGGATCTAGGCTGTAATGTATTCAATCAAGAAGGCCATCCAGCATATAGAGTTATGCCGGAGTTTAAAAACTTCTATGACTTTATTGATGTAATAGTAATATTCCCTCCGCTTGATGATCTAGTAGATTCACCCCACAGCAAATGGGTCAATGAATGGATGCCTGAAAAGCATGTATTCACTCCACCCATGATAGATGAAACTATATACCCAGAGTTTCACCCTGAGCTGGATAAACCAATTGGGCCCGATACTATAGCGATAAAAACTCATACAAGCGGAACCACTGGATTTCCTAAGATTATTGATTTTACTCACAGCCGAGTTATTGAATTAGCTGAACACACCATCGAGTACAACGGGTTTGAAGAAGCTGACCGGCCATTGCATAATAAGACAATGCATCACGGAAGTTTGTTTGTTAACTATGCAATTCCATTGTTGATGCTTTGTCAGAATCACTACGACGGAGACATATCATCATTCAAAGGTCGTACAATAGAAGAACAACTGTATAACGAATTGGTATATATCAAGAATAATAAAATCACTCGTTGGTTATTACCTTATTCATATCTTAGAGATCTCGTTAATGTAGAGCCCATAGACCTAGAAGGCAAGGTAGCACTTAACGGAATAGTAGGACCATTTCACGACCAGATGAAAACTTTGTTTAAAAAGTTTAACCCAAAACAAATTGTTAATATGTTTGGTAGTTCAGAAATGGGTACTATGTTTATCAGTAAAACAACCCCTGACAATATTAACAGTTATAATCATGCCAGATTTGACATAATTAATCCTCACATAGATTACGAACTATACCCAGATCATGTTAAAGCCAAGTGGAAAACCAGCTCAGATTGGTTTACAATGTCTGATAAATTTAAAGTTAAAGATGGCGTGTTATGGTGGCTTGGTCGGTCAAATACTGTGGTAATAGACGGAGAAGACATTGATGCTGTTGATCTCTTCAGCTTTTTAGCTAATAAATACAAGTCAACGGAATTTTCAATAGTACAAGATTTTGAATTAAATCGACTATACTTAGCTGTGTTTGATTCTGAAATTTTTACAGATCTTGCAACTGTTAACCAATATATAAAAGAAAACTATACAAAAGTACCCTGGGGGATCAACCAATGCTTCAGCGCCATGAATCAATTTGAAAAAATCAATGTTGTTGTTGGAATGAAACCCAGTGCACCGTTATTGCTTTACTATTTTAGAAATCAAGGAAAATAAATGGGAATATTTGATGTATTCAAAAAGAAACCTGAGGTAGTAACACCGCCACCATTAGAGCCGGCCAAGGTAAAAAAACCCAAAGAGACTGTTAAAAAAACAGAAAAAGAACTTGCTACAGAAGCTGGCGAGCCGTATGTGACTATTCTAAAAATGGATGTTGATCCAGAAAATATTCACCAAGGTGCGTTTGAACTAGATTGGAACGACAAGTTTGTATCCAACTTGGTTCGTGCAGGATATCAAGGCAAGACTGATGCAGACATAGTCGACCAATGGTTCCAAAATGTCTGCAGACATGTGGTCATGGAAACCTGGGAACAAGCACAAGCAATGAATCCAAATGTGTACGTCAGATCCAAAGACATCGGTGATGGTCGTAAGGAAGTTAGCTAATGAATATTTTATTAAACGGCGACAGCAATATGAGTGGCGAGGAGCTACGCAACAAAGATGACAGCATTGGTTCTCAACTTTGTAAAATGCTAAATGGTACAGAAACTAATCTGGCATTAAGCGGAGCTAGTAATGATTACATCTACGATTCAACTATTGAATATTTAAAAACTACCACTCCAGATTTGATAGTTATAGGTTGGACCGAAATGGCTCGGGTTCAATGGTACTTAGAAACCGAAGGCGAAGGCGCATTCTGGGAAATAAACAATCTAAGAGTTGGACGACCAGTTCCTCCTGAATACCAAGGTAGATATGATCACTGGTGCAAGTGGATGCAAAAAACTGAGTATTATCATAATACCATGAGTTTTTACTGGCACGAAAAAATCTATAACTTGCACTCTATGTTGCGATACAAAAAAATTCCACATGTATTTTTCAATGCGTTTCATAGTTTTAAAATATACGAACCTCAATGGCAGTTGGCCTGGCACAATAGTTTCATAGGTCCATATGATTGGCCCAGCACTTATGTCAACTGGTGCACCGACCAAGGGTACAAAGAAATAACCCCGGGATTTCACCACTATGAGCCAGCAGGACAACAAGCCTGGGCTGAACGAATTTATAACCACATTATCGACAACAAAATCATATGATATTATATGTAAATGGCGACAGTCATACTGCCGCGGCCGAAGCTGTTAATTCTTATGCATTTGCCGAAGATGATGGTAGACTAACTCACCTGGGTAGACTTCCGCATCCTGATAACATACGGGTTAGTTGGGGTAAAATTTTAGCCGATACTTTAAAATACAGTTTCAAATGCGATGCCGAAAGTGCCAGCAGTAACCATCGTATAATTCGCACAACCAGAGCCTGGGCTGAAACACAGTTATCAAACCCCACACAAGCATTGGCTGTGATACAATGGAGTACTTGGGAAAGAGATGAGTGGTTGATTGATGGCAAGTATTATCAAATCAACGCCAGTGGAATTGACGATGTACCTGATGGGTATCAAACCAAGTACAAAGAGTTTGTGGCCAATGTTGACTGGCAAGAATCAATAAACAATGCACATGAAGAAATTTGGCAGTTGCACAAAGACTTAACCCGCATGGGCATAACACATATATTCTTCAACGGCAACATGTGTTTTACTGGTACCGACCAATGTTACGATTGGGGAGATTCTTATATCAGCCCGTATAACAAAGACAACACATTCGATGCGTGGCTAAAAAGCAACAATTATCAGACAGTTTCTCCGGCTTCGTGGCATTTTGGGCAAGATGCGCACTCTGCATGGAGTCAATTTGTGTTACAATATATTATCAATCACAAACTTGTCAAATAAATGAAATACCTTTTAATCGATACTGCCAACATGTTTTTTCGTGCAAGACATGCGGCGTTCAGAGCCACTGATCCCGACGAAAAAGTAGGGTATGCGTTACACATTACATTGAGCGCAGTAAACAAAGTGTATAAAAAATTCAATGCAGATCATGTGGTGTTCGCACTTGAAGGTCGTAGCTGGCGCAAAGATTTTTATAAACCTTACAAGGCAAATCGAGCAGAAACTCGTGCGGCAATGTCAGCCACTGAGCAAGAAGAAGACAAGTTGTTTTGGGAATCATTTGATGAGTTGACCAAGTACCTTAGCGAGCGCACCAACTGTTCAGTTATCAGACATGCCAATGCTGAGGCCGACGATGTCATTGCAAGATGGATTGCCTTGCATCCATCGGATGAACACACAATAATCAGCAGTGACACAGATTTTGTCCAATTGCTGGCAGAAAATGTTCAGCAGTACAATGGCATCACAGATGAACTGCTGACAGTGGAAGGTATATTTGATGCCAAGGGCAAAAGAGTTGTTGACAAAAAAACCAAAGAACCTAAAGTTATTCCCAACCCTGAATGGTTGTTGTTTGAAAAATGCATGCGTGGCGACAGCAGTGACAATGTCTTTTCAGCATACCCCGGTGTTAGAACCAAAGGCACCAAGAACAAAGTTGGACTGACTGAAGCATTCGAAGACAAAGATAAAAAAGGATATGCGTGGAACAATCTCATGCTTCAGCGTTGGGCCGACCACAACGGCGAAGAGCATCGTGTATTGGACGACTACGAACGCAACCGAGAGTTGATTGACCTAACTGCACAACCAGCCGCAATCAAAGATGCTGTGGATACTGCAATACAACAACAAATCAGTCACAAAGATGTCGGACAAGTTGGCATTAGATTTATGAAATTTTGTGGCAAATTCAATCTGATCAAGATCTCAGAATCAGCTGAACAATACAGTCAGTGGCTGAATCAAACATACAAAGGAGTTTTAGATGGTACTAGTAGCTAAACCAGTGGTAGCCAATCGCTATTGGATTGTAAAATTAAACAACGAAAAAGTTGGTGAAGTTGAAGCAGTCAACGAAGGATACTCTGTAAAACTGCATGGCAATGTTTCTAAATACAAAACATTGAACATGATCAAACAGCGTGCCTCGATTGAATTTGAAGCGCCTGCGACCAAACCAAAAGAAAAACCTGCACACGAAGTGCATGGATTTCCGGCCAGTGGTGTTGCACACAATGCTTTGTATGACATCAAACATCAATTGCCAGTGTTTACCAAGAACAAAAACAGCAAGAGTTGGTTTGCTGCCGGTTGGTATTTGGTCAAACAACACAGCAGATGGACAAAGGAATTTTGTCCCAAATTAATTACCTTGCAAAGATATCCATTCAAAGGACCATTTGTAAAATTGGATGATGCTGTATGAACCTGCACATCAGAAGATTTGTCGACAAGTTGACTGCACTTGACAGTCGAGGTGTAAAAGAGTTCACCATGTCCATGCAAGATGCAAAAGATCTGCATGCCGACATCACTAGAATGTTGTTGGACCTTGAAGCCAGCGCACAGCGAGCTGAAAAATCTGCAGATATAGTGCAGGTGACTGTGGCCGGTGGAGACTTTTAATATAGGTAGTTTTTCATAAATAACTGAGCAGTTATTACAAGGAAACTACAGTGAGCAGACCTAAACCAACAGTATTGGCAGAATTGGCCAATCGTACAACTTATAAAACCGAGCAAGTACTAGCGTCCGAAGGAATATGGGCTGTGTTTTACAATGAACTTCCAATCAATCTCAAAACCAGTAATTTGCTAACACAATATCCTGGACCCAAGTATAAAAAAGTATCGTTTAGTAATCCCGGCCATGCTATTAATTTGGCTAAAAAACTCAATGTGCAATTCAAGACCGACAAGTTTAGTGTTGTTCTACTAAAGTCGGGGGATACCATATACCCCAATGCCAAGTAAGCGTGACATCACTGAAAAATTAATTGGTCTGTTGCCGGCTGTTAGTCTAGACAGCGCATTGAGCAGTTGGTGGACAAATTTAAGATCCAATGGGGGTTTGAGATTAACACCGCAAGGCTACGATGCATTTATCAAGTTGGAAATTGAATCTTGGCGTGTAACAGTTGATGATATCAAGCGTTATCAAAGTAAAAAAATTCTATTGGATTTAGATAGAAAAGTCAATTATCCCTACTACATTGACTACAAAAATAAAACAATAATATTCTTTTCCAGCAAAGAAGCCATGACTGTAACGCTGTTTGGCAACTTGGAAAACTGGCTAAATGTGTGTGAAAATCGCAACAAGTAGTGTGGTAAAAATACCACAAAAGTAGTACTAAAAAAGTACTACTTTTTAGCGACATTTTTGTTGTAAAAACAGTTGACCGAAACGGTAAAATCGGTTATAATACATACATGAACAGCAAAACAGTTACTCGCAAAAAACGCACAGATCGTACACATATCATCTATATGTTGGAGAGCTGTGGGGACTTTTATATTGGCATTACTGCAAAGACTGCCAGTACTGTAAACAAAAGTTTACAAGTTCGATTTAATAAGCACATTTATCGTAGCCGTAGCGAAGACAAGAGCTGGGCTTTGTACGAAGCCATGCGTGAGCGCGGTGCAGATGCTTTTACAGCCCGCATCGTTGAAGTAGTTCGTGGCAAAACAGCGGCTCACAAATTAGAGCGTGAATTGATTCGCGAATACAAGCCAAATCTAAACACAGACGTTCGCGGTTGTGCTTATTAAAACGGTTGACCGAAAACGCCAAATCGGTTATAATAACAGCATACACAGTAAAAAGGAGCATGTATGCAAACAACAGAATTAAACACAACATCAGCACCATTTGCCTGGGTAGCGGCAAGAGATGCGGCAATTAAAAGTTATACTGCCAGCACATTATACACAGAAGCTCAAAAAGTTCGTGCCGAGCGTATGAAGCTGGGGCTTGAGATGGTGTATGCTATCAAACAATCATACATTACATATCGTAAAAAGTTTATTACAATTAAACTAGAGCAGGCCCGTGTAAAAGATCGTAAAACACTGGCATTGTTGGAAAAAGATTACACAAACGAGGGCGGCATTAGTAAAATAGTTACAGACCAAGGCATCACATACCGCATTAGTAGAATTTGACCAAAACTTCAAAAACAGTTATAATATACACATAGGAGCAACATATGAAACTCAAAATCAATGATCGTGTTACTTGGTCCAGTGCCGCAGGGCACTTAGAAGGTACCATTGTCAACATTGTGCTGAGTGAAAATGGTCATAACCATACAGTACCTTGGATTGATATTCGAACCAATCGCACCACAGTTCGTCTTTGTGCAACACATGAAAATCTCATTGGCATGCGAGTTGATAAAATTACAGAAATCGTAATGGCCTAACATGGAATACTTAATTGACGCAAGTCCTCGGACAAAACGACTTATCCAATGTTTATTGCCTTCTATGTTGGCTCAGTTAAAGCTGACCAACAGCAGAAAATATCTACACATCAAAGTAGATCGAGAACTAGAAGAAGAAGGCACTACAATTCCGTTGAATGGCCTAGACACCCTATTGGTTGTGCTCAAGCCCAACAAAGATAAAATGAACTTTGGGGTGACATTAGCGCATGAGTTGACTCATGTGGCACAGTTGGCCAAAGGTATTTTAAAAGTCACACCCAAAGGCAAAAAATGGAAAGGCAAGTTTTACGGCAGATCAACTCCGTATTTGTCACAGCCTTGGGAGATACAGGCATTTGCCAAACAAGAAATTATCATGCGCAGGGCACTGGAAGAATAGTTGACCGCATGTAGATAACCTGTTATAATTTAAGTTAAATAACAAAGGAGCCAATTATGACTGTAACTGTAGCAAAAATGAATAACAAAATTGTTCAAGTTGTTCGTGTTGCTGATCGCGTGGCCTTTTCTAAAGAACGCGGTTGGGTTCTTGTTACCGCAGACATAGACAAGTCTGAAAGAGCCAAGCAAGATTTTCGGTGGGTTCCTGCCAGCACCAGATTTGACTGGGTGCGGACTTTTGTATTTTAAGGACAGTTATGAAACCTAGAAATTTTGTAGCAAAACACAATCGTCACCGAGCGGTGCGCATGCGAGTGCGCACCCAATACACTCGCAAGCTCAAGCATAAAACACTAGAGCAGTAAGATTAACCTGCGCTGATAGCTCAGTTGGTTAGAGCAGTCGACTCATAATCGATAGGTCGGGGGTTCAAGTCCCTCTCGGCGCACCATTTTTAAATCATCATGTCTAATCAATTTAATTGTGTGTATGTGTCGCCAGTGTATTCCAACCCACAGGCAAATCCCAGTGTGTATCCCTACAACGGTGGGCAGAGTATTATTGCGGATTTGAATGGTGATGGGTTGCCAGATTTGTTTGAACCTCAGAGTAATTTCAATGTTCCTAGGTTACAACCAATTGTTTGGAAGAATCTAGGCAATGGACAATTCACAGTTGATGCCACAATGATTACCAACCTAGCAGACACTACCATTGGGGCAACAATTGCCGGCGGATATGGATTGTCAATGGTGTCAGAAATCATTGCCGCTGACTTCAATAAAGACGGTAAAACAGATTACCTTATTGTAGACAACGGCTACGAATTAAGTGTCTCTGGTCGAGGACCTTTTGTCGGAAGTCCGCTTCATTTGTTAATGAACAACGGCACTGGCGTTACTTACAACAACACCAGCTTACCGCAATCAAGTGTGCACATCAATAGTTCCGGCGCAGTAGGCGACATCAACGGCGATGGGTATCCCGACGTTCTTACAGCTAATTTCAATGATGGTATCACTCAATATCTGAATAATCGCGATGGCACCTTTACAGCTTCTACGATTTACTCTGGAGTTACTTCGGGTGTCACGACTATACAAGCAGGTGGTACTACAGAAATCGTAGCTGGGTCGTATGTACAGCAAACTACTCCACCTGTGGTACTTGGACAAAATGCCCAGGGTCAATGGACTCCGCTGTATAACCTAGAGCGTATTACCGAAGCCGGGTATCCCAACGACGGAACTAACGCCAGTTGGGGTGCTCACTACTTGTACAACCTAGACATCAATGGTGATGGTCGCCAAGACCTGTTGATTGTCTGGGAACAGACTGCTGCCAACACACGGCAAGTTGTCACTGTCTACACTCAAAACACCTCAGGTAAATTGGTACCGCAACACAATCTTGATTTGATGAATATTCCTGGACAAGGTGCTATACCTCTGATGTTTCAAGATTTAAACGCAGATGGATTCCCCGACATTGCTGTGCAG
>Ga0114959_10003967_pt1 | contig 11456 bp, 10 predicted proteins | sample C_130625_EF_Meta_FD_87317 | JGI IMG/M metagenome (GOLD analysis project Ga0114959, IMG submission 87317) | Freshwater microbial communities from Lake Croche, Canada to study carbon cycling - C_130625_EF_MetaG | ecosystem: Environmental > Aquatic > Freshwater > Lake | place: Lake Croche, Canada...
GCGGGATGTGCTGTTCCTGGGCCGCGGCAGCCTTTACCCGATCGCCCTGGAGGGCGCGCTGAAGCTGAAGGAGATCAGCTATATCCACGCCGAGGGCTACGCGGCCGGCGAGATGAAACACGGGCCCATCGCGCTGATCGACAGCCAGGTGCCGGTGATCGCCCTCTGCCCCTCCGGCCCACTGTTTGAGAAGACGGCGAGTAACCTGCAGGAAGCGGCGGCGCGCGGCGGGCGGATCATGGCCTTCACCGATGCCGCCGGCGCGCCAGCGCTGCGCGCTTTCGCTGAGCGGGTGATCGTGCTGCCGCAGGTCGGCGCTTTCTCGACGCCGATCCTCTACACCATTCCGGTGCAGCTGCTGGCCTATTACGTCGCGGTGCTGAAGGGGACGGATGTGGACCAACCGCGGAATTTGGCCAAGAGCGTGACGGTGGAATAACGCTGTCAGTCGGCTCTTGCGCCGGTCGCCTGATCCGTGAAAGACTGATGGTCATCGACGGCACACTAGGAATGCCGCGCAAAACGGGAGATCGCTGAGCAACGGCAAGCTAGGCCAGGAAAGGCTTGCTATGCGCCGTTTTGTCTCCAGTTTCGGGCAAGGCTGATGCCCGATACCGCGATTGCCACCGATCCCGCCCGGCTTGGGCTCGCCGAAGCCGCGGCGCTGATTGCCCGCCGCTCGCTCTCGCCGGTCGAACTTGTCCGTGCCGTGCTGGATCGCATCGCCCGGCGCGACGCCGCGCTGCATGCCCATATCACCGTGTTGGCCGAGCCGGCGATGGCTGCCGCCCGCGCTGCGGAGGCAGAGATCATGGCCTCCGGCCCGCGCGGGCCGCTGCACGGCATCCCCTATGGGCTCAAGGATAATTACGACACGGCAGGGCTGCGAACGACCGTGGCCTCGCGTGCCCGTTGGGACCACGTCCCGGCAACCGATGCCACGCTGCATGCGCGCCTCCAGGCGGCTGGTGGCATCCTGATCGGCAAGCACAATACCTGGGAATACGGCACCGGCCTTGGCGATTTGCAGGATGATCTGCCGGTGCCCGCGCCGCGGAATGCCTGGAACCCCGACTACTACACGGCCGGGTCGAGCAACGGCACCGGCGTCGCAGTTGCTGCTGGCTTCTGCGCACTCGGCCTGGGGTCTGATACTGGCGGGTCGGTCCGCATGCCGGCCGCCGTGCATGGGCTGCATGGCCTGAAGCCGACCTATGGACGCCTCTCACGCGTTGGCATCCTGCCCAATGCCTATACGCTCGACGTCGCCGGTCCGCTGACACGGCGCGCGCGCGATGCGGCGTTGGCGATGAACGTGCTCGCCGGCCATGACCCGCTCGACCCCACCAGCCTGACGGCGCCGGTGCCCGATCACGCCGCCGGGATTGAAGCGGGCGTCGCCGGCCTTACCATCGGTGTGCTGCGCCGCTTCCATGAGCGTGATTTCGCGGCCGATCCGGAAGTGATGGCCGCCTTCGAAGGCGCGGTCGCGGTATTCCGTGCGCTCGGCGCGCGGCTGGTCGAGATCGATCTGCCTGATAGCGTGCAAAGCTATCGCGACTGCATGCGGCCGATCTCGGCAGCCGAGGCGCTGTCGATCCACGGCGCCGATGTGCGGGAGAAATTCCCGCTGATGGGCCGCGCCCTGCAGGACAAGTTTCTCGGCGCCGCCGCGGTGACCGGCGCCGAATACGTCACGGCACAACGCTGGCGCCGCCAGATGGCCGCGACGACGGATGCTGCGATCCGGTCCTGCGACGCCGTCCTGATGCCCTGCGCCATGACCCGCGTGCCCCGCTGGTCTGAGGGCGAGGCGCGCTTCCGCGAGTTCATGATGGCCAGCGCCACCTGCGTGCTGAACGTCTCCGGCCATCCCGCGGCGAGCATCTGCGCCGGCTTCGATTCCGCTGGCCTGCCGCTCTCGCTGCAACTCGTCGCCCCCTATCTGGGCGAGCCGACCCTGCTGCGCGTCGCCCACGCTTTCGAGGAAGCCACAGGTTTTTGGCGGCGCCTGCCCGCCGAGTGAGGAGAGACCATGATGCCTGGCCCCAAGGATGCCGAAGCCCTTGCCCTGTTGCTCAGGGCCGGGATCGAGACTGCGGATCACGCGCTTGTCGCGCGCATGGTGATCGCCGCCGAGGCGATGCGCGCCGGCCTTGACCGTCAGCCGCGCGACCTGCCGGCCGGACTTGAGCCGGCCTCGGCGTTCGTGGTGCGGCCATGAGGTTCGCCCGGCGTAGCCTGGCGGCGCTGGCGGGTGCGCTCGGCCTGCCCGGTCCCGTCCGGGCGCAGCAGGAAAGCGTGCTGCGTGTGGCCATGACGCTGTCCGATATCCCGGCACTCGGCGGCCAGCCCGACCAGGGCGGGGAGGGCTGGCGCTTCATCGGCTGCACCCTGTTCGAGACGCTGGTGAACTGGGACCTCAGCCGCGCCGACAAGCCGACCCGGCTGATCCCCGGCCTGGCGCAGGAGTGGGAAGCGGATCCGGCCGATCGTCGCCGCTGGACCTTCCGGCTGATCCGCACCGCGCGGTTTCATGACGGCAGCCCCTTCAATGCCGATGCGCTGATCTGGAACCTGCAAAAACTCACGGACCGAAGCGCGCCGCAGTATGATCCGCGACAGGTCGCGCAGACCTTCGGGCGGATGAACGCGCTCTCCGGTTTCGAGAAGATCGACGACTTCACGGTGCGGATCGTCACCAAGTCGCCGGACAGCATGGTGCCCTATTATTTTGCCCGGATCATGATGTCCTCGCCGGCGCAGTGGGAAAAGGTCGGGCGCAACTGGGAAGCCTTCGGCCGCGCGCCGTCCGGCACCGGCCCCTGGAAGTTCGACCGGCTGACGCCGCGCCAGCGGCTAGAACTGGTCAAGAACACCGATTACTGGGACCCGACGCGGATTCCCAAGACCGACCGGCTGGTGCTGCTGCCGATCCCGGATGCCAATACCCGCGTCGCCGCGCTGCTCTCCGGTCAGGTCGATTTTGTCGAAGCCCCGCCACCGGATGCGCAGGCCCGGCTGAAGGCGGCCGGCATGCGGATCGTCACCAACAGCTACCAGCATACTTGGCCCTGGTTCCTCAGCCGGGTCGATGGTGCGCCGACCAATGATATCCGCGTGCGCCAAGCCATGAACCTGGCGATCGACCGCGAGGGCATCGCTGGGCTGCTGCAGGGCTTCGGCGGGCCGGCAGTGGGCCACGTGCCGCCCGACCATCCCTGGTTCGGCAAGCCGCAATGGCAGATCCGCTATGACCCGGCGGAGGCGAAGCGGCTGCTTGCCGCGGCCGGCTACGGCCCCGGCAAGCCCTTGCGCATCCGCGTCACCATCACGCCCTCCGGCTCCGGCCAGATGCAGCCCCAGGTCATGAACGAGGCGATCCAGGAGATGCTGCGCGCGGTCGGCATCGAAGTGACCTTCGAGGTGATCGACTGGTCGACCATGACCCAGCGGCGCGGCCAGGGCGCCCAGGTGCCGGAACAGGCCGGCATTGTCGGGCTCAATAATTCCTGGTCCTGGGTCGATCCGGATTTCGGTTTCCTCAGCGTGCTGGCGAGCGACAAGATTCCGCCGGCTGGGAATAACTGGGGCAATGTGCGGGTCGCGGAATTCGACCGGCTCTCCGCCGCCGTGCGGTCTGAATTCGACCAGGAAAAGCAGGATGCCCTGCTGGCGGAGTTGCACGCCCGGATGGTGGAGGACGCGACCTGGCTGTTTGTCGTGCACGACCTGAACCCGCGCGCGCTGAGCCCGAAGGTGAAAGGCTTCGTGCAGGCGCGCCACTGGATCCAGGATCTGACGCCGATTTCGATGGGCTGACCCCGGCCGGGTGCCTCATACCAGCGGTCAAATCCGTTGACCGCTGGTGTTGGCTTTTTTCTGCGATGCCGCCTCAAAGCATCCCGCTCTGGGCGCTCGGCACGAGTCAGTGCCGCCTGCCATTGGTATCAGAACCGTCCGGCCCGATAGGGCTCCACCGGCACGAAGGGCTGCTCTCCGGCCATCATCTCCGCCAGCAGCCGCCCCGTGCTGGGCCCGAGCGTGAAGCCCTGGTGCGCGTGGCCGAAGGCGCCCCAGGCGCCGGGCATGCCGGGCAGCGGGCCGATCACCGGCAGCATGTCCGGCAGGCAGGGCCGCACGCCCATCCAGGGCTCCGCCTCCCGTGCCTCGCCTAACGGCAGCATGGCTCGCGCTACCGGTTCGGCGCGGGCCAGTTGCACCGGCGTGGGTGCCGCATCCAGCGCCGCGAATTCGATCCCCGTGGTCAGTCGGACCCCGGCCCGCATCGGCATCAGGGCGAAGCCGGCGGGCGCGTCGATCACTGGGTGGTGCAGCACGGCATTGCCGTTCAGGCCGTAATGCTTGTGATAGCCGCGCTTGCCGAACAGCGGCGGGGCGTAGCCGAAGCGCTGCGTCAGCGCCGCCGCATGGGCGCCGAGTGCCACGACCACCTCCGCCGCTTCCACGGGCCCGGCCGCGGTCGTCACCCGCCAGCCGGCACCTCTTCGGGCCAGGGTCATGGCATCGCCGTGGGCGAAGCGCCCGCCCTCCCGCGCCAGCAGATCGGCATAGGCCATGACCAGCGCGTGCGGGTCACTGACCGATAGCGGATCGGTCCAGTGGATCGCGTGCGGCCGGCTGATCCGCAGATGCGGCTCGGCGGCCGCCAGCCCCGCGGCGTCCAGCGCGCGGAAGCCGACGCCATATTCCGCCCGCGCGCGCTCCGCCTTGGCCAGCGCCGGCCGGAAGCTTGCCGCATCAGCAAAGAGGCGCATCCAGCCGAGCGGGCGCAGCAGCGCCTCCGCCGCCGGCCCGGCCGCTTGCGCCAGTGCGCGATGTTCCTCGATGCAGGTGACGACCAGCGCTGCATGCGCCAGCGACAGAGCCTCGTAGCGCGCGGGGGCGGAGTTCCACCAATAGCGCAGCAGCGGCAGGGCGAGGCCGGGCAGGGCCGTCGGGTGGTAGTGCACCTCGCGAGTGCCATTGCCGGCGAAGCGCAGCAGTTCTTTCAACTCGCGCGGGAAGGGGGTGGGGAAGACCGCCTCGCGCTGGATCAGCCCGCCATTGCCGAAGGAGGCTCCCTCACCGGGGTCGCGGCGGTCCAGCACAAGCACATCGTATCCCCGCTGGCGCAGATGCAGCCCCACCGAGACGCCGACCATGCCGGCGCCGAGGATAATTGCCGCGCGGGGCATCGGGATGCCTATGCCTCGAAGATTGCGACGGCTCGCGTCCAGCCGGCCGAGCCGCGATGCACCTTCACCGGAAAGCAGGCCACCATAAAACCGTCGGCCGGCAGGCTCTCCAGGTTCGAGAGTTTTTCGATGTGGCAGTAGCCAATCTCCCGACCCGCCCGATGGCCTTCCCAGATGATGTCGGGGGAGGCGCCCTCGGCAAGGCGCTGCTTCGTCACGCTAAAGGGCACGTCCCAGGACCAGGCATCCGTGCCCGTGACCCGCACCCCGCGTTCCAACAGCCACAGCGTCGCCGCCTTGCCCATGCCGCAGCCGGCATCGATGTAGTCATCCTCGCCATAGCGGCTGCCGGCGCGGGTATTGACCAAAACGATCTCCAACGGCTGGAGCGTGTGGCCGATGCGGGCGAGTTCCTTCTCCACATCCTCGGGCGTCACGGTGTAGCCATCCGGCAGGGCGCGGAAATCGAGCTTCACGCCGGGCTGGAAGCACCAATCGAGCGGCACCTCGTCGATCCGCATGGCAGGCCGCCCGCCCGGCGTCAGGCGTTCATCCTGGCGCGGGAAGAAGTGATAGGGGCTGTCCAGATGGGTGCCGGCATGGGTGCTGATGCGGACCTGTTCACGCGCCGCGTAATTGCCCTCCGGCAGCGCATCCAGGCCGATGCCGAAGTATTCCGCGATGGGCGGCGCCGTCATCTTGTGGTCGTGATACTCGATCTGCGGCAGCGCCCAGGGCGGGTCCGACTTGATGCCCTGCTTCAGTGCCACCGAAATATCGACGATGCGGCGCGGCATAGGCGGGCCTCCTGCTATTCCGGTTGCACGCCGAGCGATTTCAGCACCACGGCGTGGTCATCGTAATGCGCCCGCAGCCGCGCCGCAAAATGCGCCTGGCCCAGATATTCCGGCAGCACTGCCCAGCGTATCGCCATGGTCTTGAAGGCCTCGGTCCGCATCCCGGCGGCACAGGCGGCTTCCAGCCGGGCGAGAAGTGGTGCCGGCGTGCCGCGCGGCGCGTAGAGACCGCCCGCGGAGAGTTCCACCGCCTCGATCCCCTGCTCGCGCGCGGTCGGAATATCGGGGAAATCCGGGTGGCTGCGTAGGGAGAAGGTGCCGATCAGGCGCATCTCGCCATTCCGGACCATGGGCGCGGCGGAAGCGACGACGACCGCCCCGGCATCCAGCCGGCCCGCCTTCACTTCCAGCAACGCCTGGGCGTCGGCGCGATAGGGCACATGCACATATTCGCCGCCCATCGCCTTGGCGATGCGGGCGATGCCGATGGCAGGCGCTGAATTCGGGCCCGGCGAGCCATAGGTGATCGGCCGGCGCTGTGCTTCGGCGACCAGGTCGTTCAGCGATCGCCAGGGGCTGTCGGCGCGGACGGCGACGCCCAGGATATTCTCGGTCACGTTGCAGATCGGCGCGATCGCCTCCGGCCCTAGGCCAGTATCCTTCACCAGATGCGGCTGGATGGTCAGCGGCACCAGCGCGGAGAACGCCAGGGTGTAGCCATCCGGTGCGCTGGCCGCGAGAACGCGAAGCCCCACCACGCCCGACCCGCCCTCTCGGTTCACCAGCACGACGGGCTGGCCGAGATCGGCTGCCATGCCCTCAGCCAAGGCGCGGCTGACCGCATCGGCTTGGCTGCCGGTGGCGTAGGGATTGATCAGGGTGATCGGCCGATCCGGCCAGGCCAGCGCAGGGGACGAAAGCAGCAGGCAGGCCAGCAGCCAACGCTTCATTCGGGTTGCACCCCCATCGCCTGCAGGATCTTGCCTGCGGTGCCGTATTCCTGTGCGAGCAGCGCCGCGAAGCCGGCGCGGTCGCGGTAATCGGGGACGATGCCGAAGCGTTCCACCGCGCGCTGCCAGGGCGCGGCGCGCATCGCCTCGGCGCAGGCGGCTTCCAGCTTGGCCAGGATCGGCGCCGGCGTCCCCTTCGGCGCCAGCATCCCGGCATAGGACATCTGCTCGGCCGCGATACCCTGTTCCGGGAAGGTCGGCGCGTTCGGAAAGGCCGGGTAGCGCCGGTCGGCAAAGACGCCGATCAGCCGCAATTGGCCGGCTTCGATCTGCGGCGTGGCGTTGGCCAGCATGGTCGCGGCGAAATCCAGCCGCCCGCCCAGCACATCCGCCAAGGACGCACCATCGCTTCGATAGGCGACGGAATCATACTCCCCGCCCGCTGCCTGTTGCAGCTTCACCACGCCGAGCGCCGAAAGCGAGAGTTACCCGGTGGTGCCGTAGACCAGCCGCTTCGCCTTGGCCGCCGCGATCAGCCCGGCGCCGTCGCGGAAGGGGCTGTCCGCGCGCACCACCACGCCCAGCATATTGGCGGAGATGTTGCAGATCGGCGTCACCGCATCGGGGTTGAGGCCGGTATCCTTCACGATCCAGGGCTGGGCGGTGATGGCGGTCATCGGCCCGATCAGCAGCGTGTAGCCATCGGGGGCGCTGGTCGCCAGCGCCCGGGTGCCGACCACCCCCGCGGCACCATCGCGGTTGACCACCGGGAAGGCTTGCCCGAAGCGGGCGGCGAAGGCTTCGGCGATCGCCCGAGCGGTGGCGTCGGACGCCGTGCCCGGTCCGTAATTGTGAATGATCGTCACCGGCCGTTCCGGATATTCCGCTCTGGCCGGCAGGATGATGGCGGCAGCCAGCAGCAAACTGGCCAGCATGGCCTGGGGTGGCATGCGCTTCTCCCTGCGTTCCTTGTGGTTGCCGCCAGCCTATGCCGATGCCTGCTGGCTGACAAAGTACCAACGCCTGCTATCCTCCAATCCAAAGGGAAGGAACCAGCCCCATGCTCGACGCCATTGCCCAGCTGCCGCTGAAGGACTCCGCGCTGTTCCGCCAGGCCAATTTCATCGACGGCCAATGGGTGCAGGCCGATAGCGGCCGCAGCATCGAGGTCCGCAATCCCGCCAATGGCGAATTGGTCGGCATGGTGCCGGCGATGGGCGCTGCCGAGACCCGCCGGGCGATCGAGGCGGCGCACGCCGCGCTGGCGGGTTGGCGGACCATGCTGGCCAAGGATCGCGCCGCCATTCTGCGCCGGCTCTTTGACCTGATGATCGCCCATACCGACGATCTGGCGGCGATCATGACTGCCGAACAGGGCAAGCCGCTGGCCGAAAGCAAGGGCGAGATCGCCTATGCCGCCAGCTTCATCGAATGGTTCGCCGAGGAAGCCAAGCGGGTCTATGGCGAGACCATCCCGCAGAACGCCAAGGGCCGTCGCATCATCGTGACGAAGGAGCCGATTGGCGTTTTCGCCGCCATCACGCCCTGGAACTTCCCCGCCGCCATGATCACCCGCAAGACCGGCCCCGGCTGGGCCGCCGGCTGCACCGGCGTGATCCGCCCGGCCAGCCAGACGCCGTTCTCGGCGCTGGCGATCGCTGTGCTGGCCGAACGCGCCGGCATGCCGAAGGGCGTCTGCAATGTGATCACCGGGCCGAGCGGCCCGATGGGCGATGAACTGACCGGCAATCCCCTGGTCCGCAAGCTGACCTTCACCGGCAGCACCGAGGTGGGCCGCACGCTGCTGGCCAAATGCGCCGCGACCATCAAGAAGACCTCGATGGAGTTGGGCGGCAATGCGCCCTTCATCGTCTTCGACGATGCCGATCTGGATGCCGCGGTGCAGGGGGCGATGGCGTCCAAATACCGCAACACCGGCCAGACCTGCGTCTGCGCCAATCGCCTGCTGGTGCAGGACGGCGTCTACGACGCCTTCGCCGCCAAGCTGCAGGCGGCGGTGGAAGCGCTGAAGGTCGGCAATGGGATGGAGCCGGGCGTCACCCAGGGCCCGCTGATCAATCCGGAGGCGGTGAAAAAGGTGGAGGAGCACATCGCGGATGCGGTGAAGCGCGGCGCCAAGGTCGTCACCGGCGGCAAGCGGCACGGCAATGGCGGCAATTTCTTCGAGCCGACCATTCTGGCCAATGTACCGACCGAGGCGATGATCTTCTCGGAAGAAACCTTTGGCCCGGTGGCACCGCTGTTCCGCTTCAAGACCGAGGAGGAAGCGATCCGGCTGGCCAATGACACCCCCTTCGGGCTCGCGGCCTATTTCTACGCCCGCGATATCGGCCGCATCTTCCGTGTGGCCGAGGGGATCGAGAGCGGGATGATCGGCATCAATGAAGGCATCATCTCGACCGAGGTGGCGCCCTTCGGCGGCGTCAAGGAAAGCGGGCTCGGCCGCGAGGGCAGCCTCTATGGCATCGACGAGTATCTGGAAGTGAAGTACCTGGCGCTGGGCGGCATCGGCACGTGACGCCGGCGCCGCTCTTTCTGGAAGACCTCGCCATCGGGCAGGTCTTCCGGGCGGGGCCGCTGACGGTGGCGGCGGAGGAGATCATCGCCTTCGCCCGCCAATACGATAACCAGCCCTTCCACACCGACCCCGTGGCGGCCGCGGCGCATCCGGTCTTCCAGGGGCTGGCGGCCAGCGGCTGGCACACCGCCGCGCTGATGATGTCCATGGTGACGCAGGCGCTGGGCCATCTGGGCTGGGGTGTGATCGGCGGCGGCGGGGAGTTGTCCTGGGCGCGGCCGGTGCGTCCCGGCGATGCGCTGCGCCTGGAGATCGAGGTCAAGGAAGTCGCGCCCTCTCGCTCTCGCCCCGATCGCGGCAGTGTGCTGGTGGAAAACCGGCTGATCAACCAGCACGGCGAGGTGGTGACGCGCTTCACCCCGCGCCTTGTCGTCCCCACCCGCCCGCGCGAGGAACCGGCATGAGCTACGATTTCGACTTTTTCGTCATCGGCGGTGGCTCGGGCGGCGTGCGCGCCGCGCGCATCGCGGCCGGCCACGGCGCGCGCGTCGCGGTTGCCGAGGAACGCTTCTGGGGTGGCACCTGCGTCAATGTCGGCTGCGTGCCGAAGAAGATGATGGTGCAGGCCGCCGAATACGGCGCCTGGGCCGAGGAAGCCCCGGCCTTCGGCTGGGAGATCACCAAGGGCGCCTACGACCTGGCCAAATTCGCCGCCGTCCGTGATGCCGAGGTCGCGCGGCTTTCGGGCATCTATGGCCGCCTGCTGGAAGGCGCCGGCTGCACCCGGTTCGATGCGCGGGCAACACTGGTTGGTGCGCATGAGATCCAGGTGGGCGCGCAACGCGTGACCGCGGCACGCATCCTGATCGCCACCGGTGGACGCGCCACCAAGCTCGACATTCCGGGCGCTGAGCTGGGCCTCATCTCGGATGACCTCTTTACCTTGCCGGCCATGCCGCGGCGCGTCGCCGTGCTGGGCGCCGGCTATATCGCGCTGGAGTTCGCCTGCATCCTGCGCGGCCTGGGTGCCGAGGTGGACCTGTTCTATCGCGCCGCCATGCCGCTGCGCGGCTTCGATCAGGATATCCGCGTGGCGATGGTGGAAGCGCTCGCCGCCCAGGGCATCCGACTGCGCGCGGAGACCATGCCGGATCGGCTGGACCGCACGGGCCCGGGGCTTGCGCTCCGCCAGGGTGGCGCCACCCTGGCGGAGGTGGATGCTGTCTTCTTCTGCACCGGCCGGGTGCCCAATACGCGCGGCCTGGGGCTGGAAGCGGCCGGAGTCGCGCTGGCGGCCAATGGGGCGGTCACGGTCGATGACGACCACTGCACCAGCGTGCCGCACATCTTCGCCGTTGGCGATGCGATCGACCGGGTGAACCTGACGCCAATGGCCACCGCCGCCGGCCACGCCCTGGCCGATACCCTGTTCGGCAACCGGCCGCGCCGCGTGTCGTACGAGAACGTGCCGACCGCGGTCTTCACCAGCCCGCCCATTGGCACGGTGGGGCTGACCGAGGAGCAGGCCGCCGCGCGCGGTGCGGTCGATGTCTACGTCACCCGTTTCACCCCGATGCGGCATACCATCAGCAAGCGGGAAGGGCGGAAGACGCTGATGAAGCTGGTGGTCTGCCAGCGCAGCCAGAAAGTGCTGGGCGCGCATATGCTGGGTGAGGACGCCGGGGAAATCATGCAGGGCGTTGGCATCGCGATCGTCGCCGGTGCCACCAAGCAGGATTTCGACCGGACCATCGGCATCCATCCCAGCGCGGCGGAGGAGTTCGTCACGCTGCGCACCCGGACGCGAGAGGCAGGCATCGCCAAGGCGGCGGAATAGGCCGACCGGGGCTTTTCAGCCCGCCGCCCGGGCCGCTATGGTCACAGCCCAGTCACATAACACATAGAGACGACCATGGTTGCGCGTCCCTGGCACCCGGCCTCATGGCGGGAGATGCCGATCCGGCAAGTGCCC
>Ga0114959_10003968_pt1 | contig 11455 bp, 7 predicted proteins | sample C_130625_EF_Meta_FD_87317 | JGI IMG/M metagenome (GOLD analysis project Ga0114959, IMG submission 87317) | Freshwater microbial communities from Lake Croche, Canada to study carbon cycling - C_130625_EF_MetaG | ecosystem: Environmental > Aquatic > Freshwater > Lake | place: Lake Croche, Canada...
GACTGCCGATAACTCTTCCGATTGCAGAAGCCCGTCAGGTGCCGTCCACCGCGGGTGCTCTCGGAGAAGTGTCCATGAACGTCGCGAATGCTATCCGCCGACTGGCCGCGCTGGCTCTGCTCTCTTGGGCGACGCAGCCAGGCTCCGTTCCAGCCTTCGCCGACGAGGGGGCCGCTGCGCCCTCGCAAGACTCTTCCCTCCACTGGACCCCCCACCGTTCGGCCGCAACGCCGCCCGCTGCGCCCGCTTTGGTCAGCCCCAGCGCCGCGGCCGCTCGCTTGCCCGAGGCAAACGTTTCGCCGGCGCTTGATCCAAGCGTTGATGCCGTCCTCGACAATCGCGCGATCGCCGCCGCCGAACGGCCCCGGATGCTCCCCCCGCGGCAACTTCCTTCCGAAATGGCCGCCGCCCCCTTCGAGCGCCCGGGAATGAATCGGGCGCCGGCCCCGCCGCGTGGGCCGGCTCGCCGGGCCAACGAAGGACGCACGGCCGCCGCTCCCCCGCGCGCCGCCAGCGCCGAGCCGTCGCTCTTCGGGATCAACTTGTTCCGCGCCCCGCAGGGGGATGTGGGCCGTCCGATGTTCGGCGCGGAAATCGTTCCGCAGCGAGACGGTGTTCGCCCGGCGGCGGCTGCCGGTGACTTTCCCCGCTCCGGCCAGCGTGCGATGGCGCCAGCCGGCCAGCGGATCGCGATGGCCCCCGGCGGCGAGCCTTCGATGATGTCGCGGATGTCCACCTCGTCGATGCCGACGTCGTCGATGCCCCGCCCGCGCGTCCAGGCCCGCCGAGTTGCCAATCAGCCGACGCCCGCCGGTGAGCTTCCTCCGCCCGCCGCCGCGGCGGGCACCCCTGGCGCTGCCTCTGTCGCGCCGAGCCGCAGCGGCCGGCCCACCCCGATGGAATCGATGCCGGCCGATCCTTCGCTGCCCGGTGGCATGCCGATGGAAGAGGAAGGGCTCACCTTCGGCGGCCCCGATGGCGACGTCGGCTTCGGTGGCATGCCGCTCGAATCGGGCGACTACGGCCCGCTCGCCCCCGGCATGGATGCCTTCGACGGTGGCTTCCCGGACGACGGGATGATGCTCTCCGAGGACGGCATGCCGATGGACATGGAGGGCATGGAAGCCCCCTGGACCGGCGAGGTCTACCTCCATATTCCCTCGTTCTATGACGACCCGTACGCCTGCGAGGATGGCGAAGCCTGCCCGGGGTGCTCCCCGATGTGGGATCCCGACGGACGGATCTGCGCCTATTTCCGCCGCTTCGGCCGCCCCTACTACGGCTGGCGGTGGTACCGCGACCTCACCGTCGGGGCCGGCGTGACGTCGTTCCAAAACACCACGAACCTCGGCCTCCACGGCAACTACGGCTTCAATGAATATGCCAACTGGTCGATGCCGTTCTGGAACGCCATCGGCCTCGGCTGGCAGGTCGGCGTCCGCGGAGTCCAGGCCGACTTCCAGCGGACGCAGATCACCGCCGCCAACGGCAGCACGCTCCTCAACACCAACGCCCGCAACCAGGTGTTCCTCACGACCGGGTTCTTCACTCGGGCCTTCGAGGGGCGCGGTTTCCAGGGTGGAGCCGTGTACGACTACCTTCAGGACAACTGGTTCGACACCACCGACCTGTCCCAGATCCGCGCCGAGCTGAGCTATGTGTGGGGCTACCATGAGTTCGGATTCTGGGGCGCCACGAACGCCTACAACGCCAACGGCGCGTTCGTGACCGGGGCCCGGGGCAACTCGGCCTCCTTCGACACCCTCGATCTCTACACCGGCTTCTACCGGCTGCAGTTCGGGGATGCCAACGAGATGAAGATTTGGGGAGGTGCCAGCGGCCAGGGGGACTACCTCACCGGCATGCTCGTGCGGGCCCCGATGTCGCGGTCGCTGGCGCTCGAGGGAACGTTCACCTATCTGATCCCCTCCTCGAGCAACACCGTGCCGCTGCCCGACAACAAGGGCACCCTGACCTACGCCGAGCAGGCGTGGAACGTGTCGACGAACCTCGTCTGGTACCCGGCCTGCCGGTCGCGCCGCAGCCTGGCCAGTCCCTACCGGCCGCTCTTCGACGTGGCCGACAATGGCAGCATGATCGGCACAGTGTCGGTGAACCGGCCCGTGCGGCGTTGAGCCTTCAAGTCTGCCGGCGTCCCCCCGGCTCGTGACGGCCCGCCGGCTCCCGCCACGGGGCGGCAACGTGGCGGCAACATGGCGGCGAAGGCCATGGCCCGGGCGCGGGCAAAAGGGCCGGCGGCCGCGGGACCGTTGGCGGGATCGGCCGGACGGGCCTTCCCTCCGCTGCGGGCCCCGAGGGCGACAGCCCTCTCGATCGGGCCCCGGCCTTCCGACACCCCTGCCCCTGCCGCCCACCGATGGGTTTCTGCTATCCTTGCCGCTTCCAGGGCGCCCCTTTCGGGCCACCCCCGCTATCCAGGAATCCATCGCTGCCATGCCGGAAGCAAACGATCCGTGGGCCTCCCTCGCCGACAGCCTCGGCGCCGGTCCGGCGCCTGACCAGGCCGCCGCACAGCCCACCCCCGCTCCTCAGCCTGCTCCCCCCCGCGTCATCGAGACGCGGCGTCCTGAACCGAAGAAGCCGGCGCCCCAGACCTCCGGAGGCGACTGGACCGACATCGTCTCCGGATTGGGCCTTCAGCCGGACGCGGTTCCGCCCCGTCCTGCGGCGCCCGCCCCGCCGCCCCCCGCGGCCCGGGAACGGGCCCCGTCCCCCCCACCGGAGTCGTTCGAGCGACGTCCGGAAGGGCAGCGTCGTCCTGAACGTCCTGAACGTCTTCCGGAGAGCGAGCCATCCCCTCGCGATCTCCCGCCGCGCGACGTCGTGGCCGACCGGGGCGTTGACGATCTCAGCTTCCAGGATCGTCCGGTCGTCGACCGTGGCTCATCCGATCGTCCAGCCTCCGGCCGCCGGGATGACGACGGCCGCCGCGACGGGCGGCGGGACGGTGGTCGATCCTCGGGCCGCGGACGCCGCGGTGACGACCGGCGGGGCGAAGGCTCCCCCCAAGGAGAGGCTCGGGGCCCGGCCGGCGATCGGCCCAGCGCCGAGCGCCAAGCCGACGCGCGTGCCGACCAACCACGTGCCGACCAACCACGTCCAGACTCGCTTCGGTCATCGGGGCGCGGCGAGGCGGCCCCACCGGCCCCCAGGCCCGAAGAGCGTGGCAGTCGGCGTGAAGATGACGATCTGAGCGAAGACGTCGATTCGCCCGAAGGCCGGATCCTCGAGGATGGCGATCGCGCCGAGGGGGACCGCACCAGCGGTGAACCGCGTCGTGGCCGGCGCCGCCGGGGACGCCGTGGTGGACGGGGACGCGGAGGCAGGGATCGCGACGACGCGCCGCGGGACGAGGCGACTCCCGGCCGGGCCGACGACGCTGCTCCTCGCAGCGCTCCTCTGGCCGATGACAGGGGCGATGATCGTGGCGATGACAGGGCCGACGACGAACTCGGCTTCCAGCCGCGGAGGCCCGCCGCGGAGGCCCCCCGTCAAGAGCGGCGGCCCGCTCCCCCGCGACGTCAGGACGACGGCGAACGGCGGCCTTCCCGCGACCGTGACGGTGAGCCCCGCAGCCAGCCTCCGCGTGGCGAACCATCGGCTCCCGCAGCCGGTTTTGATTGGGATGCACCGGTCGATCGGGCGTCTGCCCCATCCCGCTCCCCGGGCAGCGATCGGTCGCCTCCCAGGAAGACCGAACGTGACGACGACAATTGGGGGGGCATCGACCTGGATCCCCGTGAGCCGAGAAGCGAGACCGGTGACGGAGGAGATGGGGCCCCGATCGATGGTGAACCGCGGGGCGACTCCGGAGAGTCGGGCGACGAGCAGACCCGCCGTCGCCGCCGCCGCGGCCGTCGTGGTGGCCGCCGTCGTGGCGGCCGGGAACGGACCGGCGACGAACGTCCCACCTCGGAACAAGCCGGCGACGAATCGGCCCCGGTGAGCCGCGGCGACAACGCCGCGGACGACGAACCGCTCCCGTCCGGCTACGGCCGGGCTGCCGTACCTCCCCGCCCCGCTGCCAACGGCGCCGGCGAAGGGGAAGCGCGGGGACGCCGACGACGGGGACGGGGCGACCGGAAAAGTTCGACGCCGCGTGCTGCCAGCGCTGCGGGCGCTGCTGGTGCTGCTGGCGAACCGGCCGCAGAGGGGGCGGAGCCGAAGGGCCGGGGCCGCTCCTCGAGGCGTGGTGCCGGTGGACGCAGTCGCCGCCCCGAACCGGAACTCCGTGAGACGTCGCGCCTGGCGCGTGGCCGGAGGGACGATTTTGCCCCGGTTGCTGGCGGCTACGACGAGGACGACGAAGGGCTCGACTTCCTCGGGATCGAGGAGGCTGGCCGCGAGACGTCGCGAGCGGAGTCACGGCGGAGTGACGACGATGAACTCCTGGCGGAAAGCGGACTCAGCAGCGTCACCGACGTGCCGAGTTGGGTCGAAGCCATCGGCATCGTCATTGCCGGCAACCTCGATGCCCGCAACCGCTCCCCGCGGGGCGGCGATGATCAAGACCGCGGTCGCCGCGACGCATCCCGGGGCGGCAGGAGCTGAACGCTCCTCTATCCAGACCATTTTGGCCAGACCATTTTGGCCAGACCATTTTGGCCAGACCCTTCGGGCAGACCTTTTGGTGTCGTCCGGTCCGCGATCTGCGGGCCGGACGACACCGAAGCAGGAGCCGATCACTTCATTGAGATCGTCCGCGCGAGCGGCTTGAGGATCTGCTCGACGACACAACTGTCGACGACCTCCTGGGCGATCACCGCGAGTCGATTGATCGCGTCGACATAGGAAGTCTGGGGTTCCAGGCTTCCGTACTGACGGGCGGTCACATAGACGCTCAACTGCTCCTCGGCGAACTCTCCGGTCCGCACCTGAAACGCGTTGGTTCTGGATTCGGTGCTGATCCGCACCTGCGTGCGGCAATCTTCGTCGAGGGCCACCGTCAACGACGGCTCGAAGTTGATCACGCGGGCCCCGGGGATCTCGGCCACCCGGTCAAGCGCCGGGCCGACCCCGAGGGCCTCGGCCAAAAGTGCGTTGTGATTCCCCCGGTAGGCGAAATCGAAGCCGAACAGGAGGTCGAGCGCCTCGCAGTCGAGGGGGCTGACCGAGAGGAGGGCCGGGGCAAGGTCGACCACCAGCCGATGCTGGTCGAGGACCGAATCGAGGGACGACGGGTTCACCTGCCCCGAGCAGAGCCGCTTCGACTCCACCGCGGCCCACCGGTAACGCCCCTGATCCTTGTCCTCCTCGAGGACAAAATCCCGCTTGTCGCGGCAATAAAACTTCCGCATCACCGGGTACTTCTTCTGGACGCACTCGAAGAAGTGGAGAATCGTCTCGCGTTGCGAGGGGAGTTCCATCTCCGTCGCCAGGTTCATGTTGACGTAGAAATCGTCAGCCAACGACGCATAGGGCGTCATGCACGTGTGCTCCCGGGCGGAAAATCCAAAACCAAATATACGGCTCGTTCGAAGACGCTGTCAAAATAGCACCATTTCGCCCCTTCGCTGCCCCATCCTGCTGGTTTTTCCGAGACGGGATCGACATAATCTTTCCCGTCCCGCCAGATCCTCACAGACCGCGGCCCTCGGCGGCAGCGCCCTTCCGAGCACAAACCCCCTGACGGCGGGGGCTCTTCGCTTGCTTTCCCGCATCGGCCGTCCCGCATCTGGTTCCCCGCAACCGGCGTCCGCGCCGGTTGCTGCCGTCGGTTTCTAGAACCTGCTTTCCCGAACGAGACGACGTTCCATGCCGTCCCCCTTGGAACCTTCGGGCATCCCCGAGAGCCACGTGCGCATCGAGCAACGTGGCGACGGGGCCGTCGTCGTCCGTGTCCGCTCGGCAGGCGAGGGAGACGCCCGCTTGCCCGACGCCGTGTTCTCGTTTCGCTGCGGCGATCCCCAGTACGCCTACTGGCTGGCGCGATTGCAGGCGGTGGCAGACGGTCGCCCCTGACGGCTCGACGGTTCCCTGCAGGGAGCCACCCAGCGACGCTCACCTCGCCTTCCCGCTTTCAGCGGCGCCTGTAGCGCCAAAAGTCGCAGGGGCCCCCTTGGACCTTCGCCCGCGACTGGCTGGTCGGTGACCCGGCCGGCGACATCACTCGCGGGAACTGGCGATCAACGAGATGAACTCGCGATTGCTCTTGAACTTCGCCAATTGCTTCGTGAGCTGCTCCATGGCATCGACATGGTGCATGCTCGAGAGCGTCCGACGGAGCATGTTAACAGCGTGGAGCGTGTCTGGGTCGAGGAGCTTTTCCTCACGGCGGGTGCCGGACTGGGAAATGTCGATCGCCGGCCAGACGCGCCGATCGGACAGCTTCCTGTCGAGCACGAGTTCCATGTTCCCCGTTCCCTTGAACTCCTGGAAGATCAACTCGTCCATCCGGCTCCCGGTGTCGATCAGTGCCGTGGCGACGATCGTCAGGGAGCCCCCTTCCTCGAACACGCGCGCCGTCGCAAAGAGTTTCTTCGGAATATCGAGGGCCTTGATGTCGACGCCGCCGCTCATGGTGCGGCCGGTGTTGCCGACCCACTTGTTGAAGGCGCGGGCCATGCGAGTGATCGAGTCCATGAGCAAAAACACGTCCTTGCCCGACTCCGCCATCCGCTTGCAGCGTTCGATCACCAATTGTGAGAGCCGTACGTGGCTCTCGACGTCGCAATCGAGGCTGCTGGCGATCACATCCCCCTTCACCGTCCGCCGCATGTCGGTGACCTCCTCCGGTCGTTCGTCGACGAGGAGCATGACAAGCGACAATTCAGGGTGGTTGGTCGACACCGCCTGCGACACCTGCTGGAGAAGCACGGTCTTGCCGGTCCGCGGCGGGGCGACGATGAGGGCCCGCTGCCCCTTCCCCAACGGGGTGAGGAGATCCATGATCCGGGTCGTGAGCGGTTGCTGGCCGGTCTCGAGGCGGAGCCAGTGCTCGGGATTGATCGGCGTCAGTTGGTCGAAGGTCTTCACCTTCGGGTAGTCGTCCGGGGCCATCCCCTCGACCTCGACGATCTCCTTGACGCGCGGCCCCTGCTGCCGGCGACCGGGCTGGACCATCGCCTTGATGAACACCCCCTCGCGGAGACGGTAGCGCTCGATCATCGTCCCGGGAACAAACGGGTCTGTCCGCTCCCGGGTGTAGTTCGTTTCAACGCTGCGGAGAAACCCATAGCCGTTGGGATGCATCTCGAGCACCCCATTGCCGGCCTCGAGCGGAATCGGCTCACCGTTCTCGCCGATCTCAGACTCGAGTTCGGGCGGCCGCATTCCCTCACCGTCCATCCCGACGGCACCGGCACCGGCGATGCTTCCCGCAGGGCCGCCGCCGCCACCACCTCCACCGCCGCCCCGTCGGTAGCGCCCGCGCCCGCGGCGTCCGCCGCCGCCGCCGCCGCCGCCATAGCCCCCTTGGCCCCCTTGGCCCCCCTGCTGGCCGCCGCCGCCGTGCTGCTGACCGCCCGGCTGTCCTCCTTGACCGAACCCGCCCCCTTGGCGGCCGTGCGACCTTGATCTCCTACGCTTCGCCATAGACGCGACCAAACCCTTCAGAGGAACCTTCGCAGCCCCCACCCACGGCGGAGGAACAGAACCAAAAAGCCCACGAGACCTAAAAAGCCGACGATGAAGACGGTCGACCGCAGCGACCGAAAGCTCAGTCTTCGAGGGGAAATCCTCAGAGCCGGAGTGTTCAGCAAGAGCAACGAACCGAGCGGTAGCCCCGCCACCGCCTGCCATCCGGGCGCACAAGGCCCATCAACGGCGAACGCACTGAGCCGTGGCCATTCCCCGGAAAACCACCCGGACAGCCCCCCGAACAGCATCACCAACGGCGAGGAGGCACGCGAGGATTCTCTCGCGGTCAAACCTTCGTCGCAGGCAGATCGTTCGGGGAGATCGCCGAGGGAGCCGAAGCTCAACCCACGCCCCCGATGAACAAGGCCGACGTTTGGCCCCCGATGGGACCACCGTTTAGACCAAGACGGAACACAGTTCCTATGCGGAAAAAAGTGGGAAACCGGAACCGCCGGAACTCCCAGGAAAGGCCGAGTCCGAAAGCCGAAAAAAACCTCGGCTTCGAACCACCCCCTCCCGATCCTGCGGGCCCCGCCCGACAGGGACCATCCCTGCGCCCTCCATCACCTGGCTCCGGCGAAAATCGCCGGACTGAGTGAAATCCAAGGACACGTTCGATGGCAGAAGTATCCGGACCGCGGCCAGAGATGTCAAGCCGCAGTTCCCAGCCCCTCACGGCGCAGCCTTCCGGCGACATCGGGAGCGCAACGGGGGAAATCTGGGGAGGAACCGCCGGCCTGTTTCACCCAGCCCCGAAAATCGACGCGATTCCTCCGACCGGAGTGACCGATAGAGACCATCGAAGGCACCTTCTCCGCTCCCGGTGTCCCTCCGCCCCGAGGCAGTGTCCCATGGCCACCCCCATGCAACGAGGGTCTCGTAACCCACTCCGCTCCGTCATCCGGGCCTGCGCCGTCGCGCTGGTGGCGGTGTCGGCGCCGGTCGTCGCCACCGCCGCCGTCCCGTGGCATGCCGATCTCACCCAAGCGAAGACGGCCTCGCAAGTCAGCCGTCGGCCCGTCCTCGTCCTCTTCGTGGCCGCCTGGAGCGAGGCGAGCATCAATCACGACAAGACGTTCCTCGCCTCGGAGGAGGCTGTCGCCCTCCTCACCGCCTGCTTCGAGCCGGTGCGGATCGATGTCGATGTCGATCCGGCGACGATGAGCCGGCTCCAGGTTGTCCATCTCCCCTGTGTCTGCGTCATCGATCCCGACGAGCGCGTTCTTGCCCGCTTCGATTGCCCCCCATCCTCGGTGGCCTTCGTGGCCGCCGCCGGACGGGCCGCGCAGGAAGCCGCCGTGGCCTGCGCTGGCCCACTCCCGAAAGCCCCGCCCGTGGTCGCCCAGGCTGCGGTGGCAACGACAACGCCTTCTGGCGCTGCCCTGGGCGTGCCCGCCGCCCCCGCCACCGAGAGCGCGACCACCACTCCGGCCCTGGCCACGACTCCGCCGCAGTGGCCCGCGGAGGTCGCCACGGCGCCGCTGGGGGCCGCGGCGTCCGCACCGACCCCGCCAGTCGCCACGGGGCCGACAACAACAACGATCGAACCGTCGGCGCCCACCGCTCCCTCTCCTGCTCCCGCGCCGTCCGGTCTCGCTTCGGCACTCCCCAACTGGCTCAGCCCGAAGCCGGCCGAACCGCCCCCCCCCACCGCCGTCACGCCCGCCGAACCGGCGGAGAAGAAGAGCACCGGCTTTTGGGCCACGGTGCAGAAACCGTTCACGAGCCTCGTCGGCAAGCCGCCGAAGCCCGCCACCCAACCCGCTGCGCCGAGCGAGATGCCCTCCACCGGGGTCGCTGGAAGCGAGCCGGGGGGATCGATGCCGGTCGGGCTCGAGGGGTATTGCGCGGTGAGCCTCGTCGACAAACGGCTGTGGGCTGAAGGGCGGGCCAAATGGGGCGTGCGTCACCGCGGCCGCACGTATCTGTTTGCAGGCCCCGAGGAGCAGAAGGCCTTCCTCGCCAACCCCGATCGCTACGCTCCCGGCCTCGCCGGCGATGATCCGGTGCTCGCCACCGATCTCGGCCGGAAGGTGCCCGGCCAGCGTCAGTATGGCGTCTCCTACCGATCGAAGGTCTACCTCTTCTCGTCCCCCGACACGAAGGCCGCGTTCGAGGCGAATCCGCAGAAGTACTCGCAACGGGTTCAGGTCGCGGAGCAGCCGGCTGACACGAACGTCCGCTGACAAGAACGTTCACAAGGGCCCCGAACTGAGCCTGCCGCGTCGATCGGCGCCGGGCGATCGGTCAGCCGCGTGAAACGGCCCAGCGGCGCGACCGGCCGACGGCGTCCTCCCAAGCCGACGTCATCCGTTGCCTCGTCGTTGCGTCGATCTGGGGGTGGAAGCGCTTCTCCACCCGGGTTGCGGCCGGCACCGCATCGAGGGTTGGGTAGACCCCCGCCGACAATCCCGCCAGGAGCGCGGCACCGAGCGCCGTGGTCTCGAGGACGACGGGACGTTCCACGGGGCGGCCGAGGATGTCGGCCTGGATCTGGAGGAGGAGGTCGTTGGCACTGGCGCCGCCATCGACGCGGAGCGTGCCGAGGGTCACCCCGGCGTCGCGCTCGATCAGCCGGAGGACGTCCGCCACCGACAAAGCCATCGCCTCGAGGGCCGCCCGGGCGATGTGGGCGGCGGTGGTGCCCCGGGTGAGTCCGATGATCAGGCCGCGCGCAAACGGATCCCAATGGGGCGCGCCGAGGCCGGTGAGGGCGGGAACGAGGACCACCCCGCCGGAATCGGGCACGCCCGCGGCGAGCGCCTCGACATCGGCCGCGCGACGGATGATCCCCAGGCCGTCGCGGAGCCACCCGACGATCGCGCCAGCGACGAACACCGATCCTTCGAGCGCCCAGGTGACGCTCCCCGGCGTGGCACCGCAGGCGACGGTCGCGAGGAGCCCTTCGGCCGGCTGCACCCTTCGCTCTCCGGTCGAGAAGAGCAGGAAGGCGCCGGTGCCGTAGGTGTTCTTGGCGGCCCCTGGCGTGACGCATCCGTGCGCGAAGGCGGCCGCCTGCTGGTCGCCGGCGCAGCCGGCGATCCGCACCGCGCTGCCGAGCAGGGCCGGGTCGGTCGTGCCGAAATCCCCGCTCGAAGGCCGCACCTCCGGGAGGATCGCCCGCGGGATGCCGAACATCCGGCAGAGGTCGTCGCTCCAGGCCAAGCGATCGATGTCGTAGAGAAGCGTGCGGCTGGCATTGGTCGGGTCGGTGGCGTGGACCTTCCCGCCGGTCAGCCGCCAGATGAGGAAGCTGTCGACCGTGCCGAACAACACCTCTCCCCGTTCGCACGCCGCGCGCAGTCCCGGCATCGTCTCGAGGAGGTGGACGACCTTCGTCGCGGAGAAGTAGGGGTCGAGAAGGAGGCCGGTGCGGCGGCGGATCTCCCCCTCGAGGCCTTCGGCCCGGAGGCGTTGGCAGATCGGCGCCGACACCCGACTCTGCCAGACAATGGCCGGGGCGACCGGCCGACCGGTCGCGCGGTCCCAGAGAATCGTCGTCTCGCGCTGATTGGTGATCCCGATCGCCGCCACCCCCCCGCCCCCGGCCCGGGCGAGCGCCTCCCGCGCGCAGCCGAGCGTCGTCCGCCACAGGTCCTCGGGATCATGCTCGACGATCGCCAGATCGACCTCCGCGCTCCCCCCCTGCTCCCCGCCGCGGAGATGCTGGGGAAACTCCGCCTGCGCGGTCGCCACCGGCAGGCCGTCGCGGTCGAAGACCACCGCCCGCGTCGAGGTCGTGCCCTGATCGAGCGCCAGAACCCGGTCGCCCGGCCGCAGATCGGTGGCCATCGTTCTCTCCATCGTGAAGCTTCAGTGCTGATCCTCGAGTCGCTGATCCTTCAGTCGCTGATCC
>Ga0114959_10003969_pt1 | contig 11453 bp, 7 predicted proteins | sample C_130625_EF_Meta_FD_87317 | JGI IMG/M metagenome (GOLD analysis project Ga0114959, IMG submission 87317) | Freshwater microbial communities from Lake Croche, Canada to study carbon cycling - C_130625_EF_MetaG | ecosystem: Environmental > Aquatic > Freshwater > Lake | place: Lake Croche, Canada...
CATACTCATTACTTCGCCACGATAGCCTTTGTAGTCCATTAAGGTAACCGCACAGTCTGCTACAGGTACTTGCCATGGGCCAACAAATTGATCGCGGGCATTGAGGCCACCAACAGATCTATCACCAATCGTAATTAAGAAGGATTTGCTTGCCACTGTAGGTTGTTGCAGGACCCAAGCAACTGATTGAGCAAGGTCAGCATCAGTGACATCAAGCTCGCTGAACTCTTGAGTAATTCGTTGCACATCACGATGCATGCGTGGTGGCTTGCCAAGCAGTACTTCCATTGGCATATCAATTGGCATTGCAGCATCAGTGCTTGCGTCTTGCTTAGAGTCACTGAGTTGCAGTTGACGCTCTGCGGTCGCTTCACCTACTACAGCAAATGGACAGCGTTCGCGTTCGCAGAAGGATTTAAAGAGGTCTAAATCTTTTGCTTCAATCGCCAATACATAGCGCTCTTGAGATTCGTTACACCAGATTTCTGCTGGGCTCATGCCACTCTCTTCAAGCGGCACACTGCGTAATTTAAATTTAGCGCCTAATCCTGCGCCATCCGCTAACTCAGGGAACGCATTAGAAAGGCCACCGGCACCTACATCATGTATGGAAACAATTGGATTGTTTTCGCCCATTGCGCGACAAGCATTAATAACCTCTTGGGCGCGACGCTCCATCTCAGGGTTTCCGCGTTGAACAGAATCAAAATCTAAATCTGCAGTGTTGGTGCCAGTGGCAACGGAACTACCTGTTGCGCCACCCATACCAATACGCATACCTGGACCACCCAATTGAATCAATAAATGCCCTGCTTCAATTGCTTTCTTCGCTGTATGAATTGCATCAATGCTGCCAATACCACCAGCAATCATGATTGGCTTGTGATAACCGCGACGTGTGCCATCTAAGGTTTGCTCAAAGACACGGAAATAACCGCCTAAGATGGGGCGGCCAAACTCATTATTAAATGCGGCTCCCCCTAAGGGGCCATCAATCATGATTTGCAAAGGTGTGGCAATCCGCTCCGGCTTGCCATACTTTTCACTTTCCCAAGGAAGCTCGGTGCCTGGGATATTTAGATTGGAGACTGAAAAGCCGGTTAAGCCTGCTTTAGGGCGTCCACCTATACCAGTAGCTCCTTCATCACGAATCTCACCGCCAGCGCCTGTAGAAGCTCCCGGAAATGGTGCAATGGCAGTTGGATGGTTATGCGTCTCTACCTTCATCAAGGTATGGACTAAACGCGTATCTTTCTCATAGCGATGATCGCCGCCCTGGGGAACCCAAGTCTCTGATTCACAGCCAACCATCACGGCAGAGTTGTCAGAATACGCAACAATTGTTCCCTCTGGATGCAATTGATGCGTATTGCGAATCATTGCAAACAGTGAACGCTCTTGGTCGTCACCGTCAATAGTCCAGCTTGAATTAAAAATCTTATGCCGGCAATGCTCACTATTTGCTTGCGCGAACATGATGAGCTCTACATCACTTGGATTGCGCTTTAGGCGTATAAAATTTTCCGTTAAGTAATCCACCTCATCATCAGATAAGGCTAGACCAAGCTCTTGATTGGCTTTATCTAAAGCTGCCCTACCTTGTTCTAATACCAAGATACGGCTTAATGGACGATCTTCGAGGGTTTGATAAAGTGCATTCGCTTCTTCTACAGAATGAATAACCGCTTCAGTCATCCGATCATGAATTGCTGCCAACACTAATTGTTCTTGTGCCGGGCTTAATGTGTTTTTAGCATTCCATGAGTACTGTATGCCACGTTCAATGCGCAATACTGTTAGTCCGCATTGCCGTGCAATATCAGTTGCTTTACTGGACCATGGGGATACTGTTCCCAAGCGCGGAATGACGACAGCACCTTGGCCTGAGCCTGAATTTTTAGAAAACCAGGATTTACCTGGATTCATTTTGGAACTAAACGGTTGCCCGTAAGTCAGAAGACTAGCAAGAAGCTCCTGATCTGCAGTGCTTAGAGCTTCTTCAGACCAAATGAAATGAATGTATTGCGCCTCAATGGAATCAAGCTCAATGCCTTGAGAAGCTAATGAGGCTAAAAGACGCTGTTGGCGAAAGGAGGAAAGCGCATCAGCGCCGGGCAAAAAGTGGAAAAAAGACATCCCTAGATTATAAGGTTTTGCCTACAACAAGCGCCCGCCCTGAAGGTGTAATTGGCGTTGGCACCTGCTAGCCAAGGCTGGATCATGGGTAACCAGAACAAGGGTAGATTGATTGGCTTGATTGAGATCAAAAAGGAGCTCAATGACCCGATTTCCGCTAGCTTCATCTAAGCTTCCGGTAGGTTCATCAGCAAACAGAATGGCAGGCTTAGTAATGAAGGCTCTTGCCAAGGCCACCCGTTGTTGCTCCCCTCCAGAAAGGGTTTTGGGGAAATGGTCAAATCGCTCACCTAAACCCACGCGCTCGAGCCATGTTTTAGCATTTGCCTTGGGGTTTTCCATTCCCGACAGCTCTGCCGGGAGCATCACATTTTCAAGCGCCGTTAGGTGCGGTAACAGTTGAAATGACTGAAAAACAAAGCCAACCTGCAAAGCCCTCAGTTTGGCACGGCCGTCTTCATCGAGTGTATTGAGATTCTGCCCCATCAAGGTGACATTACCCTCACTCGGAAGATCTAAGCCGGCCAAAAGGCCGAGTAAAGTACTCTTACCGGAACCAGAGCTGCCAGTGATAGCTACACTTTCACCTTGACTGAGCTCAAAGCAAATGTCGTGCAAAATGCTAAGGATGCCATCGCTGGAGCGAACGGACTTACCCAAGTGAACAGCGCTAAGAACTTTTTCGAAGGCGCTCATAAATATGAAATCTGAAATAAAGGCTTGCTAGCCCCGAAGTCAATAAATAGATGAATCAAAATATTCCGTCGACTTTCATATCAAAAAAAGCTATTGCAATAGGCTTATTTTGCCTGTTAATTTCCTTTGTCACATCTGCGAGCCCTAATCCTGTCATTTTGCTAATGGGCGATAGTCTTTCAGCTGAATATGGCCTCGTCAGGGGTTCGGGTTGGGTAAAACTTCTTGAGGGACAACTTCAAAAACAAGGAAGTCAGTGGACTGTATTTAATGCCAGCATCAGCGGAGAAACGACTTCTGGTGGTCTTGCCCGCCTACCCAAGCTACTAGAGCAGAAAAAGCCTGCCATTGTATTTCTTGAGCTCGGTGCGAATGATGCTTTGCGAGGCCTATCCATTACTGAGACCGAAAAGAACTTACGCAGGATGATCGTGCTGAGCAAAAAAACCGGTGCTAAGGTTTTGTTACTTGGTATGCAAATTCCACCAAATTATGGCCAAGCCTATACAAAGAAATTTAAAGAGCTCTATCCAAAACTCGCCACCCAAGAGAGCGTCGAACTAGTACCGTTTTTCTTAGAAGGTGTTGCGAGTAACGCTGCACTATTTCAGCAGGACAACATTCATCCCAATGAAAAAGCACAGATGATTTTGTATAAAAACGTATGGGGCGCTATGGCCCCATATCAATCACTTCTCAGCAAGTAGAAATAGTTCAAGCAGCAGATTAACTGCCTGCACCTGTAGACGGGGGCTTCAATGGATTGATAGTTTTAACCTTTGCAGTGTCGCGCCAATAAGCCATAAAACCCGCAAACTCAGATTGTGCAGCCAGCGCTTGAATTTGCTGTGACTGTGCTTTATGAACTTTTGCATCCACACCAGTTGGCTGGCGAATTTGATCTACTCGATACAAAGTAGCGCCAACCCCAGGATTGCTCACCGAAATATAAGCGGGTAATTTATCTGGATTGGTGGACATCACATCATCTAATGCGCTGCCAACAAGGTTTGCCGGCTTATTACGAGATACCCATACAGCACTGCCAAATCCAGTAGCATTCTTTGGATCCTTTTGAAGTTCTGCATAACGCTCAGAAGCAGCAGCAACAGCCAATTTCTCTGCAGCCCTTTGGCTAACTTGCCGCTTTACTTCTCCAGCAACGTCTTTAAATGGCAAGGTCTGAGCGGGATGGAAAATCACTACCCTCGCAGATACAAAAACACCAGGTGCAGTTTGAACTGCCTCAATATTGCGCTTATTCTTTAGGGCCTCGTCGCCAAAAAGTGATTGGATGACTTTAGGGTTAGCTAATGGATGATCCCTGGATACACCGCCCAGGCCAGAGCGAGTAACGCCCTTTTGACTCTGAATGTTCAACTTTAATTTTTCAGCCACAGGCTTCAAACTATCGGACTGGTCATAAGTCATATTAGCGAATTGGTCAGCCTTTTCACTAAAGACCTTAGCATCTTCCTTAGGGTCAGCCTTGAGAACAATATACTCAACATCAATAAACTCAGGGCTCTCAAATAAACTAGCGTTGGCGTTGTAGAAATTCTGCAGCTCTTCTTGACTTGGATTTACCTTGGCTAAAAAGCTTTTAGCTTCGAACGGCAAAGCCTGAACTTGGCGCTCTGTTTCATATAGAGTGGAAATGATCTCAGAAAGCTTCGGGCTTCCAATTTCAGTACGAGCAACCGAATTAACCAACTGACTTATTTTGAGATCAAATGCCTGGCCGGCATAAAACTGCTCTTCATTCAGGCCATTGTTTGCTAAGAGTTGCTTGAAACGAACGTCGTCAAAAGTGCCATCTGGTTTGTAAAGGGCTCGAATTTGCGGAATATTTTGCAAACTCTTTACTAAAGCATCTTTGCCAACCTGAAGACGCAAATCATTTACTGCAAAGCCGAGAATGCGCTGTTGCAGTAACTCATTTAGGATCGCCTGTCTAAATTGAAGGCTTTGTGCAATCTGTAGGTTGCCACCAACTCGCTCTGCTTGACGCTTAGCTGCATTGTCGACCTCTTGGGCGGTAATGGGTTTGCCATTGATCTTTACAAGGTCTGTTTCCTTATCCATGAAGCTGGAATAACTAGAAATTCCGAACATAGCAAATGATGGAACGATGAATAGCATCAACACGAGCTGGAGAAGCTTTTGGTGTTTACGGACAGTATCAAACATGAGTAAGTTCGCTAGTAATAAATATCAACTATGTGAGTGAACTAGGCGACAGGATCTGGAGCATGGACGCCTTGAAACAGGCAAGAAGAAGTAAACATTTGGTGGGCGCTGAGAGGCTCGAACTCCCGACATTCTGCGTGTAAGGCAGACGCTCTACCAACTGAGCTAAGCGCCCCAAAATATTACAGGTGGAATTGTAACCTAAGTACCAAAGATAAGCGTGTTTTCCGTCAAATCAACCACTAGCAACAGGGCAGATAAGACGGAAAACCCATCCACATTCAGTGCTTGAGAACTTCTCCTGAGGATATCTTCTCGCTCACTTTATTGACTTCAGATGCCTTTTTGGCAAGCTCTTCGGGTGTTGGCTCTGGCAATGCTTCTGGTAAACGTTCCAACGCAAGCTCTAGAACCTTATCAATCCAGCGCACAGGAATAATTTCAATTGCGTTCTTGACGTTATCCGGAATATCAATCAAATCCTTCACATTCTCTTCTGGTATCAACGCTAATTTGATGCCGCCACGGTGCGCCGCCAAAAGCTTCTCTTTCAAGCCACCAATCGGAAGAACCTCACCTCGCAAAGTGATCTCACCGGTCATTGCAACATCAGAGCGAATCGGAATTCCCGTGAAAACAGAAACTAAGGCGGTAGTAATCGCAATACCAGCAGAGGGACCATCTTTAGGGGTTGCGCCATCTGGGAAGTGAATGTGAATATCTTTCTTCTCAAATGCCTCATCCGTAATGCCAAGCCGTTTTGATCTAGAGCGAACAACAGTACGTGCAGCCTCGACAGACTCTTTCATGACATCACCGATGGAGCCTGTACGTGTAATGACACCTTTACCTGGCATTACTGCAGCCTCAATGGTTAATAGATCTCCACCCACCTCAGTCCAGGCTAAGCCCGTTACTTGGCCTACTTGGTTTTCTTTACCTGCCAAACCAAAGTCATACATACGAACGGATAAGAATTTCTCAAGGTTATCAGCGTTCACTACAACTGGGGCGGCCTCTTTTTTCAGGAGTAAAAGCTTGACAACCTTACGGCAGATCTTGCTGATTTCTCTTTCTAGAGAGCGCACACCTGCTTCGCGGGTGTAGTAACGAATGATGTTGCGTACTGCACTCTCTTCAATCTTTAACTCATCCTTTTTCAAGCCATTATTTTTAATTTGCTTGGGAATGAGGTAATTGATAGCAATGCTAGTTTTTTCGTCTTCCGTGTAACCAGCCAAACGGATAATTTCCAAGCGATCCAATAAAGGGCCTGGAATATTAAGCGAGTTAGAGGTTGCAACGAACATCACATCCGATAGATCAAAGTCAACTTCAACATAGTGATCTTGGAAGGTGTGATTTTGCTCAGGGTCTAAAACTTCCAACAAGGCGCTCGCAGGATCGCCACGGAAATCCATGCCCATCTTATCCACTTCATCCAAAAGGAATAATGGATTGCGGACACCCACCTTGGTAAGACTTGTCAAAATCTTACCTGGCATCGAACCGATATAAGTACGACGATGTCCACGAATCTCGGACTCATCACGTACACCACCCAATGCCATACGCACAAACTTACGATTGGTCGCACGGGCAATTGACTGGCCCAAGGAAGTCTTACCGACGCCAGGAGGCCCTACCAAGCAAAGAATCGGCGCCTTCACACGATCTACACGTTGTTGAACTGCAAGGTACTCCAAAATACGTTCTTTAACCTTATCTAAGCCATAGTGATCTTCATCCAATACTTTTTCCGCATTGGTGAGGTCATTATTAATCTTGGTTTTTTTCTTCCATGGAAGATTCACCAAAGTATCGATAAAGTTTCGAATCACTGTAGCCTCAGCAGACATCGGTGACATCAACTTTAATTTCTTCAGCTCAGATTCAGCTTTTTTTAAAGCCTCTTTTGGCATCCGAGCAGCTTTAATACGTTTCTCAAGTTCCTCGAGATCGGCGCCCTCTTCACCCTCGCCTAATTCTTTTTGAATTGCTTTCACTTGCTCGTTAAGGTAGTACTCGCGCTGACTCTTTTCCATTTGACGTTTAACACGTCCACGAATGCGCTTTTCCACTTGCAAGATATCAATCTCGCTTTCAAGATCGGCTAAAAGACTTTCTAAACGCTGCACTACATCAGTCATTTCTAACAAACGTTGCTTCTGTTCTAGTTTGACTGGCAAATGCGCACAAATGGTATCGGCTAAGCGGCTTGGGTCATCAATGCCGCCAAGCGAAGACAATATTTCTTGTGGAACTTTTTTATTAAGTTTTACGTACTGATCAAACTGAGCCATGATGGCACGGCGCAAAGCTTCAGTCTCATGCGCATCAATCGCGTCAATAGCAGTTGGAGTAGCTTCACAATTAAAGTAACCCATGCTGTCTTCAATTTGACTCACTTCAGCACGCTGAACGCCTTCTACCAGGACCTTAACGGTACCATCTGGAAGCTTCAGCATTTGTAAGATGTTGGCAATGCAACCAACCTCATACAGATCTTCAATACCAGGCTCATCCTTGGCCGCAGTCTTTTGAGCAACCAGTAAGACATTTTTGCCAGTTTCCATGGCAGCTTCTAAAGCTTTAATCGACTTAGGGCGACCCACAAATAAAGGGATCACCATATGAGGGAAGACAACAACATCCCGCAATGGGAGCAAAGGTAGCTGAATCGGTTCAGAGGGTAGTAATAAGTGGCCAGGCATAGGGCAAATCCTCCAAAGTAGTCAATCCTCAAAAGTCTCTAAAAGTAATGCACCACTAAATAGAGACATTATTCATGAGTAGCATACTACCTATATGGGTCACTCTTTTGAAAATTCAAGGGGGAAAAGTACAAAAAACGGGCAAAAATGCCCCGAAAATAGCAAAAACCCTAAGTATTTAGGCTTTTTTGCTTAAATCCGCTTGCTCTGGATCTTGCTTGTAGACCAATAAGGGCTTTCCACCCTCTGCGATACTGCTGTCGTCTATAACTACCTTTTGGACATTCTTGAGAGATGGCAAGTCATACATGACATCCATCAAAGAGCCCTCAAGAATAGATCTGAGACCGCGTGCACCCGTTTTACGAGCAATGGCCTTCTTGGCGATAGCGGCTAAAGCGGCTTGACGCACCTCTAACTCAGCCCCTTCCATCGTGAGCAATGCCTGGTATTGCTTCACTAGGGCATTCTTAGGCTCAGTCAGAATCTGAATCAAAGCCTCTTCATCCAATTGTGCCAAAGTTGCCACCACCGGCAAACGACCAATCAACTCAGGAATCAGGCCAAACTTGATTAAATCTTCTGGCTCAACCTCAATTAATAAATCACTCACACCACGATCATCTTTGCCAGGAACTGATGCATTGAATCCAATGCCCGTCTTGGCTGTGCGTTGCTGAATCACCTTTTCAAGACCATCAAAAGCACCACCACAAATAAATAAAATATTCGTAGTATCAACTTGCAAGAAATCTTGGTTAGGGTGCTTACGCCCACCTTGAGGTGGCACAGCTGCCATGGTGCCTTCAACTAACTTCAATAAGGCCTGTTGAACACCTTCACCTGAAACATCGCGAGTAATGGAGGGATTATCTGACTTACGCGAGATCTTATCGATCTCATCAATATATACAATGCCGCGTTGCGCTTTTTCTACATTGTAGTCGCAAGCTTGCAGTAACTTTTGAATAATATTTTCAACGTCTTCGCCAACATAACCAGCTTCAGTCAAGGTAGTTGCGTCAGCCATGACAAACGGTACATCAAGCATGCGCGCTAATGTTTGCGCCAAGAGCGTCTTACCAGAACCAGTTGGCCCGATCAGCAAAATATTACTCTTAGCCAACTCAACACCGTCAACCATTGCCTTAGCAGGTAACTTAGATTCCTTTTTATCTACCACTTCAGCTGGCTTACCGTCCTTGTCCAGCCTCTCTTTTTTAGGCTTGGGCAAATATTGCAGGCGCTTGTAATGGTTGTAGACAGCAACCGCCAAGGTCTTTTTGGCATGATCTTGACCAATCACATACTGATCGAGATTTTCCCTGATCTGGTGAGGTGTTGGTAAAGAATCATCGCCGCCCTCCTTTGGAAGTTTGGCAATTTCTTCTTGAATAATGTCCGTGCAAAGGTCAATACACTCATCGCAAATAAATACAGACGGGCCTGCAATTAACTTCTTGACCTCATGCTGACTTTTGCCACAAAAGGAGCAATACAAAACTTTATCTGATGTGCTTGGAGTGCTCGTATCGCTCAAAGTATGCTCTATATAAGTATTAAGGACGCTTCTCGATAACCTTGTCAATCAAGCCGTATTCACGGGCTTGTTCAGCAGACATAAAGTTATCACGGTCGGTGTCTTTTGCAATGGTCTCAATCGACTGGCCAGTGCGCTCAGACAAAATCTTATTCAGACGCTCACGCAAGTACAAAATTTCACGGGCTTGAATTTCAATATCAGAGGCTTGACCACGCGCTCCGCCCAATGGCTGATGGATCATCACGCGTGAATTTGGCAAGGCATATCGCTTACCTTTTTCACCAGCACACAATAAAAACGCGCCCATACTAGCGGCCATACCCATACACAAGGTGCTCACGTGTGGCTTGATGAACTGCATGGTGTCGTATATGGCAAGCCCTGCAGATACAGAACCGCCAGGTGAGTTGATATAAAGAGAAATCTCTTTATCAGGATTCTCGCTCTCAAGAAACAATAACTGCGCAATCACTAAGTTAGCAGTCTGATCATTAACCTCACCCACCAAGAAAACAACCCGCTCTCTTAATAGACGCGAATAAATGTCATAAGCGCGCTCGCCTCTGCCAGAGGTTTCAATCACCATTGGAACCAAGCCCAAACCTTTTGGCTCTATGTTTTCAGACTGAAAATGGTTCTGGCTCATTGATAAATATCCTATTTGGGGTAGATTAATAGCTATTGAGACTTAGTTTAGCTTGCTTAGCTCTTCAAAGCTTATCGCCTTATCGCCTACTTTGGCAAGCGATGTGAAATGCTTAATCACATTATCTTCAAGAACCAGGTTTTCGATGTCTTTAAGGCGACTTGGGTTGCTATAGAACCAACGAACAACCTCTTTTGGATCTTCATAAGTAGCAGCTTGCTCATCAATTTCAGCCTTGATTTGATCTGCAGTAGCAGCCAAACTTTCTTTTTTAACCAATTCACTCAGAATCAAGCCTAGGCGTACACGCTTAAGCGCCTGCTCTGCAAATAGTTCAGTTGGAATGGGGGCATCCTTGGCATTTGGTACGCCACGTTGCATTAAATCTTGACGGGCACTCTCAACCAAACGCTCTTGCTCAGAAGATACCAAAGACTTGGGAACTTCAAGCTCACACAAAGTATTGAGTTTCTCCATAACCTCATTTTTCATCAAGGAAGTGATGCGACGCTTCACTTCGCGATCTAAGTTTTCTTTCACTTCTGCGCGCATTTTTGCAACACCACCTTCTGTAACACCCATAGACAATGCAAATGCATCATCAACTACTGGCATGTGTGCCCAGTTCACGGATTTGACAGTGATAGTGAACTCAGCCGTTTTACCAGCTACGTCTTTGCCATGGTAGTCAGCCGGAAAGCTCAAGGGAAATGATTTACTCTCGCCCGGTTTGAGGCCCAGGGTTGCAGCCTCGAATTCAGGCAACATACGACCTTCACCCAAAACATATTCAAAGTTCTCAGCTTTACCGCCAGCAAATTCAACGCCATCAATCTTGCCAACAAAATCAACCACAACCTGGTCGCCATTTTGAGCTGCTGTATTAGAGCCGCCATCACCATGGGCACCTGCCTCGCCACGAGGATGGTAGTGAACCTGCTGCTTACGCAATACATCAATTGCGCGATCAATTTCAGCATCACCGATATCAGTCGTATATTTGGTCACTTCTGCTGTTGAAAAGTCGCCAATCTTTACCTCTGGGAGGACTTCAAAGAATGCATCAAAAACAATCTGGTCTGCATCTAATTCACTCTTTGGCTCGAGACGTGGTTGGCCTGCTAGTGCAATGCCTTCTTTTTTGCTTTGCTCGTAAAACAGTTCAGAAGCTTTATCAAACTGAAGTTCGAAATCAACTTGCATACCGTACTGTTTCTCAACCATGTTCTTTGGTACTTTGCCTGGGCGGAAGCCAGCCACTTTCATGGTCTTAGCAACTTGAGCCAAACGGGCGTCGCGCGCTTTTGCCAAATCGGCACGAGCGAATTCCAAAGTCATCTTGCGGTCTAACGAACCTAAATTTTCTATCTGCACAGCCATTCTCGTCTCTATATTGAAATCAGGGTATGTGAAGTCCAAGCCAAGTAGCAATCTTGTGGTGCGAGGAGGGGGACTCGAACCCCCACACCATTTCTGGCGTCAGGACCTAAACCTGGTGCGTCTACCAATTTCGCCATCCTCGCGAATA
>Ga0114959_10003971_pt1 | contig 11452 bp, 11 predicted proteins | sample C_130625_EF_Meta_FD_87317 | JGI IMG/M metagenome (GOLD analysis project Ga0114959, IMG submission 87317) | Freshwater microbial communities from Lake Croche, Canada to study carbon cycling - C_130625_EF_MetaG | ecosystem: Environmental > Aquatic > Freshwater > Lake | place: Lake Croche, Canada...
ATAACACATTGTTCATTCCTAATTATATCTATTATATAGTAATCTTAGAAAGGCCTTTTATATATTTTTTATTGGAAAGGATAAAAATCTTTCGAATACGGCCTCACTCTACATGATTATTCCATGTAAATATTCGTATTTATGACTAAAACCCTATCTTGCAAAAGTACATAGAAATGTCTGATGTCATATACAAAGATTTACATCTCATCCATGAAATAAAAATAGACAAACCAAAACTTCAAAAAATGACATTTATTATGAACGCATTGGAAAAAGGATGGTCAGTGAAAAAAAACAACGACTCCTATATTTTTACTAAAAAACACGAGAACCGAAAAGAAGTATTTATGGAAAGTTATTTAGAAAAATTCATCGTCACAAATATGTCTATTCCGTAAAACGATATTATATAATTACAACATCATTCATGAGTATTATAGGATGTGGTTATTATATAGAATGAATATCATAATATATAATTCCTGATAAATTACAAATATATAGGCATAGTTGTAATTTATAATTACAATGAATTATTTAGCGAAATCCCATTTTTTTTTCTTTTTCTAGTATATAAAATAAAATGGCTGGTGGTCTTATGCAATTAGTCGCCTATGGCGCACAAGATGTTTTCCTTACTGGAACCCCTGAGATTACTTTTTGGAAGGTATCCTACCGCAGACACACCAATTTTGCTATGGAATCGATTGAGCAAACCTTTTCTGGACAGGCTGACTTTGGACGCCGCGTGACCTGCACTATCTCTCGTAATGGTGACCTTGCATACCGCACTTATCTCCAAGTCACTCTTCCTGAAATCGACCAATCGATGCTTAACAGTACTGCTGCGGCGGGTAATGAAGGTGTTTATGCCCGTTGGTTGGACTTCCCCGGTGAGCAACTTATTGCCCAGGTTGAGGTGGAGATTGGTGGCCAACGCATTGACCGTCAATACGGTGACTGGATGCACATCTGGAATCAACTTACTATGTCATCTGAGCAACTTAAGGGTTACCACAAGATGGTTGGTCACACCACCCAACTTACCTACATCACTGACCCGAACTTCGCCGCGGTTTCTGGCCCCTGCGCTGCTGCTGGAGGACCTGCTCAAGTGTGCGCTCCTCGTAATGCTCTTCCTGAGACGACCCTCTATATTCCTCTTCTCTTCTGGTTCTGCCGCAATCCTGGACTTGCTCTTCCTTTGATTGCTCTCCAATACCACGAGGTCAAGATTAATATTGATTTCCGTCCTATTGGTGAGTGTCTATGGGCTGTCAAGACTCTTGCAATTGCGGGTTCCAGTACTGCTAACTCGACTGTCTCTGTATCACAAGCTTACCAACAATCCCTTGTGGCTGCTTCGTTGTACGTTGATTATATCTTCCTTGATACGGATGAGCGCCGCAAGATGGCTCAAAATCCTCATGAGTATCTAATTGAACAGGTTCAATTCACTGGTGATGAGTCGGTTGGTTCTTCTTCCAATAAGATTAAGTTGAACTTCAACCACCCATGCAAGGAGCTTATCTGGGTTGTTCAACCGGATGCCAATGTGGATTACTGTTCTTCTCTTCAAGACGGAACTACTCTTTTCAAGACCCTTGGTGCTCAACCCTTCAACTATACCGATGCGATTGATGCTCTTCCTCCGGCAATTCATGCTTTCGGTGGACCGGCAGAGACCAACGGTGCCAATGGTTTCATCAATGCTTCTGGTCTTTTCCAGATGGCTGGTGCTGTTGACGAAGCTCCTTCTGCATCCACCGCTACATGGTCTTCCGGTGTAAATCAATATAACCCTTTCAATCCGGCAACTGGTGCAGGATCCATTTCTGGTTCTTCTGTCTCAGATGCGGGTACCTTCGTTCTTGGAGAAACTGCTCTTGACCTCCACTGCTGGGGTGAGAACCCTTGCGTTACTGCGAAGTTGCAACTTAACGGCCAAGACCGCTTCTCTGAGCGTGAAGGCTCTTACTTCGATGTTGTTCAACCTTTCCAACATCACACCCGCGCTCCCGATACTGGTATCAACGTTTACTCATTCGCTTTGCGACCTGAGGAGCACCAACCTTCGGGCACCTGCAACTTCTCCAGAATTGACAATGCGGTTCTCCAACTTGTCCTTTCTGCCGGAACTGTTTCGGGAACTGCCACTGCGAAGGTTCGTGTCTACGCTGTGAACTACAACGTCCTAAGAGTGATGAGTGGTATGTGCGGCGTTGCTTACTCGAATTAAATTCGTTTTATTTGTATATTTTACAAAAATGCTTTGTTTATCCTGTAAATAATAAATAAAATAAATAAAATATTGATTTGTATATTCTTATATAAATCAATTTATTGACCGTATTTATATATTTATATATTTTTATATAAATATAGACATCTATGAATTTTATTTCTATTGGTGGTTGGTGTGGAACAAAAATCGCTCTTAGAGATTTAGATTTATTTAATGAACCATCATTACCATTTGATAGTGTAAGAACTTCTATTGAAGGAATTATAGATTGTATTGAAAATAATTTTGAAAATTATTTCCCAAAAGAGGTAAAAAAAGATAATAGGTTTCCAAATTGGGTAGGTTTTGTTGGCGAGTACGTAGGATTCTATCATTACAATCATAATTTGTTAGATGAAAATGTCATCGAAAGTTTTAAAAGAAAAATCATTCGGTTTGATGAAAAAATAAAAAGAAATAATTGTATATTTTTAAGAACAATATCGACAGATAATTATCATCATGAAATAAAGTACTATAAAAAATTACAAAATGTAATTGATAAAAAGTATCCCAATATTTCTTATATTATTTGTTTCATCATTCCGAATCAACCGACTACACAATATTATAAGCATTTAGATAATCGAACGTTTTTATTTACAGTTAATGATAAATCAAGGAATGACGGTAATTTAAAACACGAATATAGACCTATTTTTGAATTTATTATAAATAATAACTTATTTACTAATATACCTAATTCAAATGATATTGAAATAGATGAAAACTTAACAACTAAAATATGGTTAGTTGATGGTTATCCAATGGTTAATTTTGTTGAAAATAATTAACGTTTTTCTTACCATTTCTTCCGATACACACATCAGTTCTCCAATATCTTTATTACTTCTTATTGGATGAAAATAATAATCGTATTTGAGAAAAAGAATTCGTTTTGTAAATGGTTTCAACTGATAAATTCTATCCCATACTTCTCTATAATACCTATCCTCCTCCTCCTTTTCAATTATTTTATCGACAGTTGTGGGTTGGTTACTTGAAAACCCATCCATATCAAATGTATCCATCCATTGTGGTTGGAAATTGTTCTTATACCGTATCATTTCTTCTTTAGTAAAATTCTTTTTATTTTTCATGCGTAGACGTTTCGGTAAAATACTCATAGAAAAATGACTCGTAAGCGTTTTCAACAATTCCCCTTTTATGTAAATCTCCGAAAACCCAGTCAATGAATGATTCCCATTATAACGTTGGATGGCTTTATACAAACCTACTTTACTCGATAACACCAATTCGTCTTTATCTATATGTTTACATTTGAAAACATGCGTATTTTTGAATTCATATGCTTTTGCCACGGCGAATTTTTCATAAGAACGATACAATATCTTGTTTATTTGGTCTCTCTCCCTACTATTAAGTTTGTCATCTTTGATGAGACGATGAATCGTGGTCATTTGATGATTCGTTAAATGATAAGAAAGGAACCCATATAACCAGATTTGGAAAAGGAATACGAATAAAAATAAACGAATTTGGCTTGACATATGCATTGGATGTATTTTTTATTTGAATATATTATATGTCGTATAGAGTTTAAATTGTTTCTAAGAACCTTTTTTCTAAGCTTTCGCAAAAACAAGAGAACATTGTATGCCTATATATAAAAATGATTATTGAAATACTTAGTAAATTATTGTCGGAATCCCTATTGAGTTTATATCCTGTTTTTGTAAAATACATTGGTATACCATTGCATCTTCAATTATGGAGTCGGTTTTTTACTTATTCCATTATTTCCATTTTATTTGTAAATTATAGTTATTTAGTAGAGAACCTGTTCTCCACCACTGGTTTGCTTCTTTCCATTGTCACCCTTATTCATGTATATACCTCTTATCGGGGATTTCAATTACTTGAAAGTGGTATTTCCTATACCATCTTTTATTTGTATCCCATCATGCTATTATTAATGGCGGGTAAAACAGTTCATCCTATTATGTTGTTGTCCTTAGTCGGCGTATATTTACTTGCAACGAGTAGTATTGATACAAAATCGAAATCGACAAAAGAATCGATGGACTCTGGTTCTCCAGTCAAAACCGAAAAAGAACAAATAAAAATAATAGAAGAACATACGAAAGACCATAAAAAAGTAGCCACCACAACCGAAGGAGTATTTATGATTACTTTGGCCGCATTTACAGAAGCCATTATTTATTTTATTGTACGTAATCTAAAAACAAAAAACAACTGGAATCATGTATTTATTTCCTATTTCCTAGGAGCCGTTTTGTTCTCCGTTTTCTTTTTAGAAGAAATCAAACAGATTTCTATCAACAGTATGTTATCGCTTTCTTTGGTCGGCAATCTTGTTATCGGATTGTTGGGATATTATTTACGTTTTTTTGCAATATCGCGACTTGATTCCTCCGTTTACGCACCTCTTTCTTATTTTGGCATTGTGATGGCCTATTTCTATGGAATTCTTTTCAACCATGATACACTCACTATCAACAAAATTCTAGGAACCTTGTGTATTGTTCTCCCCAATATTTACTTATCTATATATACATAAATACATCTATCTATACATCCATGAACCCCGATACATCCATGAACCACGATATACAAGATTCTCCCATAAAACAATATTTTGTATATTTATTGCAGTCAGATTCAGGCGCGACTTATGTTGGCGCAACCATTGATTTAGACCATCGTTTAAGACAACATAACAAGGAAATCAAAGGTGGGGCACGTGCCACCAGCGCAAAAGTGGTACGCGGAGAACAATGGAGACGTGTATGCCATGTCCGTGGATTTCCCGATTGGACGGCCGCGCTTCAATTCGAATGGCGGTGGAAACAGTTGTCCAGAAAATATCCAAAGCGAATGAATCCATTGGAACGGAGGTTGAATGCATTGGGCGATTTACTTTCTATGGAAAAACCAACCACAAAATCGGTGTATTATAGAGAATGGACAAATGAAAAAAAAGGTCCCGATGTGGTCCAGGAAATAGAATCCCCATTTTTTTCTTCTCTCTTCTCAAGACAATCCACGATTTTACCTTGAATATGTGTGATTGACGCTATACCCTTGTAAATAGGGTTCGCGTTTATAATCAGACCCGTCGTCAAAATAATCAAATAATCAAGGGTGTAAAATCATAAAATAGATGGTTTTATTTGTATGCAATATATACAATATAGAATAATAATATACCGATTAGTATTAACAACCGGTTATCGCGCGAATGCAAACGCGCCAAGTATCTTCTATGGCAAAATTCGGCCTTGGCATCTCCAATACTATCCAAAAATTCATCCATCGCATCCAATCGACTGAACCGGAGTTTTATTTGTTCATTCGCATCTTCCCCATATATATTGTTTTGTATCCAATTAAATTCCGCCTTATCAATCGTAGTCTCCCATAAATACCCCGTGATTCCTTCATCCAATAATCCTATCGATAAATGCACTTTGGAACCCAATTGTATCAATTCATTTTTTTTCGGAACAAACCCGGTCTCTTCTTTGATTTCTTTGAAAACGGGTCCGATAATTTCGGAATCGTCCACTTTGTCATCCAACATCCCCGCAGGTAGTTCTATTTTATATCCATGTCCTGCAACACGGATTTGCTCGACAAATAATACGTATTTTTCTTGTGTTTCTCTTATAGTTACCACTATATAGACACATACCGAATCCCCGCGAATCAATACGATATTCGACGAAATAGGTTCATTTGTCATTTTGTTGACACATGAAACCACACATTTTACAAAACCAACACGTTCTGGAACGGGGGGACCAAAGAAATCCACGTCGGTTACACGAATGGATGTCACCGTCAATTCGTCTTTTTCCAGAAGTCTATCTATCCATTTTTGCACTTTGGGCGCCTTGCAAATCGCCGATAGTTTTGATTCCATTTCGGGATATTTCGCAAGGAATTCAATGCCGTTGTATGTTGTTTCGGAAAAAGAGGACATCGTAATGAGTAAGTAATATATTTGCTATTGAATCAAATGTTATGATTGCCTATCGAATATACATTGTCTTCAATTTTTTACAAATTACTAGATTCCACAGAAAATATATATTAGTCACTAAAAAGAGTTTAAACAAAAGACTGATACAAATCAGTATAATGTCTGCGTACACAACAAATAATACAAATACACAAAATTATCTTCTTATGAAAAATTTGATGGAATTTTATAAAGACCGCAATCATCTACATAAAATGATGCGTATTATCAATGGCGAATCCAAAATATCATTACGTATTGTTGACTGGTTTGTTACGAATTTCGCAAAGAAAAACTATACGGTTTATGAATTATTAATACCGGATAATTCCCCAAACAATCCTCCAACTTCAGTTCGATTCAAGGTATACAATGATTACAAACTGAAATTGAAGTCCTATAGTAAAAAACGGTTTGACCCTTTTTGTCGATGGGAGCGAATTACCATACCGTATGACGAAGAGAAATGCATGGAAACCACCATTGGACAACTCAATTTCTTCAAATGGGCCATTGAAAACAACATTATTGAATATATTGATACCCATTATGATGCGATTGAATCCGATATGAATTCAAGAAATAGCACATCGAAGCGAAAGCATTCATTAAAAAACAGCAGTATTGTTTCGAATGAACTTGTGGAAACCGATTTTTTTAATAGTAATAATAATAATACTCATGAGAACCATGAGAACCATGAGAAAAACGACAGTTCAGATACCCTTGTGATTAATGGGAATGATTCCGGGAAAACGCGGAAAAAGCGCGAGGAACTCTCGGTATCCGCATGTAAATGCATCAAGAAAGAAACCGTCAATATCACCGTGAAATTCAATTGAATAGTAAAAAGAATTCAATCATTATGTAAAAGGATGTTATAGGTTATTATTATGGTATGTTGTATAATTCGTTATTCTATTATACAACATCATACAAGCTTATCTATTCAAACAGTTAATGAGAACGGGTGAATAATCCATTCTCTGAACCTTGAGTAACAATAGTTGGCTCCGCCCAATATACTTTCAAATTATTATCTCTTGCAGCTTCATTTAACCACCAGTCAATGGGAAGATTTATTTTAGATTTCAAATTATCTATATATTTGCATAGAGTTTTTGCACATTTGTTACTAATTATATAACTATCAGAACATCTCGATGCACCATTACCTCCCCAACTTGTAGGATATAAACACTTTTCATAAATATATTGATATTGAATTAATTTATCTTTTTCGATATGTAAATTACACCCATCACCAATAAATAACATATCGTAATCTTCAGGTAATTGACAGATAAAAATATTTAATATTTCTATAAAATTACCACATAGTATCACATCATCTTCCAATATTAATGCATTTTCATATTTTTCTGCTACTTCTCTATATACATAATTATGCTTGAGATGTAAAGACATAGTTGATTTTTTATAATTGCTTTCAAATATACTACTCTCATAATCCATTATTTCGTCTTTATCATATTTCTCAATAAATTCGTAATTTGTTATATTTTGTTTTTCAAATTGTTCTAAAATATATTTCTTTCTATCAACTAGTTTTGAATAATGTAAAACAAAAATTTTCATATTATAATAATTATTATTATTATTATTATTATGAATCAACGTATACTTCATAAAAGTCAAATTTATATCTTATAAATTTATACAAATATAAAGAGTATTCATTCGTATTTTTCAAAGATATAAAAAAATGATTTTTATAAAATTTAATGGATGGTTTTATGGTTTTTTTGATAAAACCAATGAAGGATTGCATGTAGACTTTTTCCTAGAATTATTTGAAAAAGTATATGGGGATACTTGTCAAGTAGGAGATATAAATAATTCTGATATTTTATGTGAATTTGACATGTTATTAGGTTGTCCAGGCAGTCTTATATATTTTAAAAAGTGGAAAAATACTTTTTTATTTAATGGAGAATCTACCTTCAAAACAAATAGAAATTTGTATGATGTCGTATTATGCTGCGAAAGAAACAATAAAAATATTGTAAATATTCCTTTATTTCTAACTTATATATATACAAATCATTTTGAAAATAGATTAATAAATAAACCGAAAAGAACAAATATTCCCAGTAAAGATGTTTGTGTATTTATCACAAATCCGAATGGTATGGTTCGCAATACGTTTTTACATATTCTGGAACAGATTGTGAAAGTTGATTATTGTGGTAATTACAAAAATAATATAGGAAAAGTAATCAAGGCACCTTACAACAGTGAAGAGTTTTTAGATTTTATTAAAGATTATAAATTTATTATTACTATGGAAAATAGTCAAGAAGATACTTATATTACCGAAAAAATAATGCATGGGTTATTAGCCAATATTGTGCCCGTGTATTGGGGGTCCAATAGGATATTTGACTATTTTAATGAAAAAAGAATCATTCATTTTGATTCATTTGAAAATATAATTCCAGTGATAAATAAAATAGGAGAACTATTACATGATGATGAAAAATGGTTAGATGTAGTGAATGAAAATAATTTTTATAACAATACTTTTACTAGAAATATAGATGATATTGTGAAAGATATTAAATGTTTATTACATAAGATGAGTTGGAAACATATTGACAGGATTTATTGTATAAATAATCCTATTTTTGAACCGTCTAGACATGATATGCTTAGAAATATGTTCTCTAAATATCATATTCACAACGACCATGTAAAATATATAAGTCCAACCTATAAACATACCATTTCTAGAGAAATCTATGATAAATATACATCAAATCAGTTGGTAAGAAGTATGAGATATAATTATTTAACTTATGGAGAGCTCTCATTGTTTTTAAACTATAAAGCTGTTTTGGAAGATATAGAAAAAAATTATAAAGATGGTATATTTCTTATTTTTGAAAGTGATGTTATGGAGGGTAGAGACATACAAAAATTAAATCAGATGTTAGACTTCGTAAAAGAAAAGGAATTTGACCTGATTAATATTGGAATGTTTGCACAAAATATTTATTCCTCTCCACTTGATTTGTTTAAGACTGGTTATAGAAATGAGGTATCTCAAGTAAATAAGAAATTCACACAGTTTTGTAAAAATAACATAAATAATGATGGATATATTGAAGATATATCGAATAAAACAAATGAATTCAGATTCATTCGAAAATTTCATACCAATTGTACCGATAGTTTTTTATGGAAATATTCAGGTATAGTAAAATTTTTACGCTATATGAGAGAATTTACGGACTATAGTTGCCCATTTCATTACTACATGTGTCATTTTTTTGAAAACAATTTAGATTTTAAGCATTATTGGTCTATAAATTCATTTTTTTATTCAAGGAAGTAATTTACATATAGTTTCCTCTACTTTGGATAGATAGATGTACACTGATATAATAAAAGTGCACATATATTACAATAAAAAGTAAAAAAGAAAAATCAAACCATATGATCGTCCTCATACAAATGTTTGTAGTTATTTTTATAATGATTTGAAAAAATATCATATACAATACTGAATTTACCATGCATACCTTCATAACTCGATTTGGTTATAAAATCCACAATCGATTTGTCTTGTTTCAGTGTTGTGAACATTGTATTGTAAGTAAATGTATCGGCGGCTACATTTATCAAATACTGAATCGGCATGAAAATATTGAAAAAATCGTCTTTTCGGATATTGTAATTCCAATAATCCCGATATGCCTTCACAAACAATATGGTTTTGAATTTCGATACCGGCAATGCATGGGTTATTATCGTGGACGTATAATCCGCGAATTTTACCCGCGCCACCGTCGAATGCGGCAAAACATATTCGTTCTCCACGACAATATGATTCAACTTGTATACTTTACTCACCAGCGAATTCTCTCCCGCAATATATTCATAGATAATCTTATAATGATTCTCCGTATCATTCATTTTGATGACATTCGATTTATTCACTGGATTCGGATGCTTTCGATTTCCAAACGTATGGACAAATCCTATATGACAAATATCCAAACTGTTTACCGAGACAAATTTTGCACAATGTTCGAAATTCTCAGATAAAAATACGACGCGATGGCTTTTATCATAATACTCCGGTTCCACAAAAATATATTTCTCATCAATTGCCTCTTTCATCTCGTCATTTAATATAGCAACTGTGTTCAAATACACCATATCTCCCTTTTCTACCACTTTATAACAATCGATGTTATGGAGTTTCGTTTCGATGAATTTTAATTCGGGTATATCCACCAATCGACCATTTTTTCCGTCGAATTGATACCCATGATAAGGACACGTAATTGCATGTTTACATGTACTTCCCGTCATAAACGACGAACCCTGATGGCTACATGCATCTAGCAACCCATAATATTCATTGTTGTCTTTCCAAACAATATAATTCACATCTCGAATGGTGACTCTTTTTGGGATTTTACTGAAATCTTTTGAAAACCCGATGGGATACCAAGTTAATTGACCATGTAAATTGGGTCCGTCCAATCGCGGGAATGAACCGTAATACAAGTGTTTTGGCTCTGTCGGGGTATCTGAGTGTTCCATCCTTACAGGCCTTCGAATACCCCGTTGTCCATACTTGGAAAATCGAAAACTTTCAACAAAATATACGCAATAAAAAAATAACAAAATCGTTTTCATTATACTATAATGGAATATATATAAAGTCTATATTTATATATTTTATATATATTCATAAGGAATGATAAAAGGAACAGTATTTTCTCTTTTGTTTTGTACTATTTCGCAATCATTGCGAATGCGGATGGATTTGAATACCAAACAGTACATTTCCAAATACAAGAATTATTTAAAGGCCGAGACATACGACGACTTACTCCAAGATATCAAAGAAAACAAAGTATCGAAATTGTATATTAGTGACACCTATGAAGAGGTGATTAGCGAACACAAGGGAGAAGAGAGTGACCTCCCCTATACATACGATTTCATCAACAATGGTCGAACGACAAAAGTAAACCCCATATTTGTGCCCAATTTGATTGATAAGTCCACGGAAACGAAAACATCCATTGAAGTAGTGGATTTCCGTCCGGATTATATGGTGGCGTTCAACAATGGGTTTCAAGTATTATCCAACACATTTTCTATTTTAATACCCATATATC
>Ga0114959_10003972_pt1 | contig 11451 bp, 8 predicted proteins | sample C_130625_EF_Meta_FD_87317 | JGI IMG/M metagenome (GOLD analysis project Ga0114959, IMG submission 87317) | Freshwater microbial communities from Lake Croche, Canada to study carbon cycling - C_130625_EF_MetaG | ecosystem: Environmental > Aquatic > Freshwater > Lake | place: Lake Croche, Canada...
CTCGGTGGTCTCCGTAGCGTTGGGCGACAGCGCATCCGAGGAGTTCCTGGCTGAGAGCGACATCGGTGAGGACAACTTTGTGCGGTGTCTGGAGTCGGGCTATGCAGCCAACGTCGAGGCGGTCACCACCGCGGTACCCGACTCGGTGTCGGTCGATGGATTGGCGGCGCCGACGGTGCATGACACCGGCGACACTCCAACCATTGCCACCCTGGTCGACTGGGCGAACACCGCCGGGTTGGGCCGCACCATCACCGCCGCCGACACACTCAAGAACGTGTTGCTCAAGGTCCGCGCGCCCGGCGGGGAATGGGAACTGCTCGGAATCGGGGTGCCCGGCGACCGCGAGGTCGACGACAAACGCCTGGGCGCCGCACTGGACCCGGCCGAATACGCCATGATCGACGACGCTGACTTCGCGAAGCACCCCTTCCTGAAGAAGGGCTATATCGGCCCGAAAGCATTGCTGGACAATGGTGTTCGCTACCTGGTTGACCCGCGAGTGGCGCCCGGTACCGCCTGGATCACCGGCGCCGACGAAGCCGGCAAACATGTCGTGGGTCTGGTTGCGGGTCGCGACTTCACCGCCGATGGCATCATCGAGGCTGCCGAGGTTCGCGATGGCGACCCGTCTCCGGACGGGGCCGGCCCGTTGGTGAGCGCGCGCGGAATCGAGATCGGCCACATCTTCCAACTCGGCCGCAAGTACACCGACGCATTCACCGTCGACGTGCTCGGCGAGAACGGTAAACCGGTGCGACTGACCATGGGCTCCTACGGCATCGGTGTATCGCGACTGGTGGCGGTGATCGCCGAACAGCAGCACGACGAACTCGGATTGCGGTGGCCGTCGTCGGTGTCGCCGTTCGACGTCCACTTGGTCATCGCCAACAAGGATGCCGATGCCCGCGCCGGTGCCGAGGCCCTGGCCGCCGATCTCGACGCGCTGGGCTTTGAGGTACTGCTCGACGACCGGACCGTCTCGCCGGGGGTGAAGTTCAAAGACGCCGAACTGCTAGGCATGCCCTGGATCGTGGTGCTGGGCCGAGGATGGGCTGACGGCACCGCCGAATTGCGCAACCGGTTCACCGGCGAGACCCGCGATATCGCCGTCGGCACCGCGGTCGCTGATATTGCCGCGGTTCTGACCGCAGGCTGAACCTCACCGGTTGGGCCGGCTACTCGCTGCCGCCGGGGAAGGCCTCGGTCACCGGCCACGCGCCGAGTACCCGCCGCCAGCGCGCCGCCGTCACCGCGCACTGGGTCAGCGCCGTCAGGCCGAATGCGCGGTCCTGCTCGGCGCTCGCCTGTTCCATGACCGCCCGCCAGGCCACCGCGCAGTCGCTCTCCATCCGGATCGCCAGTTTGGCGGCTTCATTCGCGTTGTTCACTGTCGTCGGCAACTGGTAGCCGCTGGCCGGCAGCGGGACCTTTACTGATCGCTGGGTAAGCATCGACACGGCGGCCTCACGCCGGTCCCGGTGCTCGGCCAGCACCTTTGACACGAGTTCGTTCTCGTCGGGATAGATGTGCGCCGAGACAATCCCGTAGCCGTAGATCGCGGCGTGCTCTGCGGCAACGGCGTCGAACAGCGCAGCCAGGTCGGGATCGGCCGGCCGGTCCGGATCGGGTGTGGGCTGGGGTTGGCTGGGCTGGGGTTGACTCGGTGACGTCATCGCTGTCTCGGCTCGGCCGGAGTCAGGCCCACGGTCCACGACGTCGTGCAGGCCGCGGCGATGGAGCCCATCAACCCGGCGCGATATCCCGACAGGGTCGGTGCCAGCTTGGCTGCGTTATCGGCCGAACGGCGCAACGCGGTGACGACATCGCCGAGCGACGGGGGCGGAACGGCCCTATCGGGCGAATTCGCGGCGGGTGCGCTTGCGGTGGGCGAGGTGGTTTCGGCGCCCGGCGTCGGTGTTGGTTTGCCGGCCGCGCGGGACAGTTCCTCGACGATCGCGGTCGCGTGCCGGGCCCGCTCGGCGGAGACCTCGATCAGGGCCGGCACCATCGCCGGCGCAGCAGCCTTGGCCGCGGCAGCCGCCAGTTCGCTGTCACTGCGGGCCGCGGACAACTCGGCTTCCAGCGGGTCGGGTCCGGAGGGCTTTGAGCCGCAGGCCGCAGTGGCGGTCCCCACGAACGCCAGTGCCAGCAGACTCCGACCGGCCTCGGCGAGGACCCGTCGCCGGCTCAGCGACGGCACGACGGGGGCATCGGGCCCCGCAGCATGGCTGGGATGGGTCCTGGGCACGGTCAACATCCTGCCATTGCCACCCCGTTCGCTGGCGTATCGTTGGGTTTCGGTTCCCCGAGCCGATATCCGATGACGCTGCACAAGCACAATTCAAGATGAGGAGCCTGTCGTGACTGAATTGTCCGCGGGATTGCCCTCGCCAGAGCAGGTGATCGAGCTGCTCAGTGCTGAATTCGCGCGCGCTGGATTCGAGATCGAGGACGTGGCGATCGATATCGGAACCCGTCCGCCGCGGATCCGGCTGATCGCCGACGGCGATCGTCCGCTGAACCTGGACGCCGTCGCAGAGTTGTCCCGGTTGGCCTCCGAGCGGCTCGACGCCGTCGACACCGGGGATACCGCGTATGAACTCGAGGTCAGCTCGCCCGGCGTCGACCGGCCGCTGACCTCCGAGAAGCACTTCCGCCGCGCCCACGCCCGCAAAGTCGAGATGGAACTGGTCGATGGCACCACCCTCATCGGTCGGCTCGGCGCGACCGCTGACGGGGCGGCCGATCTGCTGATCCGAGCCGGCAGTGGCTGGAAGATCCGCCGGGTTGCGCTTGCTGACATCAGTAAAGCCATTGTCCAGGTTGAGTTTTCGCCTCCCAGCGCCAAAGAACTCGAACACCTCGGCGGGACCGGAACGGAGGACGGCACATGAATATCGACATGACCGCGCTGCACGCGATCGAGATCGACCGGGGCATCTCTGTTGACGAACTGCTTGAGACCATCAAGACAGCCCTGCTGACCGCCTACCGTCATACCGAGGGCCATCACGCCGATGCCCGCATCGAGATCGACCGCAAGAACGGCGAGGTGCAGGTGCTGGCGCGCGAAACCGACGATGACGGCAACCTCATCAGCGAATGGGTCGACACCCCGGAGGGATTCGGACGCGTCGCGGCGACCACCGCCCGCCAGGTGATGTTGCAGCGCTTCCGCGACGCCGAGAACGAACGGGTCTACGGCGAGTTCTCCGCCCGCGAAGGCGACATCGTCGCCGGGATGGTGCAGAAGGACGCGCGAGAGAATGCCCGCGGCAACATCGTGGTGCGCATCGGCGGCGAGACCAAGGGATCCGACGGCATGATCCGCGCCGCCGAGCAGGTTCCAGGAGAGAACTACGACCACGGCGAGCGGTTGCGCTGCTACGTGGTGGGGGTGACCCGAGGTACCCGCGAACCCCGCATCGAACTGTCCCGGACCCACCCGAATCTGGTGCGGAAGCTGTTCTCGCTGGAGGTGCCGGAGATCGCCGACGGGTCGGTGGAGATCGTCGCTGTCGCTCGCGAGGCCGGGCACCGCTCCAAGATCGCGGTGCGGGCGAAGCCCGGCGGTCTCACCACTGGTCTTAACGCGAAAGGCGCCTGTATCGGCCCGATGGGCCAGCGGGTGCGCAACGTGATGAGCGAGTTGTCGGGCGAGAAGATCGACATCATCGACTTCGACGAAGACCCGGCCCGGTTCGTCGCCAATGCGCTGTCCCCGTCGAAGGTGGTGTCGGTTGAGGTCGTCGACGCCGCCACCCGATCGGCCCGGGTGACTGTGCCGGACTTTCAGTTGTCGCTGGCCATCGGCAAGGAAGGCCAGAACGCCCGGCTGGCCGCGCGGCTGACCGGATGGCGGATCGACATCCGCAGCGACGCGCCCGAGCCCGAGCCCGAGTCGACCGTCAGCGACGGCGGTAGCTGACCGGAGTCGGGCCGGCGGCCCGCGCTACCCCGCCGATCTGGCCCGGTAGCGGGACTGGCGCACGCGACCAACCCGGGGCCATGTCGTAGGCGCCGAACAGGTGGATCGCCGTCATCGCCATCGCGGACAACGCGAACGGTTGCGCAGGACAGCTATGCCGGCCGTGACCGAAGGACGTGACCAGTTCAGCCGACGCCAGGTCGGTCGGGTCGACGAGCCGGTGGCGGTGCCAGCGCCGCGGATCCCAGCGCTGCAGGCCCGGCCCGGCGCTGGTGTTGGTCAGCGGCAGCAGGGTGGCGATCGTGGTGCCCGGTGCGACGCGGTAGGTCGCGTCCCCGGTATCGAAGTCAAGTTCGGCCAGTACGAACCGCGGCATGATCGAACGTTGGGCCAGCCGGGTCGATTCCAACGCGCACTGCTCGGCCAGCGCCCGGTCGCCGGAGCCCACCTGCGCTCGCTCGTCGGGGTGGCCGATCAGATCGACCAGCAGCCAGCCGAGGGCGGCGGCGAGATTCGACATCGACGCGATGTGGATCAGCGCCACGTCCAGTGCTGCGCCGCGCCGGCGTTGCTCGGCAGGCTGGTCGGCCCACTCGTCAACGATCCGGCCGAATAGCGGATGGCCATCGCTTGGCCCGTCGATCACCGCACCGATTACTGTGACGACCTCCTCGAGGGCGGCATGCTCGGCTGCTTTGCCGCTGGCGGCCACCGCGGCCATCGAGTCGGGGTTCACGAACGCCTCGGACCCGTCGAGGTTGTCAAGGGCCGACACCAGTCGGTCGAAGCGTTCGGTGTCCGCGCACCCCGGACCGGCCCAGGACGCCAGACCCATGCGGTGTGCGAGCCGGCGGGTCAGTGCGAACACGTCGACCTCGCCGCGATCGCCGAGTTCACCGTCGGTCATCTCGAGCGCCCGGGTCAGATTGGCCAGGTAGGACGCGACGTCGTCGCGACGGAACAGCTGCGACGGCAACGTGCGTCGGCCCAGAAACATCTCGTCCGGCAGTTTGCGTCGCAACATCCGGAAGTCGGCCAGGCCCTTGCTGGCGAGATGTTCGGGCAGGGCGTAGAACGATGTGACGCCGCGCGGTGAAAACGTAAACAGATAGCGGTCCTGGCCGCTGTCGACCACAAAGGTGTCGCCGAACTCCGCTCGTGCGCCGGCGAGGGCTGCAACTGGGTCGTCGACGGTAACGTCCCAGGGCAACCCGATGCCGGTGGCCAGCGGTGGCATCGGCACGATGGCGGGCAGTGCCATGCCGGTCAGCGTGCCAGGTTTGGCCGGGGCGCGCGGCGATCCGGCCCGAGGGGCGCCCGGCGCGCGCCAGGCCCGGAGGCGCATTTCTTAACTCAGCTGCGGTAACGGTAGAGTGAGCCGTGATCCAGCGCGAGAAACCGGCCGCTGCGACGCCCACCGGAAGCCCGGTACGGACGTGTATCGGTTGCCGGGAGCGAGAGTTGGCTGTCGAACTGCTCCGAGTGGTGGCGGGATCGACGGGAAACGGTCAATCGGCCGTCACCGTCGATACAACTGGTTCCCGCCCGGGCCGGGGTGCATGGTTGCACCCCGTCGATCGGTGCCTGGCGGCGGCGATTCGGCGGCACGCCTTCGCACGAGCGTTGCGCATCACTGGTTCACCGGACACTTCCGCGGTGGTCGAGCATTTCGCAATGCTCGCCCCCCCGGCTACAGAACAGGTATCGGAAAGAACATGAGTACACCGTGAAGACCCGACGATGATCATGCGTCGTAGTTAAACCCGAGGCGCGGCCTACCCACCGCTGACGCCTCTAGAGATGGAGAAGTAGTGGCAGGCAAGGCCCGCGTGCACGAGTTGGCTAAAGAACTCGGTGTTACCAGCAAGGATGTTCTCGCTCGGCTGAGCGAACAGGGCGAGTTCGTCAAATCGGCGTCCTCGACGGTTGAGGCTCCAGTCGCGCGCCGTCTCCGGGAAGCGCTCGGCGGCGCACAGGCCGCCCCAGAGGCGCCGCCCGTTAAGAAAGCCGCACCGGCCAAGGCGGCCGCCGCACCCGCAGCCCCTCCGGTCGCTAAGCCGGTTGCGCCGGCCCCGCCCGCACCCGCTGCACCGGTCGCGCCGTCGGCCCCGTCCGCGCCGGTCGAGGTCGCTTCGGCTCCAGTGAGTCCGGTTGCCGAACCCGGCCCGCGCCCCGGCCCGGCAGCACCCAAGCCCGCGCTGCCGCGTCAGCCCCGGGTGGGCAATAACCCGTTCTCTTCGGCGCAGCCTGTCGAGCGTCCAATCGCCCGTCCTGCGCCCGGCGCCCCCGCGGGTGCCCGGCCGGCACCCGGCGGTATGCCGCCGCGTCCCGGCGGGCCACGGCCCGGCGGTGCAACCCCCGGCAACATGCCGCCCCGTCCCGGCGGCGCCATGGGTGCCCGGCCCGCGCGTCCGGGCGCTCCGCGTCCCGGTGGTCCCGGCGGCCCACGGTCGGGTCCCGGCCAGGGCGCTCGCCCCGGCGGTGGTGGCGGTAACTACCGCACCGGTGGGCCCGCAGGCGGTGGCGCAGGCGGTGCCGCAGGTGCGGGTGCGGGTTTCCGCGGCCGTCCCGGAGGCGGTGGCCCCGGTGGTCCCGGTGGCGGCGGCGGCCGACCCGGTCAGCGCGGTGGCGCTGCGGGTGCGTTCGGCCGTCCCGGCGGCGCGGTTCGCCGTGGCCGCAAGTCCAAACGGGCAAAACGCGCCGAATACGAGAACATGCAGGCGCCGGTTGTCGGCGGTGTGCGTCTTCCCCACGGCAACGGCGAGACCATTCGGTTGGCGCGCGGCGCGTCGCTGAGCGACTTCGCCGAAAAGATCGACGCAAACCCGGCCGCACTGGTTCAGGCGCTGTTCAACCTCGGCGAGATGGTGACCGCCACCCAGTCGGTGGGCGACGAGACCCTCGAGTTGCTCGGCGGCGAGATGAACTATGTCGTTCAGGTCGTCTCGCCCGAGGACGAGGATCGCGAGCTGCTGGAGTCTTTCGATCTCACCTACGGCGAAGACGAGGGCGGCGAGGACGATTTGGTGATCCGTCCGCCGGTGGTCACCGTCATGGGTCACGTCGACCACGGCAAGACCCGGCTGCTGGATACGATCCGCAAGGCCAACGTCCGCGAGGGCGAGGCCGGCGGCATAACCCAGCACATCGGCGCCTACCAGGTGGCCGTCGAACATGACGGCGTCGAGCGGCTGATCACCTTCATCGACACGCCGGGCCACGAGGCGTTCACCGCCATGCGCGCCCGCGGTGCGAAGGCCACCGATATCGCGATCCTGGTGGTGGCCGCCGACGACGGAGTTATGCCGCAGACGGTGGAGGCAATAAACCATGCCCAAGCCGCCGACGTTCCAATCGTTGTGGCGGTCAACAAGATTGACAAGGAAGGTGCCGATCCGCAGCGGATTAGGTCACAGCTGACTGAGTACGGCCTGGTAGCCGAGGACTTCGGCGGCGAGACCATGTTCGTCGACATCTCGGCCAAGAACGGCACTAACATCCAAGCGCTGGAGGAGGCGGTGCTGCTGACCGCTGACGCGGCACTGGACCTGCGGGCCAACCCGGCGATGGAAGCACAGGGTGTGGCAATCGAAGCACACCTGGACCGTGGTCGCGGCCCGGTGGCCACCGTCCTGATCACCCGCGGCACACTACGGGTGGGCGACTCGATCGTTGCTGGCGATGCCTATGGACGTGTCCGACGCATGGTCGACGAGCACGGCGAGGACGTCGTCGAGGCGACGCCGTCGCGGCCGGTGCAGGTCATCGGATTCACCTCGGTGCCCGGGGCCGGCGACAACCTTCTCGTCGTAGACGAGGATCGCACCGCCCGCCAGATCGCCGACCGGCGCAGCGCGCGTAAGCGCAACGCTCTGGCCGCTCGGTCGCGCAAGCGGATCAGCCTGGAGGACCTGGAGTCGGCACTCAAGGAAACCAGTCAGCTCAACCTGATCCTCAAGGGTGACAACTCCGGCACCGTCGAGGCACTCGAAGAGGCACTGCTGGGTATCGCGATCGACGATGAGGTGGAGTTGCGGGTTATCGACCGCGGCGTCGGTGGTATCACCGAGACCAACGTCAACCTGGCATCGGCGTCGGATGCGATCATCATCGGCTTCAACGTCCGTGCCGAGGGCAAGGCTACTGAACTAGCCAACCGCGAGGGTGTGGAGATCCGCTACTACTCGGTCATCTACCAGGCCATCGATGAGATCGAGAAGGCCCTCAAGGGCATGCTCAAGCCGATCTACGAGGAGCGCGAGCTGGGCCGTGCGGAGATCCGCGCGATCTTCCGGTCCTCCAAGGTGGGCAATATCGCGGGCTGCCTGGTGCAGTCGGGCATCATGCGTCGCAACGCCAAGGCACGGTTGCTGCGCGACAATGTTGTGATCGCTGAGAACCTCACCGTCTCGTCACTCAAGCGGGAGAAGGACGACGCGACCGAGGTACGCGAGGGCTTCGAGTGTGGTCTGACGGTGACGTACGCCGATATCAAAGAAGGCGACATCATCGAGACCTACGAATTGGTCGAGAAGGCTCGCGTCTGATGACAACGGGGTCCAGCGCGCGATGAGCGCTTGCGCGAAGAGCAGAGGACACAGTGGCTGATCCTGCCCGGGCTAAGCGGCTGGCCAAGCGGATCTCGACCATCGTCGCCTCGGCGATCGAGTACGAGATCAAGGATCCGCGGCTGGCCGGGGTCACCATCACCGACGCCAAAGTGACCGGCGATCTGCACGATGCGACGCTCTACTACACGGTGATCGGACGCTCATTGACCGACGAACCGGACTACGCGGGTGTGGCTGCGGCATTGGAGAGCGCCAAGGGCGTGTTGCGCTCCAAGGTCGGGGCCGGCACCGGGGTGAAGTTCACCCCGACCCTGGCTTTCGTACGCGACACCGTTCCGGACACGGCTCATCGCATGGAGGAGCTTTTGGCCCGGGCCCGCGCCGCGGACGCTGACGTCGCCCGCATCCGCGTCGGTGCCACCCCTGCGGGGGACGCTCAGCCCTACCGTGTGAGCGATGAGGATGCAGACGAGACGGACGTCCCGGCTGGCTAAGAGGGTTGGCTCTGGCGTGTGGCGAGTGTGCGGTGTCGTACGCGACACGCTGATTCTGACGTTCACGGACGCACCCTCGACGAAAGCGGGCTTAGTTAACCTGCGCCCGGCCCCTCTCCATCACGGACGCACGGCTGGCGGCGATATCGTCCCCGCTCGCCGAGCGCATCCAAGCCAGCGATGACTCGGCTTCCATCCACAGCCCGTTGCTGGTGTCCGCTCCGTCGATGCGGTGGTAGGACTCCAGCAGCGCCCGCACCGCCTTCTGGTTATTGCCGACGATCGAGGCTGCGATGGCGCGCGCGGCCGGCATCAACTGCTCGTGCGGGACGACTTCGGTGACCAGGCCGGCCCGCAACGCATCCGTCGCCGACAGGTAGTCGCCGGTCATGCTCATCCGTCGCGCCATCCCGACACCCACCTTCTGCGGAAGTCGCACGCTCAGGCCCCAGGTGGGGAGCAGCCCCACCCGGGCGTGAGTGTCGGCGAACCGGGCCCGATCTGAGGCGATCAGGAAGTCGCAGTACAGCGCCAACTCGAGTCCACCCGTCACCGCCGCTCCGTTCACGGCGCCGATCACCGGCTTACTCATCGGTGGCCACTTCGGGGAGATGTCGGGCAACTCGGTGGTGTCGCCGAGTTCCTTGAGATCCAGGCCCGCGCAGAACACCGGATCGGCCCCGGTGAAGATCACCACATCGACGGCGTCGTCGGCTTCGGCGTCGCGTAGTGCGGCGAAGAACTGCTTGCGTAGCGCACTCGACAGCGCGTTGCGGGCCTCGGGCCGGTTCAGCGTCAGGGTCCGGACGCGGTCGCCTGTGTCGATGAGCAAGATGTTGTCGATGTCGGATGCCATAGCGACACCGTAACCGTGCGCCGCGCCGCCCGCCCCGCTACCCGGGGTCGCCGACCGGCAGCGTCAGCGTCGAGGATTCGCCGTGCCGCACCGTATGGGTGGACCCGGCCATCCGCTGTCCGCTCAGCACCGATTCGCCGGTGCCCAGGTTGCGTGCGAATCGGGGGTGGCAGCCGCCGGCGATAAGTACCCGGATCCGTGAGCCCGCACTGAAGCGGTGTGCGATCGGGTCGAGCTCGATGCGGATGGGCTCGGTCGGCATCGCGCTGAATCGCCGGAACCCGTCGCTGACATTGCGCGAGCGTCCGCGGTCATCGACCTCACTGATCCGGACGAATACATCGAAATGATCGTTATCGGTCTCGTAGGCCAGGTCGACGACCGGGCGGCCGCACACACACATCTCGGCGCCCAGGGGCGCGCCGGTGAAACTCAACACATCGGCCCTGCCGGCCAGTTCGGTGTCGTCGGTGTAGCCGGACGGCCGGGCCAGCAGTCGACCGCCCACCGTCGGGGTGGGTTGGGCCGGGTTGTAGCGGAACGTCGACGTCGCGGCGGTCGACGGTTCCGACTCGAGCCGTCCGCCGGCCTGCAGGTAGAGCACCTTCGCGGCGGTCACCGGCGGCCAGTCCGGCAGATCCACCCAGCCATTGCGGTTGCGGCCGGTGATGAACACCCGCACCGGTGCCACGCGTGGCGGTCCCGGCTTCTCGGCCAGGTGGGTGCCCAGCCAGTCCAGTGTCTCGGCTGCTGCCGTGCCGCCGGCGGTGGTCACCATCTGGTCGTGGGTCCACGGCCCGATCGTCATCGCGACGTCCGTGCCGCGGTCGTGCAGATGCCGGTACTGGGTGAGGGTCTGGTCGATGAAGATGTCCTGCCACCCGCCCAGCAGCAGCACCGGCACCACCGCTCGCTCCAATGCGGTTGTCGCGCGAATGCCCGCCCAAAACGGATCGTCGGCGTCAGGGCGATCGACCCAGGATTCGAACCACGGTGACCCCCCACCCAGCAGCGCCCGCGCCGAGCCGGCCACCGGCACACCGTGGACGGCTCCGGCCAACCGGCGTGCGGCCCGGAATTGGAAGGCAACCCGCTGAACCGGATGTGCCTCCTGATTTGCAACCAGATCCGACCAGCCCAACAGGTCAGCGAGCGCGAAAGACCCCGTGCCCCAGGATGATTCGTGAAGGTCGTGCGGCCCGACGGTGACGACTGCTGCGGCCAATTCGGGCGGTGGGTCCGACATCAGCGCCCATTGCGTGTACCCGAGGTAGGACAGTCCGATGGTGGCGAATGTCCCGGTGAACCACGGTTGGTCCCGCAACCACACCACGGTGTCAGCTGCATCGGCGGCCTCGTTGATCATCGGGACGAAATCTCCGCCTGAGCCAAAGGTGCCGCGCACACTCTGAAACACGACGTGATAACCGCGAGCGGCGTAGATCTGGGCGTAGATGACAGAAAACGGAAACGCCCGGCCGTACGGCCCGCGCACCAGGATCGTGCCCAGCGGCGACGCGGTGGTCGGGGCGTAATGGTCCGCAATCAGCACGACACCGTCGCGCATCGGCACCCGCAGGCCGCGGTGCACTCGATAGC
>Ga0114959_10003973_pt1 | contig 11450 bp, 10 predicted proteins | sample C_130625_EF_Meta_FD_87317 | JGI IMG/M metagenome (GOLD analysis project Ga0114959, IMG submission 87317) | Freshwater microbial communities from Lake Croche, Canada to study carbon cycling - C_130625_EF_MetaG | ecosystem: Environmental > Aquatic > Freshwater > Lake | place: Lake Croche, Canada...
CTGAGCCAGACAAGCAGCGGATAGTCGTATCCGGCCTCGTAGCCCTGCGGAATGAACACGGGCAGGCCGCCGGTCCAATCGGCGAGCGGATGCCTGCGGTCCTCCGCGGCCGCCCTGGGGCTGCGGACGCGATCGGTCCCATTCGACTGCGGGCTGCTCATGATCGACCTTCACTGGATGGGAGCGGCGGCGGCCGCAGGCGGTTCCGCCATCGGCGGGACGGCGGGTTCTATCCCAGGCTTTCCCCCTGGGGCAACGCCAGCACGGCGGCCGGGGGCCCGGCCGCCGCCATGGCCGATAAGTGGGGTAAGCAGGGCAGCCCGGGGGCCACTCAGGTGGGTCACACTTGATCCTGAGGCGTTCATGAGGCTCGGGGCTGCCCCCGCCCGTCGCCGGACGCTCGCTACGGGCATGCGAGTGTCGCGCCGTCGCCGCCGTCCCGGCGTCGGCTCCGGCTTACGGTCGCCGGGCGCGGCCCGGCTCCCAGCATCTTGCCCTCCGCTCGCTCGATGCTGACTTCGCTCCGCCATCCCCATGGCTGTGCCGACCAATCCGCCTGCGGCGGATCGGTGCCCGAGCAACGCCGGCTCCCGGGCACGGGCAGCCCCTCGCTGCATCATTCCGCCCATGTGATTCCGGAAAGGGGAGCAGCCGGATCGGAGGCACGCGCAGAAGTCGGTGAGACTTGTGCCCCGCTGCGGTCGCTCCGAAGCGTTTGAGCAGAGAACTCACAAGTCCCGCCGGCGCCGAGCATGTCTCCGGCCGGCTGCGGTGCCGCGACGACGCGCGAGGTTCACGTGTGGGCCGCTCAGACGGTGCCCGTCAGGCGGTTCATGGCCGCCACGAGTTCCTTGACGGCCGCGATGCTCTTGTCGAGCGCGGCCCGCTCATCGGGAAGCAGGCTCAGCTCGACGATCCGCTCGACGCCGCCCGTGCCCAGCACGACCGGCACGCCGACGAAGTAGCCACCGACGCCGTACTCTTTGTCGCAGTAGGCGGCACAAGGCACCAGCCGCTTCTTGTCCTTGACCACAGCCTCGACCATCTGGGTCGTCGCCGCGGCCGGGGCGTAGTAAGCGCTGCCGGTCTTGAGGAGCGCCACGATCTCGGCACCGCCATTGCGAGCGCGATCGACGATCTTCGCCAGGCGGTCGGCCGGCATGAGCTGCGTGACCGGGATGCCGCCGACGCTCGTGCAACTCGGGATCGGAACCATCGTGTCGCCGTGGCCGCCGAGCAGCATCGCCGAGATGTCCTCCACGCTCACGCCAAGCTCCAGCGCCAGGAAGGCGCGGTAGCGGGCCGTGTCGAGGATGCCGGCCTGGCCGATCACGCGATTCGCCGGAAACCCAGTGACCTGGAAGGTTCGCTGGACCATCGCATCGAGCGGATTGGAGACCACGATCACGACGGCCTGCGGGCTCGTCTCGCGAATCTTTGCCGCCACGTCGCCCACGATCTTGGCATTCGTCGAGAGCAGGTCATCGCGGCTCATGCCCGGCTTGCGGGCGATGCCCGCCGTCACCACGACCACGTCGCTACCGGCGGTGTCGGCCCAGTCGGTGGTTCCCGTCAGCGTGGCGTCGAAGCCCACGATCGGCGAGGCCTCGAAGAGGTCGAGAGCCTTGCCGGCAGGCATGCCCTCCGTGGCGGGGATGTCGAGCAGGACGATGTCGCCGAGCTCGGCGGCGGCACACCAGTGAGCGGTGGTGGCGCCGACATTGCCGGCACCGATGATCGAAATCTTGGCTCGTCGCATGGTGGGGGTTCCGAAGGGGCGAAGGAGGGTGTGAGACGGGAGGCGGCGGTGCTGCCGCAGGGCTGCTATCTGACGCCAGACGGGCGGCGGCGCAAAGGGGGGGCCGCGATCACTCGCCCGGGAGTTCGATGCGGTCGGGCAGCGACTCCCGGCGGCGGCGTTCGGCCAGCCGGGAATCTCGGCGCCGGGCCCAGCCGCCCACCACAAACGCTCCCGCGAGCAGGCCGAGGAGTCCCGCGAGCACGGCGAACAGGATGTCCGACACCCCGGCCGGGGACGGAGCACGTCGCCACTCGACGGAGGGCGCGATCAAAAGCGCGGTCGAGATCCGCTCGCCCTTGATCTCGCGATCACCCTGCGATGACGACAGAAGCACGTCCTTGAGCGGGTAGCTGTATCGCTTGAAGCCGAAGCCCGGCACGCGGACCCGCTCGCCGATCGATTCGCCCGTGGGCATGCCGGCCGGGAGTTTCACCACGCAGCAGACGATCGGGTAGCGGTCCTGAATGCGGTCGTTCACCTTGATCGTCGGCGTGTCGGTGAAGACCTCGAGCTCCCAGTAGTGGTCGCCCCCCACGGCTGCCCGGTGCCCGGGGTCATCGATCGCGATCCGCGTGGCCCGCCGCGCCACACCGTCGATCACGACGGGCTCGCCCCGGTGCGTCGCGAACCACTTCCGCGTGGGGTCGATGAGGGTGAGCACGTCGGTCTTCCCACCGGCCGCGCGAGCGATCTCCGCCGGCGACGATCGCGTGGCTGCCGCCATCACGGCCCAAAAGGCGGCGGTGTCACCCGGCTCGAGCCTGCGGTCGTCGACGAGGGTGTCGAAGAGGCCGTAGTCCACGCCCAGCCGTCCGAGCATCGTGGCAGGACGCCAGGCCACGGCGGTGCTCGCGACGACGAGATCGTGCGGGGCCGCAGGCCAGACCGTCTCGCCGCCGGAGGGCACGGGTTCGGGGCCGTCCGCGGTCGACAGGGGGAGGCCGACCACCTCGGCGGGCTCATCGATCGCCCGCCACCGTGGCCAGGCCGCAGGGGCTCGCCGCACGACGACGTCGACCACGCCGCCCCGCTCGTCCGCCAGTCGCACGACGTCGTAGCTGGGCCAGCCGGCGAACTGGGCGGTCTCGGCCGGAAGGTCGCGAGAGGCCACGAACGTGGCGCGGCCGCGGATCAGGACGAGGCGATCGGTGATGGCATTGGCTTCTCCCCGCGACGCGACCGGCTCGGCGGCAGCCCGCCACCGCGCGGCCAGCGGCTCGGGTGCCGGTAGCCGCGCCAGCACGCGGACGAGCAGTCGCTCTTTGTCGTCCGTCCACGGGCCAGCAGCCGCCAGCGACTCACGATCGCCCGCGGCGATCTCCTTCATCGTCAGGAAGGCCTCGAGGCTTTCGGGGGCCCGAACGTCGTCCGCGGCGGCGGCCACGGCACCGGCGACAGCCAGACACCACACCAGCGAAACGAGAGGGCGGCGGCCCGCGATGACCCCAAGCAGCGTCGCCCCGACGACCGCCGCCACGGTGGCGGCCACGACGAGCGTCACGCCACCAGGCCCCGTCAGCCCGCCGCGCGGCGGGGCGCTGGCGGGCTTCCACGAAGGCTCCACGGTCATGATCACGGGTGCCACCCGGATGGCGTCGGCGGCGTTGTAAGCAAAGTTCTTGAAGAAGTAGCCGGTCACCTCGATCGGCTCGTCGATCTCCATCCCCGTCGGCATCCCCTCCGGCAGCGACAGGCACTGGATCACGACGGGCGACGGCGGACCGCCGGCGGGCTCCATCCAGCACTGCCAGTACCGGCCGACGCCGTAGTCGTTTCGCGGCGCCGCGAGCCGCTCGGCCCGATGGAGCGTGCCCTTCATCCGCACGAGGCGGCCTCGGAAGGATCGCGGCTGCCCGAAGAGTTCGCGAAAGGTCACGTCGCGCGGGCGGGCCCGCGCGAGCCCGCCTCGGCCTCCTTCACGGAGCGTCGTCCACACCTCGAACCAGGCGTCGTTGTCGGCGTCGCGAAACGTCGTCGCGTCGCGGACTCGAGCAAGCGATGTCAGCGAGGCGGCGAGATCGGCGGCCGGTGCTGCATCGAGAGGCTCTGGTTCCCGTTCGATCAGCACCTCGTCGCCGCGGGGCGCCGGGCCAACCACCGCCTCGAGCCGCGTATCGACCTGCGGCGGCGCGGCAGGGCCGCGCCGGGGGAACCAGGTCCGCTCCACCCAGCCGAGCAGCGCGAGCAGGAGCACGCCTGCCGGCATCACGATCCAGAACAGCCGCCGCCGCTCACCCGGGGCGAGGAAGTTGCGCGGGCCGGCATCTTCGGCTCCCGACCCCCGGCCCAGCCTCGCGGCACTGTCGTCGCGGCGTCCGCCCGAGGCGTTCACGGCGCGGAGTGCTCCTGCGTCTCGCCGGCAGCAGCGGCCGCCTTCTGTCGGCGCATCTCCCGCCAGACGTAGGCACCGAAGGAGCCCACGAGCGTGAAGGGCATCGCGAGCATGATGAGGATGCTGTAGAAGTAGCCCCGCGCGACGTTGAGCCCGTCGGGATCGGACGTGTTGACCGCGTCCTTACAGTTGGGGCAGCCGAGCGCCTCGGCGCCGGCGACCACCGCCACGATCAGCAGCACCGGAACGAGTTGGCGAAGGGCGGCGTTCAGAGATCGCATGATTCGTACCTCGCCACCATTGTAGGCAGGCCGTCAGGGGCCGGGAAACCAGTGGTAGAGCATGAGGTAGATCACCACGCCGGTCACCGACACGTAGAGCCAGATCGGCAGCGTGATCCGGCCCAGGCGGCGGTGCGCCTCCCACCGCCCCTTCCAGGCGAGGAAGAACATCCGCAGGGCCAGCACCGGCACCGCCACGGCGAGGAGAATGTGCGAAATCAGGATCGCAAAGTAGACCGGGCGGACCGCCCCCTCACCGCGAAATGGCACATGCCCGACCAGGTAGTGGTACGTCAGGTAGCAGGCCAGAAACACGGCCGAGGTGACGAAGGCCGCGGCCATCGCGGCCCGGTGGCCCCGGACGTTGCCCCGTTTGATGTATCTCCAGCCGACCACGAGCAGCACCGTGGCCAGCGTGTTGAGCAGGGCGTTGATGGTGGCAAGCGGATGCACACCTGCGACGGCGGTGGCGTCGGCGATGAGGGTGATCATGGAACGATTCCCGCGTCCGCCGCGGAGGTCTTCTCGGCCAGGACCTCGCGAATCAACTTCTTGAGCATGTCGACGCGATCCTGCTGGAGCAGGTGATAGCCGCCCCGCATCCGCCCCTGCCGGTCGAAGACAACGCCACGCTCCGAATGCACGCCAAGCTCCACCGGCAGCCGAAACACCTTCTGGCCCACCTGCTCGATGAGCTTCAGGTCACCGGTGAGGAACTTCCACCGCTTTGGATTGGCATCGAACCGCGCCGCATAGGTCGCCAACGCCTCGGGCGTGTCGTTGGCGGGGTCGCAGGTCAGGCTCACCACCAGGAAGTCTGGGTCGTCGATCTCACGAAGGATTTCGGCGATCGCCTGGTTCTCCCGGAAGCACGGGCCGGGGCAGTTGGCGAAGAAGATCGCCCCCATCCAGACGCGGCCCTTCAGCGACTCCGACGAAAACTCGGCTCCGGTCTGGTCGCGAAGCGTGAAGGGCACGTCGGCGAGGTTCGGCGCGTCGACGGCTGTCTCGTCCACGGTGCCGGCCACCGGGGCGGGACGGGACGACTCAGTGACGACCGGCGGCGATGGCCGCGTGCATCCGACGAGCAGCGAAATCAGCACGAGCCCGCCGCCGAACGACACGTCGCGGGCGAAGCTCTGAATCGTGGCGACGCCTCGTCCAAGCCGAACGGCGTAAGCCGTCGGGCGCATCGTGCACGACGCGGCATCGGCGCGGGCCCCGCCCCACGCCTCAAGGCGTTGGGCTTGATCCGTGCAGTGGTGGTGCATGTGATCCATGGTGAACTGGCGCGAAATATTCCCGCGAGGAGACATTCGTCGCTCCCGGGCGGCATGGAACCGCCCGCCGTTGATCAATGCGCCTGGACCGCGAACGGGCCCTCGGTCGACGCCTTCTCGAGCACCTTCAGATCAGCGCCACGGGCCATGTGGAGGGCCCGCTCCTGCGACACCATGCGGTTCCGCATGCCCACGTCGGGGATCAGCATGATCGCGAGAAACAGCGCCATCATCGCGGCAGGGATGGTAAGCACGTACTTCCAGTTCGCTTCCCACCAGACGTGCATGAAGAACAGGATCACGAGCATCGCCTTCGTGCATGAGACGGCCATCATGAACGTCCAGCCGACCTGCGGCTGATCGCGCCACGGCCAGGCGGGCGAGTAGGTGAAAAACGACATCGTCGTCAGGCCGCAGAGGGCCAAAAACACGAGCAGGTATTTGCCGAGGCCGCCGTGCGCATGGTGGTCGCCGTGCTCAGACTCGATCGAGTGCTGCAGCGTCTCGTCGGCCGATTCGCCGGAGCGGGTGACGGGGCCGTGGGAGTGGGTGCCGTGGTCGGACATGGTTGGGCCTTCAGAACAGGTACATGAGCGGGAACAGGAAGATCCATACGAGATCGACGAAGTGCCAGTAGAGGCCGATGTTTTCGATGGCCCCGACCCGCTTCGCGTTGAGCGTCCAGGTGCACATGATCCCGAACACGAGCAGGCCGACGGCCACGTGGATCGCGTGGAAGCCGGTGAGCAGGAAGTAGGTGCTGGCCCACATGTTGCCGCCGGGAATGACCGTGGGGAGCCGGAGCCAGGGGAAGGCATCGTTGAGCCCATGGGCACCATGGCCGCCGCCATGGCTGGCCCCCTCCGCCGGCAGAGGCATCACCTGATCCGCGACGACTGCCATGTCGAACGCCTGCTGGTCGGGGCTCATCACCATCTTCTGAATCTGCTGCAGTCGAGTGCGGGCCGTCTCCTGGTCGGCGGAGAGGCGGTCGGCGGGCGCCGCGTCGAGCCGCTGTAAGAGATCGACCGTGTCGCCCGACTTGGCCTCGGCGTCGGCCGGATCACGGAGGGCGCTCGGCACCTGCCCCACGGGCGTCTTTCGCAGTTCATCGAGGCGGGCTCGGACAGCCGAGCCGTAGTAGAGGTCGGGCCGCTCGTAGATCCGGCTATGCGGCATCGCGGGGTAGATGCCGTGGGAGAACTTCGCGGAGTACTCGTAGCCCTTCACGCCGAGGAAGAGCGTCCCGAGCAGGAGGGTGAGCAGCATCCAGATCTTCGCCAGGCTCGCCTTGTTGGCACGGGCGGCCTCGAGCGCCAGCACCACGGTGACGCTGGAGCAGATCAGCACAAACGTGTTGAACGCGCCGATCGGCTCGGAGAGGTGCACGTGGTGCGGCTTCGGCCAGATCGGGGCACCAAAGCGAAGCACCACGTAACTGCCGAGCAGCGCCGCGAAGAACATGATCTCCGTCGACAGGAAGAGCCACATGATCAGCTTGCCGCGGGAGAGCGGCAGGCCGGGCTGATACTGGAGCGTGACGTGGCCGTGATGGCCATCATCCCCACCATGACCATGACCATGACCACCATGACCACCATGATCATGATCGTGACCGGAAGAGATCGAGGCGGCGTGAGCGTGCATGTCGGTGCTTGGGATTCGAGTGGATCAGACCGGCCTGCCAAACGCGACCGCCGCAGTGAGCAGGCCGAGCAGGGAGCCGAGGGACGTGAACAGGAGAACGCGGGCGGAGGCGTCGTCGCGGCGAACCGCGAACCGGATCGACGCCACAACGTAGACGATCGAGGCGACGGCTGCCGCGAGAAACAGGCGGATGCTGCCGGACGGCACCGCGAGCACGAGGCTGGCGGGCACCATGGCGAGCGCCGCGGCGAGCGACTGGCCGGCCGCGCGAAGGCCGGAGGGATCAACGACCGTGAGCATCTTCAGCCCCGCCGCGTCGTACTGGCGGCGATAGAGCCAGGCAATCGCCATGAAGTGCGGAAACTGCCAGAGGTAGAGGACCGTCGCCAGGGCCGCCGCGGCCAGCCCACCCCGGGCGTCGCCGGCGGCGAGTCGCTCGGGCCCCCCAGCGGCAAGCCAACCGATCGCCACGGGAAGGGCCCCGGCAACGGCGCCAACGGCGGTGTTCAGCGGCGTCGTCTGCTTGAGCGGCGTGTAGAGCAACACGTAGAGCAGCCAGGTCGCGACGGCGGCGGCGGTCGGCTGCCAGCCACTCGACACCCACACGAACGCCACACCCACCATGAGCGTTGCCGCGGTGAGCCACCAGGCATCGCGAACCCCGAGCCGACCCGCCGCGAGCGGTCTGTTGGCGGTGCGATCCATCAGGCGGTCGGTCTCGCGCTCGAGAATCTGATTGGCGATGCTGGAACTCGCCGCCACGAACGCCGTGCCCAAGAGCAAGAAGGCCACGGCGGCAGGATTCTCAGGTCGGCCTCCGGTTAGCCAGAGTGCGGTGGCGACCGTCGCGAGCACCATCACGGCGATCCGTGGCCGGGTGAGCCGCGACAGTTCTGTGGCCCATGAGGCCGCGTGCGTCACCGGCGGCGCCGCGTCGGTGCCGCCGGCAGCGAACGGCGGCGACACGGCGACAGCTTGAGTGAACGTCGGCGGCGTCATGCGAAGGCCCTTTTCGAGGCGATTCCCTCGCGGGCTCTGCGGCCGGCTGAAGCGCCGTCCACGGCCCCGGCCTCGATCGCCAGCACCACCGACGCGCCGAGGATCAGCATGCCGAGGACCACGTGCCCGGTGACGACCACCGCGTTGCCCACGCTCCGGGCCCGCAGCGGTTCGGCCAACTGCCACGCCTCCGGCAGGATGCCCGAAGGCACGCCCCAGTTGGCGACCCAGGCGCCGCAGCCGAGCAGAAACTGCACGATCACAAACGCGACGATTCCCTTCGACCACCGCCGCGCGGCGGTCGAGCCGTTCTCGCCGAGAACGACCGCACTGACGACCGACAGCACCGTGACGGCGACGGCGCCGAGGATGTGCAGACCGACGAGCCCACGGAACGTCGCCGGATCGACCGTGGCGTCGAGGTGCCGCAGTTGGGCGCCAGCGACGAGTTGAAGGTAGGCCGCGACGAGCAGCGCGACGGGCAGTCGGCTGGCACCTCCGGCGACGACGCCGGCCGACCGCCTCGAGAGCGTGGCGATGGCGACAGCGACGGCAAAGAACAGCGGGCCGGTGCAGGCATGGACCTTGGCGACGGTCTTGTCGTCGAGCAGCACCCGCGCCCCGCCGAGCACCCCTTGGATCACGACGAGCGCAACCGCGGCAACTGCGAGCCACCGCACGGCCGGCCGAACGCTCGACCGCCACGCCACGGCGGCGAGGCAGAGCGTCACCATGCCCGTCGCCGCGCCGAGCAACCGGTGCCCGTGCTCGAGAAAGAGATCCCACGGGCCATGAAGCCACTCGCCCAATGGAAACAGAAACATGTTGTGGCCGTAGGTCGCCGGCCAGTCAGGCACCGCCATCGCCGCTTCGTACGTGGTCACGAGCGCCCCGAACGACAACAGGACGGCCGTCACACCCACCAGCAGGCAGGCGACGAAGTGCGTCCAGTTCAAGGCGGAAATTCTCATGATGGATCTACAAATCCGAACCACCCGTAGCCAGGCGAAGGGACTGGCTGAAGCTCGACGAGCGTTGGAGATTTCGCTCAACGGAGCCAAGTCCCTGAAACCGGGAAGGCGCGAAATATCCCCGCGAGGAGACTTCTGCCATCCCGAAGCCGGTTTTGGCCTGTCAGTTCGGACGTGTGGAGGGTCTCCTCAGTGTGCTGCCGCAGCAGCAGCCGCGGCGGCAGCATTTGGCGGATCGGTCTGCATGAGGTGATCCTTCTCGACGCCCGGCACCGAGTACTCATAGGGACCGCGGTGCACGATCGGCTGGTAGTCGAAGTTGCCGTGGCCCGGGGGGCTCGGTGCGGTCCACTCCAGCGTGTTGGCATTCCACGGGTTCCGGCCGGCGAGCGGACCCCAGAACATGCTGTAGATGAAGTTGGCCGCGAAGATCACCTGCGTGGCCACCATGCCGATGGCGCAGTAGGTCATGAAGGCGTTCAACGGTTGGAGATGATGGAACGTCTCGTAGTGGTAGGCGTCAGCGAGTCGCCGCGGGAAGCCGACTGCCCCGAGGATGTGCATCGTGAAGAACGTGCCGTTCAAGAAGATGAACGTGAGGAAGAAGTGCACCTTCCCCCAGAACTCGTTCATGGTGCGGCCGAACATCTTCGGGAACCAGAAGTAGATCGCGGCCCAGACGCCCATCGCCGTGCCGGCGAAGAGAACGTAGTGGAAGTGGGCCACGATGAAGTAGGTGTCGTGGATGAAGATGTCGACCGGCGTGGCGGCCATGAAGATGCCTGAGAGGCCGCCGATGATGAACATCGACACGAACGAGAGGGCAAAGAGCATCGAGGTGGTGAACTGGATCTTGCCGCCCCAGAGCGTGCCGAGCCAGTTGAACGTCTTCACGGCGCTGGGCAGGGCGATCATCATCGTCGACACCATGAAGGTGATGCCGAGCGCCGGGTTCATGCCCGACATGAACATGTGGTGGCCCCAGACGATGAAGCCGAGGCCCGCGATGCCGGCGATCGAATAGACCATCGGCCGGTAGCCGAACAGCGGCTTGCGGGCGAAGACGGTGAGGATGTCACTCACCATGCCCATCGCCGGGAGAATCATGATGTAGACGGCCGGATGGCTGTAGAACCAGAAGAGATGCTGCCAGAGGAGCGGCTGGCCGCCGCCGGCGCCCGCGATCGCGTTGTTGACGACGTTGCCTTCCGGCGAGAAGAAGCCCGTGCCGAGCATCCGGTCGGAGAGTTGCATGAACCCGGCGGCCGTGAGCACCGGCAGGGCAAACGCCTGGAGAATGGCCGTGATGAACATTGCCCAAATCGTCATTGGGAGGCGGAACATCGTCATGCCGGGGGCCCGCATGAGGATGATGGTCGTCATATAGTTGACGCTCCCGAGCATGCTGGAGACACCGACCATCGTGAGGCCGAGCAGCCACATCGTCTGCCCCATGCCGCTCGCCGGCGAAGAGGCAGGGTTCGTCGAGAGCGTGGGGTAACTCGTCCAGCCGCCCGAAGCCGCGCCTCCTTCGACGAAGAAGCTTGCGCCGAAGAAGAAAAAGGCGGGCCACATGAACCAGTACGACAGCATGTTGAGCGTCGGGAACGCCATGTCATCGGCGCCGATCATCAGCGGGATGAGGAAGTTGCCGAACGCGCCCGCCAGGATCGGAATGATCACGAGGAAGATCATCACCGAGGCATGCATGGTGAAGAGCATGGTGTAGAACTCGGGCGACATCTGGCCGCCCTCCTGCGCGAAGAGCTTGCCGATCACCGGCACGTCGGACCACGGCCACGCCACCTGCCAACGGACGGCGAGGGCGAGCAGGCCGCCGATCAGAAACCAGAGCAGCGTTGAAAACAGGAACTGCAGGCCGATGACCTTGTGATCCTTCGAGAACACGTAGGTCGAGAGGAAGTGCGACAACCCCGCCTTCGGCGCATCGCCGTGGGCGTGTCCAACGACGGTGCCGTGCTCGACGGCGGGCGTTGCGGTGACGGGGGGCGGGGTCATCAGGATTCCTCCGGAAACAAAAGGGATTCCACTCGGCGATCGGTCATTCGGCGGCGGCCACGTCGGCAGCCTCCGGCGGGGGCTGCGTGGCCCCCTGCTCGGCATACTTTCGCTCGAGCC
>Ga0114959_10003974_pt1 | contig 11449 bp, 12 predicted proteins | sample C_130625_EF_Meta_FD_87317 | JGI IMG/M metagenome (GOLD analysis project Ga0114959, IMG submission 87317) | Freshwater microbial communities from Lake Croche, Canada to study carbon cycling - C_130625_EF_MetaG | ecosystem: Environmental > Aquatic > Freshwater > Lake | place: Lake Croche, Canada...
ATATCAGCAATCATGAGGTCAACTTCATGTGAGCGGCAGAGCTCGATGGCTTCAGGCCCCGAGGTGGCCTCAAGGATCTCAAGCTCGGGGCTCGCCAGTGAGCTGATGATCTCGCGGCGAAGTGCAGCGGTGTCAGCGGCGACGACAATGGTTTCCACAAAGAGAGAGGCTATCGCTCCGAGCGTTACCTCAGGAATCGAGTTCGTTCCCAAGCTGGCGGATGCCCTCGAGATCGTGAAGTTCGCCCTGGGCGAGGCCCAGACGAGCCACCGGAGCGGGGGCAAGAGCCCGAATCAGACCGTTCAGGGCATCCAGCTCAGCGGCAGCAAGGGTTTCGGCCGAGACCAGATTCGTTGCTAACGCCCCGAGGGCACCCGACGCCCCCAGCACCTCGGCGGGGACGGGTGAGCGGGAGAAACTTGGGTGGACCCGGTTGACCACCATGCCAGCGGCTGACATTTCAGCTTCTTCGAGCTTGGATGCGAAGAAGCGAGCTTCTTCAATGGCGTCCTCTCGGGGTGAGGTCACGAGGAGAAATGAAGTGCCCGGTGCTCGAAGTCGTTCGTGGACAGAACGGGCTCGCTGAACAAATCCCTCTTCCATGCCGGCGAATGCTTGGAAGAACGTCACTGCGTCATTCACGAGGTCTGCCCCGGCAACTTTGCCGAGTGTGCCCAGCACCGCCTTGGCGGCAGCAGTAGCGACGCGCATCCCCGCTCGAGCGGGGACGAGGAGAGCTCGAAAGATTCGGTTCTCAAGGAACGAGGTCAGCCGACCCGGTGCATCGAGCAGATCCAGAGCATTGCGTGTTGGCGGTGTATCGACCACGACCACGTCGTAGCGACCGGACTCGCACAATTCGTAGAGCTTCTCCATTGCCATGTATTCCTGCGTCCCCGACAGCGAAGTGGCTAATGAACGGTAGAAGCGACTCGAGAGAATTGAGTCGGCCTGCTCCGACGTGGTGGCATAGCGCGTGATGAGGGAATCAAACGTTCCAGCGGCATCGAGCATGAGAGCATCAAGCGAACCGGTACTGAGCCCCTGCACTGGAACAGGCTCGCCGCCAAGTGCTCGAATTCCGAGCACGTCAGCAAGGCGACGTGCGGGGTCAACAGTAAGGACGCAGACCCGCTTGCCCATCTCCGCAAGATGGACACCGAGTGCTGCAGAGACGGTGGTTTTTCCCACGCCTCCAGGACCGCAGCAGACGATGACGTCACTTGCCCCAAATGATTCGTAGAGATTGGTCACAGTGGCTCAGCCAGTGACTCGATTTGCTCGCTGAGATAGCCAGCAAGCAGGGCGATCTCCGATGGCCCAAGCCGAACTGCACTGAGGCGTGGGAGCTGGAGAACCTCAAGCGGTAACTCGGCTCGAAGTCGAGTGAGCGCCTCATGTGCCTCGCCTGAACGGTGACGTTGGAACTCAGATGCACCATCAAGGGCAGCAAGCAGGCTGCTCTCGAGTTGAAGTCCTGCCTCGGCTGCTGCTGTGGCTGCTGGCACCATCAAGAGCTCACTGGCGGAGTCAACCCGGTTAGCGATCACTGGGCCGAGAGCGACTCCAGCACGATCCTCGACAAGGTAGGCCGCTTCGACGGCCTCGGTGACAGGCAGGTCCTCGGGGAGGGTGACGATTGATACCTGGCAGCGAGCAGGGTCGGTAAGGAGATCAATCACCTCATCGGCCTGGCGGCGGACTGGTCCAGAGCGAGCAACGTCAGCTAATCCGGCTGCTGAGGTAAGGAGGGTGACGGCCTGCCCAGTCGCGGGTGCATCCAAAATGATGACATCGGCCTCGCCGCGCTTGGCGAGCTGCTTGACCTTGCCAAGAACTAGGACATCTTTAATGCCCGGAATTGCGCTGGCCACGACGTCGAGGAGCCCCGTTCGACCAAGACGCTTGGACAATCGGCCAAGGCCGTGCGTGCTGAGATATTCGATCAGCGCGTCATCGGGTGTGAGGTGCCGCAATTCCACCCACCCCCCTGAAGGATCTTCAACGACGCGAATCGGATCCCAGTGGTGGAGATCATCAAGACCGAAAGCTTCGGCGAGTTCGGGTCGGCCTTCGAGTTCAAGCAACGAGACCTTGGTGCCCGCCTGAGCCAGGGCGAGGGCCAGGGCCCCAGAAACGGCGGTCTTTCCCACCCCACCTTTGCCAATGATGACCCGGACCTTGGATTGGGCAGCAAACGTGGAGAGGTTCATAACAACTCTCAGGCTACCGAAACCCCCTGGTTCAGGGAGATCTGGGGTCATTTTGATTGGTGAGGGACTCAGTTTGTGGACCCGCCGGCACGGGGCTACGGTTCGGTTTCTTATCAGCGCGACGCCTTGCTGGGGGGTGAGGGTCGCACATCCACTGGGGGGTGGCGATGTTTGAGCTGGCCAATGACTGGCAGCGGCTTGCAGCATGCAAAGGGCCGTTTGCAGAGTTGTTTTTTCCGCCGAGCGCACCAGAGCGCAAGGACGAGAAAGCAGCACGCGAAGATGCGGCGAAAGCCATCTGCGCTGACTGCGATGTCTCTGGCGAATGCCTTGATTACGCGTTGAGCATCCAGGAGCCACACGGCATCTGGGGTGGACTCAATGAGCTTGAGCGCCGCGCTGGACTCAACTCTGCGAGTTGGCGCTCCTAGATTCGCTCAACCCCTGGGCTCATCGCTTGAGCACTAAGCGTCGACGAGCGTCTCGTCGCTTGGGTCATTACTGAACCGAGCGAGAATCGCTGGTGCCGTGGTCAGCGTGATGACGAAGAGGATGAACGTGATGATGTGCACACCTGTGCACCAGAGGCAGATCTTCTTGATGATGACGAGCTCTGCCGCCAGTAGCCACAGCACCATGCACATGCCGATGACTGAAGCAGCGATTCGGATCAGGTGAATGACCTTGGCGCTGGCCCACCAGGCCCATGGTGAATAGAGGGCAACGGCAGCGACGAAATACGAGAGTCCAAGCACCGACACCGGCATGCCGAGAAACCGGCTCTGCGCTGAAGTGGTGACGACTTCGCAGCTAATAGCTCCGCCCCCAGCACAGGCCAGAATCTGTGTTCCCACGAAGTGAACAATGGTGAGATACGTCGAGATTCCGAGTCCCGCCAGACTCAATATCCACGAGACCGCAACGACAGGAATCGAAGGTACCCGAAGACCTTGATCGGTGGAAGCAGGCATGGGTGCTGATCCCTAGAAGGAGATCTTCATGGCCGTTGCCGCCGCTTGAACGCCCTTCGATGTACAGACGTTTCCCGGCTGCCCCTGCGTCACTTTGCAGAGAGCGGCTGTGAGGTAGTTCGCCGCTGCGACGATTGCCTGCGTGGCCGGGTTATTCGGATTTGAAAGTCCTGAGGCGATGTCCGAGCGTGTTAACGAGTTCAGGATCGAAGGGGTGAACATGGCTCCCGAAACGAGGAACTGGTTACCAATATCGAGAAATGGAATAGCTCCAGCAGAACCCGAGGGGAAGTACTTCGATGAGTCGTACTTTGTTGTTAACGCCGCCTGCTCCTTCGAGAGCTTCATGAGGGGTGTATACCCATTCCCATCTTTCGTTGGGATGTTCGAATATTGCTCAACGGCCTGCACTGCCAAGTCGTTCATGGAGAACGTGGCTTTGTAGAACGACAATGACGGCGTATTCGGGAAAACGTCCTTTGACGAAGATTCGGTGAGACCAAGGCCCGAGATGGTGCCGAAGCGACTCAGAGCGGCAATGAGCGACCACCGTTGAGCAGCGCAGAAGGGGCAGTACTCAGAGCCCAGATAAAAAACACCCGGCAGCGTCTTGCCATCCGCCGGGGTGAAGGTCAACGGTGTTTCGCCCGAGGTGGCCGTCGGCGCGGTGATGGGAGCGACTGACGAGGTGACTCCCACCGTGTCGTAGACCGAAGCTGGAATTTCTGTGAGCTGCTTGGTGAGCGAGGCTGGTGCAGCCTCGTAGCCATGTCCACCGGTAGTGGTGCTCGACCCCCCTGAGGTGACGGCGTAGATCACAAGGGCAACCACGACAACCAGGACTCCACCCACAATGCTCCAGGTCAACTTTGACCCGGAGGATTTTCCAGCCTTCGTCGGGGCCTTTTTGGTGGGGCCGACATTTCGGCTCTGGTTCTTTGAAGCCTGTTTCGACTGCGGCTTTGACTGCGCCATGGGGGTAAATTCTCCTCGCGTGTGGACCGCCGAAGCGTACCCGACCACTGGGCGCCAGTGGCCGCGCCACTACCCTCCAAGGAATGGTTCCTGACATCGTTCCTGCCTTGCCCGCCTCGACCCTCCTGGTCCTGAGGGACGGACCTCAGGGTCCGGAGGTTTTGATGCTCCGCCGCTCTACCTCCGCCTCTTTTATGGGCGGGATTTGGGTCTTCCCTGGCGGTGGCGTGGATGCTGCTGATTCCGCCCCCCAGGTAATCGCTCGAGTCGATGGCCACGATGACGTCTCCGCCTCAGCCGAGCTGGGCCTCGAGAGAGGGGGGCTCGCTTATTTCGTGGCCGCTCTCCGTGAGGTCTTCGAGGAGTCCGGAATTCTTCTGGCCGTCGATGCGCAGGGCCGCTCTCCTGGAGAAGAGGCTGCTGAGCGTCTGGCAGAACATCGTCGAGCGCTGAACGCTCGGGAGGTGTCGTTTGTCGAGGTACTTGAGTCTGAAGGACTGAGGTTGGATCTCTCAATGCTCGGACATCATGCTCACTGGATTACTCCTACTGCAGAGGTCAAACGTTTCGATACGTATTTCTTCGCCGCTCTTGCCCCCGAGGGCCAAGAAGCAGTTCATGATGATGCCGAGACCATCGCCTCAGAGTGGACGACGCCAGCTGATGCACTTGCGCGCCATCGTGCGGGCGATATCCATATGGTGATGCCAACGATTCGGAACCTTGCCTTCATTGCTGCTCATGACACCGCAGCCGAGGTCGTCGCCGCGTCCAAGTCGACCCTTGACATCCCCACGATCCTTCCCAAAGTGATTGAGGAGCACGATGACCACCTCCTCATCGTCCCTGGCGATGATGGCTACGAAGAGGCAGAAGGGCTCACCAATAACCCGAAGGCATTTGCTCGAGGAGCGCGCCGCCGAGCAGTGAAAGAAAACCCACCACGTGGTTAGCCCACCACCACTCATCGATCGAGGCATGGGCCCCGAGATTGCCTACGGCAGGCTGGTGCAACTTCGCCCAGGCGTGGCTCGCGTGACGGCACCGAATCCGTCGATGATGACCGGTCCCGGAACCAACACGTATCTCGTGGGAATCGACAACGTCATTGTGATCGATCCGGGTCCAACCTCCGATGAGCATCTCGTAGCGCTCCTGCAGGCAATTGACAGTCGGCGGGTCGAGTTGGTGTGCGTGACGCATTCTCACCCCGACCATGCTCCAGGAGCGGCAGCGCTGGCCGAGCTGGTGGCCGCACCGCTTGGTGGATTCAGCCCTGGACCTTCATTTACGCCTGATCGACTTCTTGTTGATGGTGAGCAGTTACAAGTAGGTGCCTTTTCGCTCGAGGTCCTCTCCACCCCAGGGCATGCGTCGGATCATCTTTGCTATCTCCTCGATACGGAGCACCTGTGCTTCACCGGGGATCACGTCATGCACGGATCGAGCGTGGTGATCCGACCACCCGATGGTGACGTGGGGGCATATCTGGACAGCCTGAGGCACCTCTTGACGAAGGATCTCCAGGTACTTGCTCCCGCACATGGCCGCCTCATCGATCATGCTCCTGGAGCAATTGCCGAGGTCATCGCTCATCGAATGGCACGGGAGGAGCGCGTCATTGAGGAACTTTCTGAGGCCGGCGGAGCCTCTGCCGCTGAATTACTTAGACTCGTCTACCCCGGAATTGAGGAACAGCGCACCGACATTGCCACCGTGACGCTGCTGGCACACCTCCAGCACCTGGAGGACCAAGGGCTGGCTTCATCGGGCATCGACCGATCCTCACAATCGCCCACCACGTTCTTTGAAAGTATTGCTCGCTGATGCGCCCCAGAATTTTGCCTTTGGTGCTCTGCATTCTTCTGTTGGCTGGATGTGGCGCTTCGGGGTCAGGCGTTCAGGCGCCGACGAGGAGCACGACCGCTCCCCATGCCACAGCAGCAGAGGAAGCAGCGGCTCGTCAGGCGACGGTGAGCTTGCGTGCGTTGATCACTCAGGCGGGGCAACGTCTCGTGGAGGCACTGGATACTGAGCCTCCTGATGTAGATGCAGCTCGAAACGCAGTCGATGAAGTGCGCATGCTCCTTCCCCGTGATCCCCAGGGTCGCAGTGAACTCGACCGTCAGCTCAGTGGAGTGTTCTCCTCGTCATCTCTTACTGCCTCCCAGGGCTCGCTGGCCAGCATCACGCTCTTGCTCTCGCACGTGGTGCGCTCGCCGAGCGCTATTGCTGGTTTGGCGCGCTTGGATATTGAGTGGGTGGAATCGCGTGCTCCAGAAATCGCACAGGGCACATCCCCCTTCACGCAGGTGGATTTGGTAGCAGTGATTCATTCGGCGCACGTACTGCTCGAGGACACGGCTGCCTTGGGGGTCCTTGTTGCTGCTGACAAGCTGGCCAGGTCGCAACATGATCTGGCTAACCTTGAGCAGTCGACGAGCGCGAACGGATCCCTCCGGGCGACCGTGACGGCGGCGGATGCATCGATACGCTCGCTGAGTCTCTACGAAACGGCCCTCTTAGGCTACGGAGTATCGAGCGTGGATCCATGAGTGACGAGAATTTCCAACTTTCTCGACGGGCCCTTCTGGGGAGCGCGACCGTCGGAACTCTTGGTGCGTTGGTGGCCGGCGCAGCGGGTCCTGAGGTGGCTGCTGGCGTTTCGCCGCTGCGACACGGCGGCACCATTCCGTTTTTCGCCAGTCATCAGTCAGGTATTGCCACCCCACCCCAGCTCCATTTAGCCCTGGCTACCTTCGACCTCACTGACGGGGCGTCTCGCTCGGAGATCGCATCGATGCTTAACGACTGGACTGCTGCGTCAGCGGCAATGACCAAGGGCCAACCAGCACCTGGTCCCACCACTCCTCAAGCGGCCCCGTCCGATCCAGGTCAAGCTCTCGATCTGGGCCCCTCTGGTTTGACCGTCACCCTTGGGGTAGGGCGGGACTTTCTTGCACACCCCTCGGTCGGAGGGACACCAGCGCTCATTGCCCAACTTCCGAGTTTCGCGGGCGACCAGCTCGACCCGGTGCGCTCAGGTGGGGGGCTCTGCATCCAAGCCTGTGCTCAGGACCCCCAAGTGGCATTTCATGCGGTGCATGTTTTGACTCGTCTCGGCAGCGGAACGACCACGCTTCGTTCTCTACAGCGTGGCTTCCTTCCGGACTCAGCCAAGGGTGGGGCGCCAAGGAACCTCATGGGATTCAAGGATGGGTCTCGAAATCTCAACGTTGATGACCCGAGCCAGATGAATCACTCGGTCTGGACGAAGGGGGCTTCGTTGCCCCGTTGGATGCAGGGCGGAACGTTTATGGTGGCGCGTCGAATTCGAATTCGTATGGAGCGCTGGGCGGAGTCTCCTTTGATCGAACAAGAGCAGACTGTTGGCCGACGGCGAGACTCAGGCGCGCCGTTAAGCGGCCAGGCTGAACGAGATCGACCCGACTTCGCTGCCCTCGATACCCAGGGGAGCCCGGTAATTCCACTCACAGCGCACCTTCGCCTGGCCAGCCCTGAGGCCAATGACGGAATCCGAATCCTTCGGCGGGGCTATTCATTCTCTGATGGAATCGATCCCGCTACAGGAGAACTTGATGCCGGCATTATGTTTCTCGCCTTCATGGCAGATCCGTTGCGCCAGTTTGTCCCGCTTCAGCAAAAACTGGTAGCTAAGGACGCCCTGCACGACTATCTGGTTCATACCGCTTCTTCGGTGTTCGCAATTCCCCAGGGGCTCCAAGCGGGGCAAAGTTGGGGAAGCCAGCTTCTCGCGTAGGGGCGCTGCACCGGATAAGTTCTGCTCAGATCTCAGCGCAGACGAAGGGGAACGCTATGCGGAAGATGAATGGTTTCACGAAGTCCAAGGCGGTCGTCGCAGCGGCGGTGCTCTCATTGGCAGGACTGAGTGCATGCTCTTCCTCCCAGAGCTCGTCATCGAATTCTGGGCATGTCCTGACTGTTGGCACGTATAAAGGTCATAAGGGTCAGTTCACCACCATCCAGGCAGCGGTGAACGCTGCACACGAGGGCGACTGGATCCTCGTAGCACCAGGTGATTACAAGGAATCGAATGATCTCGCCGCTGCGCCAACCAATGTTGCCAACGGTGGTTTTGCCGGCGTTCTCGTGACGACATCAAATCTTCATATCAGAGGACTCTCACGGAGCGGTGTGGTCATCGATGGCACGAAGCCTGGGTCGTCTCGCTGCTCCTCAGATGCGGCGGACCAGCAATTTGGCCAGCAGGTGGACGGTAAGGCCATTGGCCGTAATGGCATTGAAGTCTGGAAGGCCAACAATGTTTCGATCGACAACCTGACGGCCTGCAACTTCCTTGGCGGAGGTTCGCAGTCAGGCAATGAAATCTGGTGGAACGGTGGGGCTGACTCTGGCCAGATCGGCCTGCATGGGTACTCGGGTTCCTACTTGACGGCAACGTCGACGTATTACGGAGGCGATTCGACAGCGGCCACCTACGGCCTCTTTTCGTCGAATGCGGCCGGCGACGGCGCTCGCTGGACCCATGTCTATGCGTCCAACTTCAATGACGCCGGCATGTACGTCGGTGCCTGTAAGCGCCTGTGTGGCATCACGATCACGGATGCGTGGATGGAATACTCCGCACTTGGATACTCAGGGACCAACTCTGGTGGCGCCATCGTCATCCAGAACAGTCGCTTTGACCAGAACAAGGATGGCTTCGACACGAACACGCAGATCAACGGTGACCCGCCGGCCCCCCAGGATGGTGCCTGCCCGGGCAACACGGTGTCGCCGATTACCCACACCAATTCCTGCTGGGTCTTACGGAACAATATTTTTGAAGACAACAACAACCCGAACGTTCCTCAGGCCGGCAACGCCTCTCTTGGGCCAACCGGTACCGGGATGACCCTCTCGGGAGGCCGGAACAATACGGTGATGAACAACATCTTTCGCAACAACAGTGCCTGGGGCCTGCTGGTGATCCCCTTTCCAGACTCGAATGATCCCGAAATGGGTCAGTCCTGTTCCGGGACCGGGGGTGTCGTGACACCTGGTTTTGGTTGTGTCTATGACCCGATGAACAATGTGATTTCGGGGAACACCTTCGAGAACAACGGTGCATTCGGCAATCCGACCAATGGAGCGATTGGTCAACTTGCGCTTAACGCCAACAAGCCTTCGAACTGCTTTACCAATAATCACGCCTCGGGCCTGGCTGGTGCTTTGAAGGCCCTTCAGTCGGCCTATCCCGTGTGCGGTGGGAACCGCGCTGCTCCCGACGCCCCTGGTGACCTCCTGGCCCAGGTGCTCTGTGACACGGGTTTCGGGTCGTGTCCTTCGGGGAGTACGTACCCGAAGACCACACAGGTGGTCATGCATCCGCTTCCGAGCAATCTCGCTGAGATGCCGAATCCGTGCGCTGGTGTACCGGACTCGGCCTGGTGCAAGGGCGGGCACCTCATCTAGGGGTCCAGTTGATCGGCTGCTTCCTCGAGCGCTTCGAGCAAGCGTGCCGAACACCCCGCCATCTGCGAGGCCGGCACCACTTCGGCGATGACGGCAGCGGCAAGATTGGCGAAGATCTCGGCAAGCGGTCCCTCACCTTCAGCCACCGGAGTACCGCCGTCACCCCCTGCGACCAGGGTGGGATCGAGGGGGATGGAACCCAACAGCGGAACGCCGAGCTTGGCGGCCAGACGCTCGCCGCCCCCTGCGCCGAAGAGTGGGTAGGTCTCACCGTGTTCGCAGGTGAAGGGTGCCATGTTCTCAAGAACACCAGCAACGCGAAGGTGGCCTTTTCTTGCCATGTCGGCCGCTCGAGCTGCAACTTGTTGTGCGGCGAGTGGAGGCGTGGTCACGACGAGGAGTTCGGTGCGGGGCAGGAGACGAGCCAAACTCATCTGTACATCGCCGGTTCCGGGTGGAAGATCAATGAGCAACATGTCGAGTTCACCCCAGTGTGCATCCTCGATGAACTGCTGAAGTGCTCGTGAGAGGAGAAGTCCCCGCCACATGATGGCGGTGTCTTCCTCGGCCAAGAAACCCATCGACAACACCGAGAGACTTCCCTCACCGCAAGAACGCCTAATGGGAACCATTTTGCCATCCCGCGCCTCGACTGGTCCTGACATGCCGAGCAACCTTGGTACTGAGAATCCCCAGATATCGGCATCAAGGATGCCGATGCTTAGTCCTCGTCGAGCGAGCGCCACGGCAAGGTTGACGGTGACTGAGGACTTTCCAACACCGCCCTTCCCTGATGAGATACCGAGAACCTTCGTTGTGGCTGGGATGGTGGTCGAGGGGGCATCGTCTTGAGCCAGTCGTCGCACTCGGCTCATGAGTTCGGCATTTTCTTCACGGCTCATTGCGCCAATTTCGAGTTCGACTGCGTTGACTCCGCCAAGGGCCATGACTGAGGAGGTCACGTCTCGTTCGATTTGGGCCCGCAGAGGGCAGGAGGGGGTGGTCAGCGCAACCTCAATATCGGCGCGGCCCGAATCGTCTACCGCTACCTTGCGGACCATGCCCAAGTCGACGATGGAGCGGCCGAGCTCAGGGTCGATCACAAGTTCAAGTCGGTCCCAGACCTGGGCCTCTGGGCCGGTCAGGGTGTCAGGTCGTCCAAGCACAACCCCCACGCTAACGGTCTGATCCAAGGAGTTTCCCGGGGGCGTTGGATATTTGGCTCAGGGTCGCTACGATATGGGAGACATCCCAGCCGAGGCGGCTGGATCTTGCGAAATAAGGAGACCTCACCATGAGCACGGCAACCACGGTGAACATTGGCACCAAGCCGATTCCAGTGACCCTGACCGAGAAGGCTGCTGGCAAAGTCGCTGAGCTGCTCGCCGATGAGTCCACGGGCGAAGAGTTGTTCCTTCGTGTGGCCGTCAAGGCTGGCGGATGCTCGGGCTTCTCCTACGACATGTTCTTTGACTCTGAGACCCTCGAAGACGACGTGGTCAGCCTTTTCGGCACCGTCAAGGTTGTTGTTGACGCTGAGTCCGCAGAGAAGTTGACCGGCTCCTCGTTGGACTACGCAGACGGACTGAATGACGCCGGGTTCCACATCACGAACCCGAACGCGGGCAAGACCTGCGGTTGCGGCTCCTCGTTTAGCTGAGCGCTTGAGCGATCAGCAGGCGCTGTCGGTCTCGCTCGAGGTCGACGGACTACCGGTCGATCTTCCCGCTGAAGGGAATCTTCTCGACGCGCTCAGAGAGCAACTCGGAATCTTCACGCTGAAGGATGGTTGCGCCCCCCAAGGGCAGTGCGGTTGCTGCACGGTCCTGGTCG
>Ga0114959_10003975_pt1 | contig 11449 bp, 11 predicted proteins | sample C_130625_EF_Meta_FD_87317 | JGI IMG/M metagenome (GOLD analysis project Ga0114959, IMG submission 87317) | Freshwater microbial communities from Lake Croche, Canada to study carbon cycling - C_130625_EF_MetaG | ecosystem: Environmental > Aquatic > Freshwater > Lake | place: Lake Croche, Canada...
GTCGGGGGCGCCAGCAACTTCGGCTGCAGCTGCGATGATTCCGAGGTATCGCGCACTTGGCAGGCCGCCCTCGTAGTCGAGCACGTACAGCCACGCCACCTGTTCACCTTCAAGTGTGTCGACGCGCACTCGAATCTTGACGTAGAGGCCAAGGTCGGCGCCCTCCCAGCTATCAAGACCGGCTTCGTCGGCGTCGCTGAGGTCGTAGAGCATGACGAACACTTGTGAGCCAGCTGCTTCAACAACGGTGGCCAAAGCGCCCTCCCACCCGCGATCTTCGCCCCCGAAGGTGAGGCGCCAACCGCTGATCCAGCCAGTTGCTCGCTCGGGCGAGGCTGGCGCGCGCTCGAGCATCTGCTCGGGATCGAGGTTCGAGCCGTAGGCGGCGTAGAGGGCCATGAGGAAAGGATAGGGGCGTTGCTTAGAAGTCTCCGCCGCCCGAACCGCCACTGAAGCCGCCAAAGTCGCCGCCGCCGCCAAATCCGCCGCCACCGCCACTGCCGAAGAATCCGCCATTTGAACCACTGTTATCGACGTACACGGTCGGCGGAAACATCGCGTTGCCCAACATGGTTCCGAGCATCACCTGATTAAGAACTGAGCCGTAACCCTGGTAGTAGCCACCGGCATACGAGCCATACGTGGCACCGGCTGACCAGTAGGGCTGCTGGCTTTGGCCAACGCCAACCATGCGCGAATCAGGCTGGTAGCCGCTGGCCAATTGCAGAGCGCAGGCGGTACAGGCAGGAACCTGTCGAACCTGGCCGCCAGGCGGTGCCCACGCCACGTCGCTGGCGCTTGGGCCGTGGGTGGGGTCAAAGAAGCAGGGAGGCCGGCGCTCGGGCAGCGCCTTGCCATCGAGTCGCGCTTCAACACAGGCCATGGCGTATCGGCCGTCTTCGAGGTGGCTGGTGATTACGCCGGCTTGCGTAGCAGCTGTCATACGTTCTGAACCATCGCTGGCTGCGCGGTAAGAGTCGATTGCGCTCATCAAGTCGGCACGACCGGCATCGTCAAGGCGTGGATCGGAGATGTCGTATGCCGCTACCTTCTCGCCAAAGGACGTGACATCTTCGTCGACCACGGTCTTCACAGCGGCCAGTTGCTCTTGGGCCTGCTTCTTCTTTTTGCTCTGGCTGTAAGCAACGAGTCCGCCGGCTCCGACAACACCGCCACCAATGAGCACCCAGCCCCACGGAAAGCTGCTCTTTGACGAACTATCGCAGCCGCCTGCACTGCTGGCCCGCTGTGCCACACCATCAACGAAGGTTGAGAGTACGGCGTAATAGGTACCGCCCTGATTACTCGCCGCGGCTTTAGTGGCCACGTCGTTGACGACGAAGTTCTGGCATGTGGTGTTTGCCCGGAAGGTGTTGCCCCCGGTTGGCTTCGTGCCGATGACAGCGTAGGTGCCGGGAAGTCCGGTTGACTGTGCGATGAGGTTCAGCGCATTGTCGGGGCTTCCGGCGGCTTGAAGAAACTTAGGCGAAACGACTGCCACGTAGATGGGCGTTCCCGAACCCTGAATCTGCTCAACAAGCTTGACTTCGTCACTAGGACTCAAAGCGCCAGCGGCATCGGGGTCGTTGTACACCGGGGAACTCTTGAGCGAGTTGCCGATTTGGTCAGGAGATGACAGAGCGGCTGCCGCAGACACCACACCGAGTGTCGCCAGCAGCAGCAAGAGCATGCCAGAAAGGAGACGACCGGTGTTTCTCATGTGTCCAAGGTATCAAGGCAATGCAAGAGATGGTCAGTCAGCGAGCTCGCAGAAGACCGTTCCAGTCGGAACTGTTGTGCCGACCTCGGCCGAAAGCCCGGTTACCGTGCCTGACCGGTGAGCGGTGAGGGGCTGCTCCATCTTCATGGCTTCAAGAACCAAAATCAGATCGCCCTTTTCAACTACTTGGCCCTCTTCGACGGCAATCTTGATCACGGTGCCTTGCATCGGAGCTGCCACCGAGTTTTCTGATGCCCCACCGCCTGCCTTCTTGCCACCAGAACGCTTGGGCGCCGAAGACGCCTTGGCTGTGGTGCGCGAACTGCCTAACCCGGCAGGCAGGGTTACCTCGAGGCGCTTGCCACCCACCTCAACGACCACCGATTCACGTTCCGGTGCCGACTCGACGTCAGCAGCCTCACCCGAGTAGGCCGGAATCGTGTTATTGAACTCAGTCTCGATCCATCGGGTGTGCACCGTGAAGGGTGCTTCGGGATCTTCGGGGGCAAATGCGGGGTCGTCGACGACCGCTCGATGGAAAGTGAGGGCCGTGGCGATTCCGTCAATGGTGAACTCGGCCAACGCTCGACGCGAGCGCTCAAGGGCCTGCTGTCGAGTTGCCCCGGTAACGATGAGTTTGGCGAGAAGTGAATCGAAGTTGCCGCCGATGACGTCGCCTTCGCCGAACCCGGCGTCGAGGCGAACGCCCGGACCGCTTGGTGGATTCCATACGGTGAGGGCGCCAGGGGCCGGAAGAAATCCGCGGCCGGGATCTTCGCCGTTGATACGGAATTCAAACGAGTGACCTCGAAGCGGCGGATCGTCGTAACCGAGAACTTCGCCGGCAGCGATTCGAAACTGCTCGCGTACTAGGTCAATTCCAGAAACCTCTTCGGATACCGGATGTTCAACCTGTAGGCGAGTGTTGACCTCAAGGAACGAGATCGTTCCGTCAACGCCGACTAGGAACTCGCACGTACCGGCCCCGTAGTAGTTCGCTTCACGGATGATCGCCTTACTTGCGCGGTACAACTCGGTTTCTTGCTCGGGGCTAAGGAACGGCGCGGGCGCCTCTTCAACGAGCTTTTGGTGACGCCGCTGAAGCGAGCAGTCGCGGGTTGAAACCACCACGACGTTTCCGTGCATATCGGCCAGCACCTGAGTTTCAACATGGCGCGGACTATCGAGGTAGCGCTCAACGAAGCACTCACCTCGACCAAACGCCGCAATCGCTTCGCGCACAGCCGAGTCGAAGAGTTCAGGAATCTCCTCAAGGGTGCGGGCCACCTTGAGTCCGCGGCCACCTCCACCAAAGGCAGCCTTGATGGCGACCGGTAGACCGTGTTCGCTGGCGAATGCCACAACTTCGCTGGCATCGGCCACCGGGTCGGCAGTTCCTTCAACCTGTGGGGCCCCGGCGCGTGCGGCAATGTGTCGAGCGCTCACCTTGTCGCCCAGCGATCGGATTGCATCCGGTGGCGGGCCGATCCAGGTCAGACCTGCATCGATGACGGCCTGGGCGAATTCGGCATTCTCGGAGAGGAATCCGTACCCCGGGTGCACGGCGTCGGCATTACTGCGCCGCGCAATGTCGATGATTTTGTCGATCACCAGATACGTCTCGGCAGCAGTATTGCCGCCAAGTGAGAAAGCCTCGTCGGCAATCTTCACGTGCTGGGCGTCGCGATCGGGGTCTGCGTAGACGGCGATGCTGGTCAGGCCCGCGTCGCGGCAGGCGCGTGCAACGCGCACTGCGATTTCTCCCCGGTTGGCGATCAGTACTCGCGACAGGGGGCGGGGGGCAGGCTGTGTCACTTGTGACTCCTGAAGGGCCAGGCCGCCGGACGTGCGGCTAAGTGCTGAGTCTAGGCAGGGTGGGCGTTCGCGGTGCTTTAGGGGCGGCTGTACGGCAACGGGATTCGTATGATCAAATATCGGTGTCACTCATTTGGACTACACCACGTGCCCTTCCCCCCGGCGGCCCACCAGGTCGCTCGGCGTGTGGTGACTGAGTCGGCCGAATTCCTCGCTGAGGGAACCGGACGCGCTCAGAAGTCGTCCAAGTTGCGCAGGTGTGCTCTGCCTGCGCTTCGTTTTTTAGTCCAGAGGAAATAGGGGAGGTCTCCAGTGCGCACGCCAATCACCGTTGAGCGCCGCAGCCGCATAGCCGCAGCAGGCGCCATTGCGCTGACTGGGGCACTGCTGATTGCTCCGCTTGCTATGGCTGACGCCAGCGCTTCTGGAAGCCATTCGAATCGATCGGCTAGTTCGTCGAGCGGCTCTGAGTCGCAAAGTTCAAACTCTTCAGATTCGTCTTCCTCGTCTTCGTCAAGTTCGTCAGGTTCTTCGTCGACCTCGGGTTCACCCACTGAGACATGTGAAGACGGCGCTTCGCCGTCAACTGAAGATGCGGAAAGCGATCCGTCAGTAACGTGTGTTACCGAATCGCCTTCCAACACGACGACAAGCCCGGAGGAGTCGTCGTCATCGACCACGACCGGACCTGAGACTTCGACGTCATCGACTACGACCACCTCGTCGTCTTCTTCGACGACCACTGATCCGGGTACGTCGACCACGACCACTGATCCGGGTACGTCGACCACGACCACTGATCCGGGCACGTCGACCACGACCACTGATCCGGGCACGTCGACCACGACCACTGATCCGGGCACGTCAACTACGACCACGTCTTCGACCTCTTCAACGACCACCTCTTCCACAACGACGACGACGTCGACTTCAACGACAACCTCGCCTACTGGGCGTTCATTCACCGTGACTGCAGGGTCGCAATGTTTGGCAAACACCCCTTTCATCTCGTGGGATTTCTCTGACCAGTCCGTGACCTCGTTGACAATGACCTACGAACTCGGAACCGGCGGCACCGCTGAAATCACTGGCTTGGCGCCATCGGGCCAGATTTTGTACCCTGGCGCCGAGGTCGATGGCAGTAATTTGCCTGTTGCATGGCCAGGTTGGATTCAGAACGGCGACGGAAGCTGGTCGGGCCCTGATTCATACAAGCCCGGCGATGGCAAGCGCGGAATGAATGTCACGTTCACTGCCAGCAACAACCCGCGTGCCCTCTCGATTGTCGGAGCGCCTGCTCCGTCGGCTTCGGCTTACATTGACTATCCGCCGGCAACTCCCTCGTGCGACCCAAATCCCGGCACCGAACCCACACCAGAGCCAACGCCAACCAGCCCCACGCCCAGCACCTCAACAGGCAGCACGTCTGCTCCTGCGGTAACACCGACCTCTGGCAATGTCACCTCCGATCAGGGCACCCCCCAGACCGCATCTGGAGACAACCAGAACAACGGGGTGCTGCCGCACACAGGTGCGGGCAACGCTGCTGGCGTCGGCCTCGTTGGATTGCTGTTCATTGCCGCGGGTGCATGGGTCGTTCGCCTCGCTCGGCGCCCCCGCAGCCACTGACGAAGGCGCGATTTCCTGATCTGTTCGGCGCTGCACGTTTGGCCTAGAGCACTAGGCCAACTCGTTATTCGTCTCACTTAGTTAGCCCCGCGATGACCCCCGTCTGCTCTGACGGTTCTTACACCCCTTGCCTCCACGCGCGAATCGTGGCACTGGCGGTCGATTCATTGGCTGCCAGTCGGTACCGGAAATGACCCCGGTCGAGCGAGGAGTGCGCGTATGAAAATTGAGCCGAACGACCCACGATCAGGACGTGCTCGACTGGCGGTGCTTGGCGCGGCCATCATGTCGGGCACTCTTCTCTTATTACCTGTTGCGATTACCAACTCGGTTGCAACTCCAGGGGAAAACAAGAGCTCAACAACCACACAGCAGAGTCAAAGCCAAAGCAGTTCTGGGCATGACGAACAAAATTCAGGTGCGGTGAGCGACGGTGCCGTGACAAGTGAGTCAACCTCAAGCTCTGAGCCACCTGAGAAATCGAAGAAGACTTCAGAAACGTCAAGCTCATCAAGTAGTTCGTCGACGACGGAGCCGGCTTCCTCGACCTCGAGTTTGCCTGAAGAAAAGAAAATCACCATCTGTCATGCGACGAGTGGGGGCCACTACAACGAGACCACGATCAGCGTGAATGGCTTGAATGGGCATGACGGACATGATGGCGACATCATTCCGCCGATGTCGGGTGTTACAGGAGGCCGAAATTGGCCCAATGGATCTGCCATCTGGAACAACGGATGTGTAACGCCGAGCAGCAGTTCTACGACCACCGATCCTGCTGAGTCGACAAGTAGCAGTTCCTCGAGCACCACGAGTTCGTCGAGTTCCACGACGACAGATCCGTCGTCGTCAACGTCGAGTTCGTCAAGTTCCACGACGTCACCACCAGAAGAGTGTGATGAGTCAGAGCATTCTGACTCGGCTCCGACGGGCTTCAAAGCGTTCCTTTCCAATTTCTTCGGAACCAGTGGTCCGTCTGAGTCTTGCCCTACTCGCACGACACCTACCGTGACAACAACGACAACGACAACCACCACCGCGACGGAGACGGTCACGACTACGGCTCCGCCGACAACGTCGACTGAGACCGTGACGACTACGGCTCCGCCGACAACGTCGACTGAGACCGTGACAACCACGGCTCCGCCGACCACAATCACCGAGAGTGGAAGCACCACCACGCTGCCACCCACGACGATTACTGAAACGGTGACGACAACCACGACACCGACCGATACCGGAACCACCACGGCTCCGCCGACGACAAGCGGTGGAACTACCTCGGGTGGCGGTGAAACCACAAGTACGACCAGCACAGATGTGCCAAGTACGAGTGGTGGCACTACCTCTGGGGGTGCTGTAACGCCAAGTACCAGCGGAGGCACGACATCCGGTGGCGCTGTGACATCAAGTCGATCAACCACAGCGATTTTGGCATCGGATAATGAGAACGCGGCAACGCTTCCGCACACTGGTGGTGACTTCAGCGCAGCCTGGTTGGGCGTGTTGATGCTGCTGTCGGGTGCGTGGGTGCTGCGACTAGCTCGTCGACCCGGTCGGCACTAACACTCTGACCGCGCAGTAGCTAGCACTGTGGAGCCGCTCAGGTAACCGAGCGGCTCCACAGCTGCGGGTACGAGTGATCAAGGTCGATCACGAGGCGCCGCAGTAGAGGTAAGGAAAGACCGATCACGTTCGAGTGGTCGCCTTCAATTGATTCGATGAATGGGGCCGAGTAACCATCAAGAGTGAAAGCACCGGCGACGGCAAGCGGTTCTCCGGTTTCGATGTAGGCGTCAAGCTCGTCGTCAGTCGGATTTCCAAAGTGCACGGCGGTGCCAGCCACCTCGTGAACGGCTTGCCCGGTGCCGCAGTCGATCAGTGTGTGTCCGGTGAACAACGTGCCGCTACCTCCGCGTTGAGCGCGTAGCCGGCGTCGCGCGTCGTCGCTGTCGCGGGGCTTACCGAGAACTTGGTGATCGAATTCGAGAACCGAATCGCAGCCGAGCACGAGAGTGCCGGTTGCGCTCTGCAGATCGGGCTGGTTGGCGACGTCGCGTGCTTTGGCTTCGGCAAGCACCTGGGCAATAACCTGCGCCGTGCGAATCGGCAGGGTTGCAGTGAGGGCCTCTTCATCAACTGAACTGACCCGAACTTCGGGTTCGATTCCAGCAGCAACCAACAGTCCGCGTCTTGCCGGTGAGGCCGAGGCGAGGATGAGCCTCAACGACCGAGTCCTCATCGGGGTTGTGCCGAGGCCCGCCAGCCGCCGGCACCGGGCAACACAGGTTGGCGCAGCGATCTGGCCGGAGCGTTCCAGCGCGACCGTGCCGGCGCTGTTTCGACGTCGGTACCGCCCAGGCTGAGCACAAGCGCAGTGACCACCGCCAATTCCGTATCGGTGGGCGTACCTCGAACTACCCGCAATAAAGGCGGGCCGGACTCGATTTCAGGTGTCGGGTTCACAGCGGAATGTTGCCGTGCTTCTTAGGTGGCAGACTGACTCGCTTACCGCGTAGTGCCCGAAGGGCCCGCACAACCATCGTGCGGGTCTCTGAGGGGGCAATCACACGGTCGACGTAGCCACGCTCGGCCGCGATGTACGGGTTTGCCAACGTGTCTTCGTACTCTCTGATCAATCGGGCGCGCTCTGCCTCGGGGTCAGTAGCGTCACGAAGTTCACTGCGATACAAAATGTTGACCGCGCCCTGGGCGCCCATCACGGCGATCTGACCGGTCGGCCAAGCCAGGTTGATATCGGCGCCAAGATGCTTTGAACCCATCACGTCGTACGCGCCGCCGTAGGCCTTGCGGGTGATGACCGTGACCATCGGCACCGTGGCTTCGGCATATGCGTAGATCAGTTTGGCTCCGCGGCGAATGATGCCATTCCACTCTTGCTCAGTACCGGGTAAGAAACCGGGTACATCGACGAACGTCAACACCGGAATGTTGAACGCATCGCAGGTGCGCACGAACCGCGCAGCCTTCTCAGATGCATCGATGTCAAGGGTTCCGGCGAACTGCATGGGCTGGTTGCCCACGATTCCAACGGGCCTGCCTTCAACCCGGCCGAACCCAATCAGGATGTTTGGTGCCCACAGGGGCTGAACTTCAAGGAACTCGCCGTCGTCGACAACGTGCTCGATCACGGTGTGCATGTCGTAGGGCTGGTTTGGTGAATCAGGTACCAGCGTGTCGAGTTCGAGGTCGGTGTCAGTAATAGTCAGATCAGCTTCGACGTCAAAGACCGGAGCATCATCAAGGTTGTTGCTGGGCAGATACGACAACAGCGCCTTGACGTAGTCGATCGCATCGGCTTCGTCATCACCCATGTAGTGGGCCACACCCGACTTGGAATTGTGAGTGCGTGCGCCGCCGAGTTCTTCGAACTCAACGTCTTCGCCGGTGACGGTCTTGATCACATCGGGGCCGGTGATGAACATGTGAGATGTCTTGTCGACCATCACGGTGAAGTCAGTGATGGCGGGCGAGTACACGGCTCCGCCGGCACATGGACCCATGATCAGCGAAATCTGCGGCACAACACCCGAGGCCAGTACGTTGCGCCGGAAGATCTCGCCGTACAGGCCCAGCGACACAACGCCTTCTTGAATTCGCGCGCCACCTGAATCGTTGATGCCAATCACCGGGCAGCCGGTCTTCATCGCCAGATCCATGACCTTGACGATCTTTTCGCCGAACACCTCGCCTAGTGATCCACCAAACACGGTGAAGTCTTGGGCGAATACGCACACTGGTCGCCCATCGATCGTGCCGTATCCGGTGATCACGCCGTCGCCGTACGGGCGGGTATTTTCCAGACCAAACGCCGTCGACCGATGTCGAGCGAGTCCGTCAAGTTGCTGGAATGAGCCGTCGTCGAGCAGCGCAAGAATTCGCTCCATGGCGGTTTGCTTGCCCTTGGCATGTTGCTTATCAACCGCCGATGATCGGCGATCGATCGCTTCTGACCTACGCGTTTGAAGATCGGCCAGTTTGCCTGCGGTGGTGTGAGAGTCTGGCCGGCCCGAATCGTCAACAGCAGCACTCATGCGAAAAACCTTTCCACGGTGGTTTGCTCTACCGTAGCCACGTGACCATTCACGGCGAGTACGACCCCCGCGCACCGCTCAATGAGCCCGTCTTGTGCGCTGCCCTTCAAGCGGTCGGATGCCCCGAGGTGCAGGTGCACGTATCGCCGAGCACAGGCTCAACAAACCACGATTGTGCCGAGGCGCTCGCCGCTGGTGCGCAGGTGCCACTACTGGTGACTACCGATCTGCAATTGACCGGCCGCGGCCGACTTGATCGTGTGTGGCAGGCGCCACCGGCCTCGTCAGCTCTGCTCTCGTTGGCGGTTGAGCCAACTGCTCCGGTTGCCCGCTGGGGCTGGCTACCGCTTCTGGCCGGTGTTGCTGCGTGCCGCGCGGTGGCCGAATTTGAAGTCGAGCTTTCGCTGAAATGGCCCAACGATTTGATGGCCGTCGATGACGAAGGAATCGCTGGCAAGGTGGGCGGAATTCTGGTCGAGCGTCGATCACCGGCAGCGGTGATCATCGGAATCGGAATCAATGTTGATCAAGGGGCAGGTGAGCTTCCTGGCCCGCAGGCTCAGTCACTACGCACGCTCGGAGCCGGCACGGTCAGCCGAGAGCGACTGATCGCGGCAATTGTGGCGAACGTGTTGACCGAGTTGGGTAAATGGAACGTGTCTGACGAACACGCACAGCGCGCACTAGCGGCTGACTACGCCTCACTATGCATCACAGTCGGACAACACGTGCAAGCGGTCATGCCCTCGTCAGAGCCCGTGCAAGGAGTTGCCGTGGGCATCGCCGATTCAGGTGCCCTGCTCATTTCCACCGGTACCCAAACTCTTGAGGTTTCTGCGGGTGACATCGTGCATCTCCGACCCAACGTCGTGGGAGGATGACGCCATGACGTACCCAGACAAACTCCTCGCTGATGGTGAGCACGTTGAATTTGAGTTGCGGCCCCATTGGCGTGCCCTGCTGGCGCCGATCATTTGGTTGCTCGGCGTCATCATCTTGGGCACCTTTGTCTTTGCAAAGTGGGGTACCTGGTTCGCCGATCAACCCAATGTGGCTTCGATCGGACGCTGGATCATCGCGCTGTTTGGTCTAGGTCTTGTCGTGTTGTACGCGGCTCGGCCCTTTGCCTACTGGCTCACCACCGATTACGTCTTCACCAACCGGCGCATCATCGTGCGCTCGGGGTTGGTGTCTCGCCAGGGTCGCGATATGCCGCTTTCGAAGGTTCAAAACGTCTCGTTTGATGTGTCAGCGCTCGGAAGACTGCTCAATTACGGAGTCTTGACCATCGATTCAGCCAGCGATCAGTCACTTGTCATCAATGACGTTCCTGACGTCGAAACCATTCAGCGTGAGGTTCAGCGGCTGCACGAAGAAGATGACGTTCGCCGTCGCCGCTCGATGAACAGCACCGACGACGTCTGAAATTTCCTGGCCCCGAAGTTACGAGGTGGCGGCCGGTTGGGCTGCTGAGTCAATGTCGATGGGTGCCACGTCAGGAAATACCCAACGCCGGTACGACCAGAATCGGAACAGTGTTCCAAGGCCTAGGCCGATGACGTTGGCGCTGAGGTTGTCGGCAATGGGTGAGGTAAGGCCCAGCGCGTAGTGGGTGAACCAAAGGCAGCCCAGAGCAATGCACATGGCAACGCCGTTGAGCACGAAGAACAACACGTATTCACGCATGAACGTGGTGCGGCCGCGATCGCGGAAGGTCCAGAATCGGTTTCCGATGTACGAGACGGTTGTGGCGACCACGACGCTGATCACTTTGGCCGTTAGGGGCTTGTCGTAGAACGGGCCTTCGCCTCCGGCATAACGGAGCAGGTTGAACAAGCCGATGTCGACAACCAAAGCGATTAGGCCAACGGCACCAAACTTCATGACCTCGTGAATAAGTCCGCGAGCACGGGCGTACACCGCGGTTGCGGAATTCACAAGAGCAGTCGTCGACATTTGCAAAATTCTACCCACGAGCAATCAAGGTAAACCGGTTGCAGCGTGCAACCGGGTGGGTGGGTTAGGTTGTGGCCGTGGATCACCACCCAAGTGACGTAATTGTGGCGGCATCAGATTTTCCGACTGTTGCCATGATCGGCGGCGGGCAACTGTCGCGAATGACCGCCCAAGCGGCCATTGGCCTCGGTGTCGGTTTTCGGGTGTTGGCCGCCACCGCGTCTGAATCGGCAGCCCAGGTGTCTCGAGATGTGCGCCTTGGTAGCCATGACGA
>Ga0114959_10003976_pt1 | contig 11447 bp, 7 predicted proteins | sample C_130625_EF_Meta_FD_87317 | JGI IMG/M metagenome (GOLD analysis project Ga0114959, IMG submission 87317) | Freshwater microbial communities from Lake Croche, Canada to study carbon cycling - C_130625_EF_MetaG | ecosystem: Environmental > Aquatic > Freshwater > Lake | place: Lake Croche, Canada...
CTCAGGCTACCTTCACCACTAAACCACGTGCACAGAACAAAGGCGGAGACTTGCTATGGGAATTCAGTTCGGCTCCAATATCCAGTAATCCAAAGAATAGTAACCCTAACATCAATACGTTTAATGTTACGCTCGTTCCTCAAAATCGTTTAGGAAGCGGAATTTTTGACGCTAGCTTAAGTGCTGGTATCGTTAATGCCCAAGGTACTCCTGGCAATAACGTGATGCCATTCTTATTCAATCAAGACCCAGTTACTAAAATTTCTACGGGGGGCCTTGTTAAGTTCAATCAAACGGCTGCTAGCGGTTCCGTAAAAACATTCGAAGTAACCTTTGAAGCGTTAACGATGACGGGAAGTAACGCCCCTAGCCATCCTGATAATCTTTCTCAAATGGCTGTTAAGCTTTCGCCAACAGTATCTACATTGATGAACGGGCTCGCTTTAGATGGAAGCAAGGGCGAAAGTTATAGCTGGAGCGGCAATAGCGACGGATTTATTTTAGCTTGGTCCAAGCAGATCTCGACCGACAGCAACGGAAATGGTTCCTATAATATCAATATTAATAAATTTGATGTGAATGGAAATCTTATTGGAAATACAGCCGTCTTAAATAAGGCCTATACTGAATCAGCATCAGACCTACGAAACGGCAACAACTACCAGTGGGATACCTTAAGCAACAATCAATTGCTGATATCTGATGGTAATGGTGGCGTAAAAATTCAATCAGTTGATACCGGGGCTGTAACAGGATCCTTTAAACCAAACCTAGATGTGGGTAGTTATGGATTTATAGGCAACTATTCCGGCCTAATTAATCCTGACAACAACGGTCAGAGTAATACAGTGATCTTGCAATATGCAGGAACACGTAACGGTACTAAAGTTGTGCAATACTATTCAGTTGATACACGAACAATGTCTGTCATCGGCCAATCGAGCATACAGACCAATTCAAATGTTTATAATTTTCCTAGCGGACCGACGATGCCGGACGGATCAAGCAGTATTTTCGGATTCCAAGATGGCAATATCCTCCACACGCAATTAATTGATGGAATGGGTAAATTGGTTTCAGATAATACCACAACCTTACCTAATGGCGTCAACGTTGACCGATATAGATCACTTGGTGATGGAAGATTTGAAGCCATTTGGCGGCAACCTAATGGAAGCAGCGGTGCCAACGCCGTAGTAGTCCAGAATTTTGACACGCGTGGCACTTCGATCAACGTAGTTGGAGGCAATAATGTTTTGGGAACATATTCGAATCCAGCTGTACGTGCTGGAACATCGGCAAATGACAAAATTACAGTAGTGTCAGCCAAGTCGCTCGTTGAGGGTGGTGCAGGGGCTGATGTCTTAACAGCTACGGCGTCGTCGACGAATTCCACGCTTTCTTATGAGCATTCAAATGCTGGCGTAACCGTAAATCTGCAGACGGCGACGGCAAGCGGTGGCGATGCAAACGGAGATAAGATTTCTGGCTTCAACAACCTAATAGGTTCAAATTTTAACGATACATTGACCGGCACTCACGATGGATACGTCTATGGTGGAGGCGGCAACGATACGCTCATCGGCGACGGTAAGACCACGACGGCAGTTTATACGGGGAACAGATCTGATTACTTGATCTCCTATACGCGTAATGGTGATCTCAGCATAAAGGACCAGAGGAATGGAGGCCCGGACGGGATTGATACGCTTATTGGCATAGCTAATTTAAGATTTGCTGATCAAACATCTGCAGTCAGTATTTTATCTGGCATTCTGCCATATGCCCAAACTTTCGATGGTGGAACCCAATATCGTATTGGCTCGAATGCACGAACAATAATTGCAACCGATTTAACCGGTACTGGTAATCTGGATTTAGTGACGCCTTCAGCTAATTCAAATTCCATCCAAATTCTGCAAGGAAATGGAGATGGCACCTTCCAGCCCGCTCAGACATTGAGAGTTGGAGGTCAACCATACCAAGTGATTTCGGCGGACGTTAATGGAGATGGAAAGCCTGATCTCATTGTTGATAATCGTTCTAGTTCTTCGATTAGTGTATTGATGAATCAAGGCGATGGAAATTTTGCAAATGACGTACAATATCCTGTACAAAGTTATGCGCCGTCACAAATATTTATAAATACGCAAAGCAGTTCTAACCCAGATATCGGGGTAGCGTATGATTGGCTTAATTCGACTTCAATTTTACCAAATAATGGCGATGGTACGTTCGGTAGTCGGGTTGATGGTGTGCCTAAAACTCAGACAGCTCAGGATCTTCGTGGTATTGGAAGAAGTGATCAACTGGTGATTAATGGAAATAACCTGAACATTTCTCTTCAAGATTCGAATGGAAATTTAAATTTTTCTCAAAAACTGACAGCGAATTCACAAATTGGAAGTTATAAGCTCTTGAGCCTTGATGGGAAAAGTGCACCAGATCTATTTGTTTGGACTCAAAATTCAATTTCACTCTTTACAAATAAGGGCGACGGAACGTTTGGCGATGCGGTTACATTGGGGACAGGAAATAACCCGTTTGATGTCGTTGTCGGGGACTTCAATAAAAATGGGTTGAATGATTTTGCTGTCGTTAATGCAGGGGATTCAACTGTGTCCGTTTATTTGAGAAAAAGTTAAGAAGAAAAATTTTATTTTCTTTTGGTAAGCAAGGCTACTAACAACTTAAGTGAAATTTAAGAAACCTCCCCAACTCCCTCACCGCTAACGAAAAACCGGGTCTAAAGGGGTCGATCCTAAAGCAATGTCCCCGAATACGGGGTACGGGGTCGGAAGGAAGCGTCGGCAAGGGATTCAGATTTCAGCCAAGGGACCCGCGGCAGGAGGCCCTGAAGCCTTCAAACCTATGACCAATGTCAACGGACCAAGTTCATCCAGCCATCCCCCCGATTGCCGGCGATAGGCAGGCAATGGACAGAGATCAGTGGAGAGCTATTAATGGTCGAGAGGCCAGCTGCGGGATCGAGGACGGCCATTGGTCCTTTGGCCTTTGACCTTTGCCATTTGTGATTAGTAGTTCGGGTAGACCAATGGGTAGACCAAAATTTCATGCTTGATAGAATATCAGACGGTGCTAAGTTGCTGATATTGCTTGTAGTGAGTTAGCCACTGGTACAGAGGCCGTGTTCCAAACACTTTCCGGGCGCGCCGGACAAGATGAAGATGATAGCATTTATACCATTGAAATTACAGTATAATCTAAAATTGTCATAAAAGCTCGATTAATTTCGCTAGTCAATTGCCTTTCAATAACTAAGCCTGTCGAGCCTGCCGCGTCGGTTTCAATGTTCATATTTTAAATGGGGATCCCAGCAGGCTATTTCCTTTGTTCGCTATGTCACAACCCGTTAAAGCTGAGTTCTAATGTTGTTTGAAGAGGAGGCTGGTGCAAATTTTTTTAATTTAGATGTTATCGGTGGACGGTTACGGTCTACACAGCTGATTTTGGATTGAGTTGGCAAAGTATAATATCTTCTTATTAAGTCATTACGATTCACATACTTTTGAATTTTTTTATAGAAGCAACCTTTTATACCCTTGGTCTTGGGCGGCGAGTCAAAAGAGGTATTACTGTATTATGGTAATTTATACTACTCGCTTGTAATGTTTTGCTTAAGCTAAAAATATTGCAAATTTAAGGGTTATTTCAGAAGCCGTGTCTAATTGGATTTTTTATGTTCCGCCTTGATCAGATCTGCAGCCTTTTCAGCCAAACAATAAGTCGCTGCCACAGTATTTGCCGAAACGATTGCGGGCATTACCGACGCATCTACAACGCGCAAAGCATCGATACCATGGACGCGTAAACTCGCCGGATCAACAACAGTCATTTCACCGTGTCCCATGCTGCATGTCCCGACCGGATGAAACAAAGTGCCGACAGTCTGACGAATAAAGGCTTCAATTGCACCGTCGCTTTGAACGTCAGGACCCGGGCTCACCTCGCAATCAAGATGCGGTTTAAAAGCTGGTTGCGAGACGATATTGCGGATAATTTTAAATCCCTCGCGCAGAGTATGCATCGTGCTCTTGTCACGGAAAAAATTAAAGATGATCGATGGCTTTTCGTGAGGGTCTGCGCTTTTGAGACTAATATTGCCTATACTGTTTGGCCTCAGTTCCGTTATATGAAGGAGAAATCCGTGACCTGTGAAACCGGCCGCATTCTGGGTGTTTGCAACGCCCGCGCAGAAAAATAGCTGCGCGTCGGGCCTGTCTGTATCCGGACGCGTCGAAATAAAACCGCCTGCCTCCGCTGTTGTTGAAGCGAATACGCCACGTCGGCGCAAAAACCAGTCAAGCACGTGTACGATATTTCGTGGGAATGCCTTCCAGGAAATGCCATAGGGTCCCGTCGTTTTGGCTTTATATTCAAGCGTGATGTCGAGATGATCTTGGAGATTTTTTCCAACACCTGGCAAATGATTCACAACAGGGATTTCATAAGCCTCTAATTCTTTACGATCCCCGATACCCGAGAGCATTAAAAGATGTGGTGATACAAAAGAACCTGCGGATAAAATAATCTCTTTAGCCGAAATCGTTTCTTTGCGGCCCTCGCTCTCAACTTCAATACCCGTAGCGCGTCGCCCTTCTAATAATACGCGAAGCGCTTTGCGGTTTGATAGAATGATTAAATTAGGCCGATGTCTTACAGGATCAATATAAGCCGCTTCCGCGGAATGCCGTTCACCTTTACGATGTGTGAAGGTATAATAGCCTACGCCATTTTGGCGTTCGCCGTTAAAATCGGCGTTAAATTCAAAGCCGGCTTGCTGCGCTGCTTCTAAATATACATTGGTCATTGTATTGACGCTGCGCGGCGGGGCGAGATTCAATGGTCCGTCAGTACCGTGATAGGCGGGATCGATAAAATCGCCAAGCGCTCTGCCTTTGACTTTGATTTGTTTCGCAGTCTTGGCGTCTGCCAACAATTCAAACCGCTCGACCTTTTTGAAGTAAGGGAGGAGGTCATCATAGCCCCACCCCTGATTGCCAAGATCACGCCAATGATCAAAATCCTCGCGCTGTCCGCGTATAAAGATTTGTCCATTTACGTTAGTAGAACCGCCAGTGCCTTTGCCACGTGGCAGTTCAATTTTACGACCTTGGAGGCCGGGCTCGGGTTCCGACTGAAACCATGACATGAATTTTGTGCCGCCAAAAAAGGCTAGTGCAGGTGCCATGAAGGTCACCATTGCCAATGGCATTTTGACAATCGTCTTCCGTGAATTTTGATCCGGACCTGCCTCAATCAACGCAACCCGAACGGTTGGATCTTCGGTCAGACGGTTAGCCAAAACACAACCGGCTGCCCCTGCACCCACGATGATATAATCATACTGCATGTTCTGACGCCTCCCTATAAAAGGGTTAGCACGACACCATGATTGCGCAAGTAATATGCTTGATGCCCAGTGTTTAGGCCTTCATACTGCTAGGATAAAAGGCTTCGGAGATGACAATGAACCCGAACGAACTTCGAACTTTATACCATGGCTATATTGATTGCCTCAATTCGAGAAATCTCGATCAGCTCGGGGAGTTCGTTGACGCGGATGTCGAATATAACGGGACGCGTGTTTCACTCGCGGGATATCAAGACATGCTCAAGCGCGATTTCGAGGCCATTCCTGATCTGTATTTCAATATTACGCTCTTATGTTCCGAGCCACCGCTGATTGCGAGCCGCCTTGATTTTAATTGTACGCCTTCAAGTACTCTCTTTGGCATCGCTGTAAATGGAATACGGGTGCAGTTTTCAGAGAATGTATTTTACCAATTCCACTCACGGCGAATTAGTCGCGTTTGGTCGGTGATTGACGAGGCCGCTATAGCGCGTCAGGTCAAAGAAGCTCGCTTATAAATCCGTAGTCCGGTCAGACTGGGGTATCCAGATAGGTCTTGACCGTCTTCTCGGCACCATCCTTCCAGAGAGCATTCAGATAATAGGAAAAGCGCTTCTGCATCTCCGGATGCTTGCCAACATCACCATAGATATCAGCCATTTCAAGCCAGACTTGTGGGTTCTCTTTCGCCAATTTGGCGCGGGCCTGCAACGCATCCCAATTCGGATCATTCGGTTCGATCACCGCGCCGCTATCGGTCGTGCCGAAGCAGTAGCGGCACCAAAGCGCCGATTCAAGCGCTAGACCATCAATCGACTGATTGTCTTTCAAACGATCGGCAATCGGCGGTACAATAAATTTGGGTTGCCTATTTGATCCATCAAGGCAAAGACGTCTGATGGTGTCACCCACTTTCGGATTGGAAAAGCGACGATCGATCAATTTTTGATAATCGACGAGATTTGTTCCGGGCACCGGATGGACGGTAGGACGGATTTCTTCATCGGTTACTTTTTTAAGATAGGCCTTGATCAGCGGATTAAGCATTGCATCATGCACGAAATGGAAATCCAGCAGGCCACCAATATAGGCGATCACGGCATGCCCGCCATTCAAAATGCGGATCTTCATATATTCCCAAGGGGTGACGTCTTTTACAAATTCCGCACCGACCTTCTCCCATTCGGGACGGCCTAAAGGAAATTGATCTTCGACTACCCATTGTTTGAATTCTTCACAGAAGACAGGCCACTGGTCCTCAACCCCAAATTTTTCTGCACATAATGCTCGCTCGCGGTCCCCTGTCGCGGGCGTGATACGATCCACCATCGCATTCGGAAAAGCGACATTGTTCTCAATCCACACTGCGAGCGCCGGATCAGACAAGCGTGCCAAACCCACAACTGCATGACGCGTAACAGAGCCATTATGTGGAACATTGTCACAGGACATTACCGTGAATGGCGGTATATTTTTTTCTTTGCGCGCCTTCAGACCAGCAACAATAAAACCGAAAACCGTTGCGGGATCATTAGGATGAGCGCCGTCCTGCGCAATCGCAGGATGCGTCGGATCAAATTTCTGCGTAGCGGGATTGATAAAATATCCCCCTTCGGTAATCGTCATAGAGACAATACGGATCGCAGGATTAACAAACCATACGAGAAGTGAAGCCTTGTCCGACGGTGGTATAAAATCAATCATCGACCCTGTGATATGGGCAGAGGAAACTTCGTTATCCTGCTCAACCACCGTAGTAAGAAATTCCTGTGCAACAAGCTTTTGCCGCATCGATTCATCAAAGGCCATGACGCCTGCGCCAATAATCGCCCAATCATGATTAAGCCCTTTGTTGAATAGATCATCAAGATAGACAGCTAGATGGGCGCGATGAAAATTGCCGACGCCAAAATGTAAAATGCCCGGGGTCAATTGAGCACGACTATAGGTGGGGACGTCAATTTTCTTTGCAATTTCAGGCAAATTGGCAAGAGTGAGTTTGGTCATTGAAACATTCCTCTAAACTAAATGAGGGAAACGGCACGAGAGGCCAGCGCCATAACGGGGGCATTCGTGTTGCCCGACGGAATAAAGGGCATAGCTGAGGCATCGTGAGTAAGTTTTGCGTCGATGAGGGTTGAAAGCGAACTGGATTTTGAACGTATCGGCAGACAATGATAGCCTTTGAATGAAAACCTAAAGCTCACGCCTTATATTTGATATCGATCGCATTGATCGCTTGAACATTATCGGCTGAGCGGCCCTTTTCATCGAAGCTCTGCGCGAGAAACGCGTTGGCAATGGTTTTGGCCAATTCCGTGCCAATAACGCGCGCGCCCATCGTGATAATCTGGGCATTATTGGATAGCGCAGCACGCTCTGCCGAATAGGTATCATGGGTCAGTGCAGCGCGGATGCCTGGCACCTTATTGGCCGCGATGCAAACGCCGATGCCTGTACCACACACCAGAATAGCCCGATCATATGTGCCTTTGATTACCCCTGATGCAACCCGATCAGCGAGATTGGCATAAAACGCATCGGCACCCTGCTCGGTGCGCGAAAGTTCGGAAACTTCAAAACGGTCTTTGAGATGTTCCGCGAGCGTGTGAGCCAAAGCTTCTCCTGCGCTATCTCCTGCAATGGCTAATTTCATATTTATTTCCTGATTAAACTACGGTAAATTTCGCCAAAATATCAATATAGCCGTACATCACCCAAGCTGAATTACCAATGAAGAAAACGTCAATAAGATGGACATGACACAAGCTCCTTGTCCAGCCCCTTTTCATGTACCAGTGGTTATGTATTCACAAATATGGCTTCAAGCACGGGTCGGCGCATGCCAAGAGCATAATTCGGTCGGCTGAGGTTGTATTGTTTGAGCCATTGGATGATGACGGTTTGGGACTGCCAGTTTGTTGCATCAATGCGGCACGGTGTGTTTTGGTAGTGATCCTGCGACCTCGGTGCTCGATTCCCATTGTCGGGTTCGGGATATCGACAATCTTTACGTTGTTGACGCCTCCTTTATGCCGTCATCAACGGCACTCAATCCATCTCTAACGATTTTAGCCAAAGCTATTCGGACCGCCGATCATATGATTGTGCAACGGTCCTAAAGCAGCATTTAAAACTGCAGTAATTGGCAAAGGGTGTGCAATTTTTCCCCCTTTGCCTCAGTTTTTACCGATTCAAGCCAGCAATTGGCGGGTCTCACGCAGCCTCGCATCTTGAACGTGCGGACACTCAATTGTCGACAATCCCAAATATATTTGGTCAACCATCACATTGAATGAGCATCGCCAGTTGACATTTAAGTTAGTTTGGCGAAACTCACGAAATGAAATTTTGAACCGTTGGATAACAATTGTTCAATACGGCAAACAGTCTGGTCGTTATACCCAGATCGTCAGCGTAAAAAAGGCGTCGCCGTTAATGGGTGGGAGGCGTGAGAGTGGTGGTACAAGCGAGTAATCGCCAAGAAACGCGTAAACCGTTTGCTCTTCCACGTTTTTTAACAGCGGAGCATCCGTTTCCGTGGCTGCTTCCAGCAACAGCGATGATGGTTATCTTCGGTATTTATCCGCTGGTTTATGCGATCTGGCTTTCGCTTCACAAGCGCAATGTGGTTACGCGAGCCAATGTGTTCGACCCTGCCTATAATTGGTTTAAAGTTTTGCATGATGAGCGTGTATGGAATGCGCTTGGAAATACGCTGATCTATACGGTTATAGCGCTTATTATTCAACTCGTGCTTGGGCTTTTAATTGCCCTTCTCCTCGACTCCGACCGGAAGGGATACAGCATTCTTCGCGCCTTGATGACGTTGCCACTCGTGGTGCCGCCTGCCGTTACAGCGATGATGTTTTTATTGATGTTGGATGGCTCATTTGGTGTTTTGAGCCGCTCGCTTTATGCGCTGAATTTGTTGTCGCCTGCCAAGCCGATTTTAGCCAATAGCTCAACAGCGCTTGCGGGCGTTTTATTGGCTGATATTTGGCAATGGACGCCCTTTATGGTGCTGATCATGATGGCGGGTTTGCGTTCGTTACCAAAGGAGCCGTTTGAAGCCGCCGCAATCGATGGAGCAACGGCTATTCAGGCCTTTTTCCGCCTTACTTTGCCTCTGATGTCGCGCGTCATCGCCATTGCCGTTTTAATCCGCGGCATAGACCTGTTTCGCATTTTCGATTACGTTAAGGTAATGACAGATTCGGGGCCGGGAACGGCTACAGAAACGCTAACCTCCTACTCGGGCCGTATCTACTTCACTGGCGAGTTTACATATGCCTCAACGATCGCTTTATTGACACTCATTATCGTTATCGTTGTTTCGACTATCTTTATGAAGCTTTTCCGGGTGAAACTCTGATGGAACAGCCTGTTCATCTCCAGCGTCTGCGGGATATCATTGCCATCCTCATTGTAGCCCTTTTTATGTTTCCGATTGCGTGGTGGGCGTTGACATCAATCAAGCCGATGAGCGCGATGTTCAACAAAGATAAGGTTGTTGTTTTTGATTTTGAACCAACATCGGTCAATTACCGAGTTGTGATGCTCGGACAATCGCGCTCGGAAATAGCGATCGAAAGCGGTTCGACATTTGGCGTTGGTGGATCAAGCTCCTATGATTCACGGCGCACCATTTTGGACTCCTTGCTGATTGCAATTGGTTCAACGACACTGACAACTCTAATTGCGATGCTGGCATCCTATGCGTTATCGCGTATGTCATTTCGAGGCCGCGATTCATATCTGAATTGGGTTTTAGGGCAACGCTTTATGCCGCCCATTGCCATCATTGTTCCCTTGGTGACGATGTATAAAACAGTTGGCATGCGCGACACCGACAATCTCTATTTAGGGTATGTCGGGCTAATTTTGATGCATGCATTGATCAATCTGCCGATCGCGATTCTCTTGATGAAAAGCTTCTTCGATGACGTTCCAAAAGACGTTGATGAAGCAGCCATGATTGATGGAGCAACACGCTGGCAGACCTTCGGTAAGGTCGTTATGCCGATGGTGCGGGGCGGAATGGCTGCAACAGCCGTGCTTTGTTTTATCTTCTCATGGACCGAATTCCTTCTATCGCTGTTTCTTACAACAACGATCCGAACGGTTCCGGTCAAAATTACGACATTCGTGACGTCAACGGGCTCGGAGTGGGGTTTCATATCGGCGCTGGGAACAGCGGCCATTGTCCCTGGCTTTATCTTTATTTTGCTCGTTCAAAAGCATCTGGTCCGCGGACTTACTCTTGGTTCGTTAAAAGAGTAAAGCTTCGGACGAGATAGAGAAGGCTCAAATCAGGGAGGCAATAAAATGAGCTTCAAAGAATATGATAAAAAAACCTATCTGGCCGATACGGCCCGAGCGTTTGCAAATCGGAAGATCAGCAAGCGTGAATTTTTGAAAAAGGCTGGCTTGGCTGGTCTTGGGTTCTCGGCTTTTGGCGCGGGTATGCTCGGAAATCAACGCGTGTTCCGTGGTGATTTATCGACATCCTCGGCATATGCCGGACAGGCTGAAGATCTCACCAAATGGCTGAAAGATGTTGGCTCAAAATTTAAGGGCCAAAAGATCCGCTACACCTCGGAAGCGACGCCACCAACCGTCGTTCTTAACCAAATCAAAAAGGAATTCACCGATCCGACTGGTATTGAAGTCGAGATCGAAATTGTTCCGCTTGAGCAGGTTTTGGCTAAGGCGCTCCAAGACGTGCAGGGCCAGCTCGGTTCCTACGATCTCTATTATCTTGATCAGTCCTGGTCAGCAACGTTTGCCAATGACGTCGTTGATCCGATCGAGCTCTATAAGAGCAAAAAGGACCTTGCGCTGCCTGGCTTTGATTGGGATGACTTCTCCAAGCCACTGATGGATGGCCTCGCAATGTATAAAGGAAAATGCACGGGCATTCCGTTCGATATTCCGATCTTTATAACGATGTATCGCCAGGATATATTAGACAAGCATGGCATTAAGCCGCCATCAACGGTCGATGAATTCACCGCTGCTGTGAAAGCCATTACCGCTGCCGAAAAGGGCAATGGTATGTACGGCACGGGCC
>Ga0114959_10003977_pt1 | contig 11445 bp, 10 predicted proteins | sample C_130625_EF_Meta_FD_87317 | JGI IMG/M metagenome (GOLD analysis project Ga0114959, IMG submission 87317) | Freshwater microbial communities from Lake Croche, Canada to study carbon cycling - C_130625_EF_MetaG | ecosystem: Environmental > Aquatic > Freshwater > Lake | place: Lake Croche, Canada...
GCGGTCGATCTGGGCCGCGCGCGGCGCGATTTCGGCTTGCGCAAATTCGCGCACCGCATCGCGCAGGGCGTCAATGTCTTCGCCGAGTTGAAAGTTCAGGCCGGGTAAGTTGTTCATCAGAGTTTCCTTGAATCAAATCTTTGTTTTAAAAAAAGGCGACATGCTCGCACAAGAGCGCAGCTGCATCGCCTTCATTTCTTGGTGAGCACTTTGTCAGCCCGTGCCAACATGGCGCGGGCTTCTTTTTCGTGTGCTTTGACTTCGTCGATGGTGACTTGCAAGTCCGCCCATTGAGACTCCAGTTGCTGACGGTGCACCGCCAAAATCTGTAAAAACTTTTTCAACTGCGGCCCGGTATCGCGTGGGCTGTCGTACATGTCGATCAGGTCTTTGGCCTCGGTGAGCGACAAGCCCAGCCGTTTCGCGCGCAAGGTGAGTTTGAGCCGCGTGCGGTCGCGCGGCGAATACACCCGAATGCGCCCGCCCGGACCTGAACGCGCAGGTTCGAGCAAGCCCATGTCTTCGTAAAAACGAATGGCACGGGTGGTCAGGTCAAACTCTTTGGACAGGTCACTGATGGAATAGGTGTTGGCCATAAGGGGGCGGGGGGTGGCTGAACATCGCACGCTGGCGACAGGCGGGGGTGATGCGCTGTGCCTAGAATGCAGGAATATTGACGTTGACGTTAACGTCAACACTGTGTGAATGCTAACCGATGAACGACCGAACCCCAAGGACACCATGAGTTCTGCCTCGCTTGAATCCGCTTTGCGCTTCCCTTTGGCCGAGCAGTTGCCAGTGCTGGGCGGCGTTCTCGAAGTCGCCCCCGGACTGCTGTGGGTGCGCATGGGCCTGCCTTTTGCGCTGGACCACATCAACCTGTGGTTGGTGCGCGACCACATGCCGGGCCCTGACGGCCTGATCGAAGGTTGGACGGTGGTGGACTGCGGCATCCACAACGAGGCCACGCACCACGCCTGGGAGCAGGTGTTTGCCACAGAACTGCAAGGCCTGCCGGTGTTGCGTGTGCTGGTGACCCATATGCACCCCGACCACATGGGCTCGGCCCATTGGCTGTGTGAGCGCTGGCAAGCCCCGCTGTGGATGAACAGCACCGAATACCTGTCGGCGCAAATGGCCACCCACGGCCTGTCGAATTTTGGTGGTGATTTGACGCAAGCTTTTTTTGCACGCCACGGCTGGTCTGACCCCCAGGACATGCGCGACGTGAAAGCCCGCATGGGTTATTACAGCGGCATGGTGCCGCAAGTGCCCGCCAGCTACCGGCGCTTACTGGGCGGCCAGAGCTTCAACATGGGGGGGCACACCTGGCGCTGCATTGCAGGTTACGGCCATTCGCCGGAGCACATGGCCCTGTACTGTGAGGCCCGTGGTATTTTGATCAGTGGCGACATGGTCTTGCCCAAAATCTCCACCAATGTGAGCGTCCATGCCCAAGAGCCAGAAGGCAATGCCTTGCAGCAGTTCTTGACCTCGCTGGAAGCCTTTGGCGACTTGCCCGACGACACGCTGGTGCTGCCCTCGCACGGACGCCCCTTCAAAGGCTTGCACACGCGCATTGCCCAATTGCAAGAACACCACCATGACCGTTTGGCGGATCTTTTGGCCGCCTGCCAGGCCAAGCCCATGAGTGCGCACGACAGCTTGCCGATTTTGTTCAAGCGGGAACTTAACTTTCACCAAGCCACGTTTGCCATGGGCGAAGCCGTGGCGCATTTGCATGTGCTGTGGCACAACGGACAAGTCAGGCGGGTGTTGAATGCCGACGGGGTTTACCGCTTTGGCGCGATCTGAACCGAATGGATCACCACCCGGCCAGTGATTCTTGTTTCAAGCGCTGACGTCGCTCGGCGTAATCGGGCATGACCGAGCGCACCGTGTCCCAAAACTGGGGGCTGTGGTTCATCACGCGCAGATGCGACAACTCATGGGCCACCACATAGTCGATTTCAGCCAAACTGAGGTGGATCAGCCGCCAATTGAGCCGAATGGCACCGTCCACCCGCGCGCTGCCCCAACGGGTTGCGGCGTTGGAGAGGCTGAGTTTTTTCCATTGCACGCCCAGCAGCGGCGCAAAGTGGTTCAGTCGGGCCTCAAACAGCGCGCGCGCTTGGCGCATCAACCAGGCTTGCACGCAGTCGCGAATTTGCGCGGGGTTGGCTTGCGCAGAAATCCCAATGTGCAAGGCTTCGCGCTTTTCTTGCGCGCGTTGTCCTTGCTCGCCGTTTTCCCCCTGCGCGCCGGGTTCGTCGGGAATTAACGCGGCGCTGCCTTGCGCCGGGTCAATGCGCAGCAGCACTTGACGGCCCAAGTAAGGAAATAAAGTGCCGTCACGCCAGTCGATGCGGCTGTGCTCAGTTTGCTGATGCCGCTCTTGCGACTCGGTGAGTTTGCGCAAAATCCAGACACTTTTTTCATGCAAGGCCGCATCCACTTCTTTCAGCGAAACCCATTTGGGCGCGCGCACCACCAACCCATCAGGGCCGATGCTGAAACCAATGCTTTTGCGTTTGGCACGGGAAAAGGCGTAGGCTATGTGCACGCCTTGAAACACCACCGCACGGTTGGCTTGGGGGTGTGCAAACTGCACCAAAGAAGGGGCGGGGGTGGCAGAGGGTGCCTGCGTGTCAAACAGGTCCAGCACAAACTGAAACGGTGAGCGCATGGCACGTGGCCTTTAGGCGTAGGCCTCGGGGTCGAGGCGGCGCATTTCGGCCTCAATCCAAGTCTGTACCTCTTGCATCAACTCTTCGGGTTCACGGCCCTCACTGGCGATCGGCTTGCCAATGGAGATGTCCACCACCCCCGGTTTTTTAATGAAGGCTTTGGTCGGCCAGCACTTGGCAGACGTCACCGCAATGGGAATGACGGGCACGCCGGCCTCAATCGCCAAACGGGTGCCACCGGTTTTGTACTGCCCCACTTGGCCGCGTGGAATGCGCGTACCCTCAGGAAACATGATGACCCAGACGCCTTCGTCCATCAAACGCGTGCCCTGCGTCACCACCTTGGCAAAGGCTTGCGAGCGCTGCCCACGGTCGATGTGGATCATGTCCATGCGCGCCATGGCCCAACCGAAAAAGGGCACTTGCAACAACTCTTTTTTGAACACATAGGCCAAGGGGTGCGGCATCAAGGCGGGCATGACAAAGGTTTCCCAAGTGGACTGGTGCTTGACCAGCAGTACCGCCGGGTCTTTGGCACCTTGGGGCAAATTTTCCATGCCGGTGACGCGGTTGTGAATGCCCAAAATAAAGGTACCACTGTTCACCGCCAAACGAAGCCAACCGGCACACCACCAGTAAATGCGCGTGCTGCTGGCAAAATTTGAAAACACCACCACAAACAGGGCCCAGGGGATCACCGTGATGATCAACCACAGCACGTGAAGAGCAGACCGGATCAGGTTCATAGGGTGTCGGCTCAAAGACTTCAAATGAGCGCTGGCGACGATTCCGCAGGCGCAGGACCAGGCATTGTGGCGGCGGGCCGGTGCAGCCAGTGCGTGACGAACGCATCCAAGTCAGGGTGCACCCGGGTTTGCGCTGGAAAATCAGGCGGCAACGCCAAGTCGCGCAGGCCCATGCAATGACCTGTCAAGACCAAGTGAGGCAGGCAACCTGCCGCCTGGGCCGCTTGCATGTCGCGCAGGCTGTCGCCGACAAAAGGCACACCGTCCAATGCGATGCCGTAACGCTCGGCAATTTGCACCAGCAAACCCGGCGCGGGTTTGCGACAGGAACACCCTTCATCAGGGGCATGGGGGCAGAAGAAGATGGCGTCAATGCGACCGCCGACCTTGTTCAACTGCTTGTTCATCTGGGCATGGATGGCGTTGAGCGCCACCACGTCCATCAAACCGCGCCCCAAGCCGGACTGGTTGGTGGCCAGCACCACGCGGTAGCCGGCATGGTTCAAACGGCTGATGGCTTCGAGCGCACCTGCAATGGGATGCCACTCTTCAGGGGATTTGATGAATTCGTCACTGTCGGCATTGATCGTGCCGTCGCGGTCCAAGATGACAAGTTTCGGGCTCATGGTGTGTGCCAGCTTAAGAGGCCAAACGAGACAGGTCGGCCACGCGGTTCATGGCCACATGCAAGGACTTGAGCAGGCCTTGGCGGTTCAAGCGCAAGTCCATTGCTTCGGCGTTGACCATCACATCGTCAAAGAAAGCGTCCACTGGGGCGCGCAGCGCCGCCAAGGTTTGCAGGCTGGCGGTGTAGTCACCCGCCTCAAACTGGGCGGTCGATTCGGGCAACAGCTTGAGCATGGCCGCATGCAAACCTTTTTCGGCGTCTTCTTGCAGCAAGGCGGTGTTGACATGGGCATCGACCTCGTCCGATTTTTTCAGGATGTTGCCGATGCGCTTGTTGGCGGCGGCCAAGGCCGGGCTTTCGGGCAGGACGGCGAAAGCACGCACGGCGGCCAAGCGACGGGCCACCTCAGACAGACGCTGAGGCTTGAGTGCCAGCACCGCGTCCACCTCTTGCGCGCTGAAGCCTTGCTCGCGCAGACTGCCGGACAGGCGCTCGTACATGAATTCCAAAACAGCTTCGCTGACGGTTGGGAAAGGCAGCTTGCCCGCTTCGACGGTAGGTCTCCAGCCCTCAGGCCAGATGGCGGTGCCACTGCACACCTTGTGCACCAAAGACCCCACCTGCAAGGGCAGGTCTTTTTCGATCAACAAACGGATCACGCCCAGGGCGTGGCGGCGCAGCGCAAACGGGTCTTTGTCACCCGAGGGCACGTTGCCGATGCCAAACATGCCGACCAGGGTTTCGAGCTTGTCGGACAAGGCCACAACCGCGCCGATGTCGTTGCTGGGCAACTCGTCACCCGCAAAACGCGGCCGGTAGTGGTCGCCAATGGCGTTGGCCACGGCATCGCTCAGGCCGTCGTTCTTGGCGTAGTAAGTGCCCATGATGCCTTGCAGCTCCGGGAACTCACCGACCATGTCGGTCAACAAATCGGTTTTGGCCAAACGCGCGGCTTGCTCGGCTTGTTTGGCCAACAGATCACCGCCTAATTGTTGTCCGATGGCTTTGGCAATGGCACAGACACGCGCCATGCGCTCGCCTTGGGTGCCCAGCTTGTTGTGGTACACCACTTTGGACAGGCCTTCGACGCGCGACTCCAGCGTCTTTTTGCGGTCTTGGTCAAAGAAGAATTTGGCATCGGCCAAACGGGGGCGTACCACGCGTTCGTTGCCTTGAATCACAGCCGATGCGTCGCCTGGCGTGATGTTGCTGACCACCAAAAACTGGTGCGTCAACTTGCCCGCCGCATCCAACAACGGGAAGTATTTTTGGTTCGCCTTCATCGTGAGAATCAAGCACTCTTGCGGGACGCCCAAGAACTGTGTTTCAAATTCGCAAACCAGCACATTGGGGCGTTCGACCAGGGCAGTGACTTCGTCCAGCAAAGCCTGGTCGTCAATCACCCGTACCCCCCCACCAACTGTCGCCGCCGCCGCTTGCAACTGGCGCACGATCTCAGCGCGGCGCTCGGCAAAGCTGGCGATCACCGCGCCGTCGTTCTTCAAGGTCTCAGCATACTGGTCGGCATGCGGCAGCACCAAGGGGGAGACTTTGGCTTCAAAGCGATGGCCTTGGGTGCTGTTGCCGGCCGTCAGACCCAGGGCCTTGACCGGCACCACGGAGCTGCCGTGCAGGGCGATCAGGCTGTGCGCGGGGCGCACAAAATTCACGCTGCTCCAGCCTGGCAACTCGCAGTCGGTTTCCAGTTGGTACTGCATGACTTTGGGGATGGGCAGCTTGGCGAGCGCCTCTTCCAAGGCTTTTTGCAGCCCCTCTCGCAGGCCAGCGCCTTGGACCACGCTGTCGTAAAAGAGTGATTCGGCACCCGCTTTGCCTGACGCGTCGGGTGCACGCTTCAAGGCCGCGACAGCAGCGGCGGGATCGCTCACATCTGCGCCCAGGGCTTGCAGCTTTTTCAGCAGGGCTGTGGTCGCGTTGCCGCTGGCGTCCAGACCCACCGCCACGGGCATGAGCTTTTGCTGCACTGCCTTGTCGGCGGCTTGTGCCAACACGCCGGTCACATGCGCAGCCAAGCGGCGTGGCGAAGCAAAAGCGGTGACCTGCGACTCGGCTGTCGCAAGACCTTGTACGCGCAGTTGTTCGATCAGGGTGTGGGCAAAGGATTCACCCAACTTGTTCAGCACCTTGGGCGGCAGCTCTTCAACAAACAGTTCCACCAGCAAATTTTGTATCGTCATGTCGGGCTCCCTCACGCGGCTTTCTTGGGCATTTGGGCCACCCATTCACGCGGGGCCATCGGGAAGTCCAGACGTTCGCGGCTCTCGTAATAACTCTGCGCCACGCTGCGGGCCAGATTGCGAATGCGGCCAATGTAGGCGGCGCGCTCGGTCACGCTGATGGCGCCACGCGCGTCCAGCAAATTGAAGGTGTGTGCGGCCTTGAGCACCTGCTCGTAAGCGGGCAAAGCCAGTTGCTTGGCAATCAGGTTTTGCGCCTGCTTTTCATGCGCACTGAAGGCGACGAACAAGAAGTCTGCATCCGAATGTTCAAAGTTGTAGGCCGACTGCTCTTGCTCGTTTTGCAAGTACACGTCGCCGTAGCTCAAGCTGTCTGTCCACTTCAGGTTGTAAACATTGTCCACGCCCTGCAGGTACATGGCCAAGCGTTCCAGGCCGTAAGTGATTTCGCCGGTAATGGGTCTGCAGTCAATGCCGCCCACCTGCTGGAAGTAGGTGAACTGCGTCACCTCCATGCCGTTCAACCAGACCTCCCAACCCAGGCCCCAAGCGCCCAGGGTGGGGTTTTCCCAATCGTCTTCGACGAAGCGAATGTCGTTCTTTTTCAAGTCAAAACCCAGCGCTTCGAGCGAACCCAAATACAGCTCCAAAATGTTGCTGGGGGCAGGCTTCAAGACCACTTGGTATTGGTAGTAGTGCTGCAGGCGGTTGGGGTTTTCGCCGTAGCGGCCGTCTTTGGGGCGGCGGCTGGGCTGCACGTAAGCGGCCTTCCACGGCTCGGGGCCGATGGCGCGCAAAAAGGTAGCCGTGTGCGAGGTGCCGGCACCGACTTCCATGTCATAGGGCTGAAGCAGGGCGCAGCCCTGGGCGTCCCAGTACTGCTGCAATGTGAGAATGATTTGCTGAAAGGTCAACATGGACAGGGGCCTAGGCTTTCATGGGCACGTGGCCTGAGTGTTTAAAAAACAAACTGATATCGAGTCACGGTGACGACCGATTTACAGGGGAATGATGCGCCATTTTAAGGTGCAAGACGCCGCTGAATTGGCATTTTGGTTTACTGCGCATGTGTCTACCGATTGGCCGTCTTGAAATGAACGCCATGGGGCTTCAGGTCTGCCCAGGCGCATGCCCCCGCGTGATCCAGAAACAAACCAGCAAACACAGCCCCCACAAGGGTGTTAAGCCCCATCGCCCAGCCCATTGCGCGAATGGCGTCAGACCATACCGTCCTTCAAAAAAGCCCGTCAACTCGCCGCGTGTGTACCTGGGTATCTGGGCTTGTACCTTCCCCTGATGATCAATGATGGCTGTTGCACCTGTGTTGGTCGCTCTCAGCATCGGGCGCTGCAATTCAAGCGTGCGCATCCTTGCAATATTCAAATGTTGGTCAATGGCAATGGTGTCGCCAAACCATGCAATGTTGCTCACGTTCACCAAGACGGTTGGCGTGACATCCTGCCCCGCCACCAGCGTATTGTCGGATGGCACCAACTGAGCCGCCAGTTCTTCACCAAACAGATCTTCATAACAAATGTGAGGTGCCAATCGCTGGCCTTGCCAATTCAAGGTGGGTTGGTGCAAAGCGCCTCGTTCAAAATTCCCCAGCGGCATATTCATGAGCCTCAAAAACCACTGAAAAAAGGGCGGCATGAATTCACCAAATGGAACCAAATGATGCTTGTCATAGCGGTAACCAGCCATGTCCTTGGGCCCTAAACCAAGGACCGAGTTGCTGTATCCCTGCTGATCACTTCCCAGGGGTACACCAACCAAGGCCAGCTGCCGGGGCTCTTGCTGATAACGCTCTACCAATGTTTGCCAATACCCTTGCGGCAATCGATTCGGCAACAAAGGAATGGCGGTCTCAGGTGCAATCACCAACGAGGCTTTGTTGTCCAGCAGCCGCTGTGCGTACCAGTCGAGGGCGTCTTCAACACCGCGGCCTTCAATGAATTTCTCATCCTGCGCAATATTGCCTTGCAGCAATCGCACCTGCGCATGTCCGGCGCTTTGCGTCCAATCGCCTTGCAAGGCCCATAAACACCAAGGCGTTACCAGCACAAGACAAATCACAAGCATCGATCGAAGCGTTGCATGCACAGGTTTCTGACCCGAAACACCCCACACGCCCATGCTCAGGGCCATGACCATGCCTGCCACCAATGCACCTATTCCATATACCCCCACCCAAGGTGCATAAGCGCTCATCCAGCCATCCACATGCGCATAGCCTATTGCCCCCCAAGGAAAGCCGGTTAACCATTGACCGCGCATGAGTTCGGACAAAGTCCACAGCGCTGCAAAACCAAGCGCACCTTTCCAATGCAACTGCTCATCCGGCCGCGCTTGCATCCATCGAACCCATAAACCACAGGCCATGGCGTAATAAATGGCCAATGCACACGCCAACGCCACCACGGCGCTCACAGCCATCCAGTCGGGCATCCCACCGAAATCATGCATGGCCACATAAAGCCACCAAAATGTGGCACACAACCAAGCTGATGCAAAACACCAGCCCAAGATCGCGCCGGATCTGAAGGGCGTCCTTGGACCGTTTTGGAAATGCGTGACCTGGAGCTCCTTCACCAAGAGACTGCAAAACACCGCCATGCAAACGACTTGAAGCCAAGCTTGTGAATGCCCTTCGACATCAGCCAACGCCAAGGCTTGTCCTGCGCCCGCGAGCATCGCCGCCGCCAGCGTTAAAAAGCGCCAAAAGCGGTCAAGCCTGGGCTGAAACATCAAGCGGCCCGATGAACTTCAACCGGAGAGACTTTGAACCATCGAACTGCGCCGCCTTTGGTGTGCAGAACCACGAAATCAAGTCCGCCCAAAGTATGCCGCTCGCCTCGCTTGGGCACGTGGCCCATTTCGTGGGCAATCAAACCACCAATCGTATCGAAGTCATAACCGGCCTCGCCTTCGACAAAGGGCGACAGGTTCACACTAAAAGCCTCGGCAACCCTCGCTACAGCTGTATCGCCACTGATGCGAAAACTTTTGTCTGGCAGGCCAAAAATATCTCCCTCATCATCCGCAATGTCAAACTCATCTTCAATTTCCCCAACGATTTGTTCTAGCACGTCCTCAATGGTGATCAGGCCCGCTGTTCGGCCGAACTCGTCGATCACGATGGCCAAATGATTGCGGTTGTCGCGAAATTGACGGAGTAAATCGTTCAGTCCCTTGCTTTCAGGGACGAAAACAGCCGGGCGCAACAGCGCCCGGATGTTCAACTCGGGTGCGCGCTGGAGTTTGAGCAAATCCTTCGCCATCAAGATACCGATGATGTTTTCTCGATCGCCTTCATACACCGGGAAACGCGAGTGCGCTGTTTCAATCACTTGATGCAAAAATGCATCAAAGGAGTCATCGATTGATAACAAGTCCATTCGAGGCGCAGCCACCATGACATCACCCGCGGTCATATCGGCCATTCGGATCACGCCTTCCAGCATGAGCCGACTTTCTGTGTTAATGATGCTGTTATCTTCGGCTTCTGTAAGCGTCTGGATCAATTCATCGGTGGAGTCGGGGCCGGGATGGAGAAATTCGGCGAGTTTTCGCAGGAACGTACGCTCGTCTTTACGTTCTGATTTTCGCGCGCGGTGCGGATCTGACACAGTCAAAGTTGCAGGACATGCCGTTGTGAATATCCCTCTAGGATAACGGATCGCAGTGAACCATCACCTCCATTCATTTTGAATGATCCTGCGAAGTCACTGCTGGCTGTGATGGCGTGCCCGTCGAACGCCTTGTCTTATCTCTTGCAGAACGGCCAAAATTTCCCGAAACTGTTTAGCCTTGGCTTTCAATTGATAGTCCATTTCAGACATGTGTTCGTTCACAATTTGCGTGACTTGGCTGTCTACGTTGGCCGCCGGCAACCGCAAAAAGGCTTCAGTTTCGCTGCCATCCCGAGCCACTATCGCCCCTGCAGATTTGACTATGCGAAGCATCGCTGAGTTTTCACTTAACGCATGAATGAACAGCATGTCCACGCCCTCATTGCGTGCGTGAACGACCGCGTGACTAAATAGCTTGGCACCTAAGCCTTTGCCTCTGCACTGAGACAACACGGAAACGCCAAATTCGGCACAGCTTGACCAGTCAGGATCCATCGAAAATGCCAAATGGGCCATCGCGACCAACTCCAATCGCCTGTTGAATACGCCATGAATTTCGTCTCGTAAGAAATGAAGACTCCCCACATAGCTTTCGATTTGCGCATCCGTCGCCGCATACCCAAACCGCAAATAACGGTCGTGCGGATTGAGTTTGCAGAGATGCGCAAGAATTTTCGAGCGATGGCGAGGTGCCAACTGGCGAATGGGAATCCACGGATACGACAGTGAGGCAGGACCGGTCAACAGCAATAGGGCTTTACGCCACCAAGGGAGCGCCATGTGTTTTTGGTTGGGGTCGTTGTAATTCACGCCTGTGTTCTCGTGCTGGTTTTATTTTCTAGCGATTTACGGCTCAACGTATTGTCGTGGATCAATCTTTGAATTTGTCGCGAGGGAGACCTTTTTCTGGCAGGCTTTGGATGGTTAAGTGACGCGACTCGTTCACACTAGCGCTCACAATCTAAACACTTATGGAGATTTCAATGGAAAAAATCTGGCTGGCACATTATCCGCAAGGTGTGGCCCACGACATTCACCCAGAGCAATACAGTTCTTTGACTCAACTTCTGGAGCAATCTTTCAAGGCCAATAGCCATATTCCTTTTTCTGTTTGCATGGACCGCTGGATGAGCTATGGTGAACTGGACAGATTGTCCGAAGCTTTGGGAAGTTGGTTTCAAAATCAAGGTTTGTTGCCCGGCGCACGCGTTGCCATCATGCTGCCCAACTTACCTCAATTTGCAGTCACGATGGCAGCGGTCTTGCGCGCGGGCTATGTCTGCGTGAACGTGAATCCGCTCTACACCGCCAGGGAGCTGGAGCACCAGTTAAAGGACTCCGGCGCAACATCCATCGTGATACTCGAAAATTTCGCGCATACCTTGGCCGACGTGATCGAACACACACAAGTCAAACACATTGTGTTGACTTCTTTGGGCGACTTGCTAGGCACTGTTTATGGTCGATGGATGACTTTTGCGGTACGCCATTTGGCCAAAATGGTCCCCGCATTTGAACTGCCGTTATCAGATGGTCGATGCGTTACTTCTTTCA
>Ga0114959_10003978_pt1 | contig 11444 bp, 6 predicted proteins | sample C_130625_EF_Meta_FD_87317 | JGI IMG/M metagenome (GOLD analysis project Ga0114959, IMG submission 87317) | Freshwater microbial communities from Lake Croche, Canada to study carbon cycling - C_130625_EF_MetaG | ecosystem: Environmental > Aquatic > Freshwater > Lake | place: Lake Croche, Canada...
CAGAAAAATAATTTGCTTCTTCGTGCTGTTTGGGTTTTAGGATCTTCTTCATATCTTATTATAATCTCCCCAAGCCTGAGAGTCAATAGTCTTCATCATAGCATCAAAGTCTTTCTTTTTAGCCTCATAGTAAAAGTTCTGCAGATCTGTTTTTAAGGGACCTGCAGAACCATCCTCATGGATTCGGAATACTTCCTGAAGACCACAATCAACATTTACATTGATTGAGTATTCATCATCCTTTTCGATATCAATAAGAGGACCTACTGTTGTAGTATTAGGTGTATGACCATAGACCTGCTTAATAAAAGGAAGAGGGGTAGACTCTCTAAAGTGGTCATGCCAAAGAATGCCACCTACTTTGTGAGAACCTCCTCTACACCTACCAGCAGCTCCAAGAATATCCGTATACTCCCGATTCTTATACATCTCTACAGCCTCATCAAGCTTCTTGATAATGATCTCGGGAGTTGTATCAAGAACAGGGTGTTCAAACCAATGATGGGAAAGCCCAGCATGAGTAAAGAACCAACCATTCTCGTAATGATACATCTTAATCTTATCCCAATCTTCATTGGTCATAACTCGATTAATAGCATCATCCTTCTGAAGAGTGTATCCAGAGCAATGATATAGGTTCTGAAGATTACCCTTACTATCCTTCCTATAGTTTAAGTAGGAATAGTTAATATCATGGTTACCCATCAAATGGATTCGATTAGGCTTAGTCAAAGACTCCTTAAGCCACCTAGCTGTTTGATCAGCATCTATAGCAGAGTCACCAAAGTCATCAAAGTAATCTCCAACGAACACAATAGTATGATCATCGTACTTTGATGCAATAGCTTCAGCCTTAACCCAATGGTTATGGATGTCACCTATAACTAAAATCTTGTTCATACACTAATAGTATATAAATCTACAAACAAGTCAAGCTTAAACAAAGTGCTTAATAACTTTAAATGCATAGTACCAAAAAGCGGTACAACCAATAATTACACCCAACCAGATTAATTTTGTTTCAATCGATTTCATATTACAGATGAATTATAAGAATGTATCCCTTGATAGTCAACCACCAAATAAAGGCGACTATGGTCATTAAACTAATAAGAGCTGGTACAAAAGGATCTTTCATATTAAGCAAGAGTTCGAATAATCCAAAATTGAAGTTTTTGTATTTTTTGACCCAGCCAATAAAGAGATCTGGAAACCTTATTGCCCCAAAACTTTGACCAATACCCAAATGTAATCTTATTCAAAACTTTCTTTGTCTTTGTCCATGGATGTCTTTCATGAGCTGCTAAGCTATCCTTCCAAGCCTTTTCACTAGCTGCATTTTGTTCAGCTGTATGAATAATCTCAGCACTATCAAGAACAAGATCAGTAAGCTTACCTTTGACAAATGTTGCTGTAAATTCTAAGTCCCACGTATTGTTGCTGTTATCCTCACGATAATAATAAAAATTAACAGTCCCTGTATGATCATACTTTTCATACTTTCGACTTTTTTCGACAAACTCATAAGGCCAGCAAAATTTCTTTTGCTTGCGAATCTTTTTTTCTTCTTCTTCCGATATTACACGAACGGTTTCCCCTTCAACATTTAGAATATTGAGAGTACCATTCTTTTTAATGGAGTAAGTAGTCATCGTGTTATCCAAATCTTTAGTTTGGAAATCAGCTTTAGACCAATCTGTGTCAGGAAAAGCATTCTTAATCTCTTTAGTAAGAGGCAGCTTTCTTTCACAATATAGTGTATCGAACATTCCCATTCCAATATACTACAGTACAGCGGAAAGGAATGCAACTATTTTATGCGTACGTGCCGACAACTCTACCACCTATAGGTGGGTTCTTAATGTTTGAATAGCCTACAATGTAGCGACCTGCCTGTCCTGAAGCGCCAATAGAACTAATACCACCGGATAGAAGACCGGCATTCTGCAACGTAATTGGCTTTGTAATGGATACCGCGTCTCCTCCAGGAATATTAATAGTATAGTTTATAATAACAAGGCCATTTCCGCCCTTACCACCGGCTCCACCCCAATTACAACATCTATCTTGAAATCCGCCTCCGCCACCGCCGCCGCCATTTGTGCCGTTACTCCCGTTTTGTTGACCAGCGCCACCGCCATTTCCATAAGAGTTGCCGCCCTTGCCGCCGCTGCCGCTGTCATGGTCACCGCCCCCAGTGCCACCTCCACTGCCTGCACTACCACCAGACCCGCCGGCGCCACCACCCCACCGACCACCAGCTTTTCCACCACCTGCACTAACACTTCCGCCAGGGCAACTTATACTTGAGCCACCACCGTTATCACCACCACCAGGGGAAAGATTGCTCTGACCTGCACCGTTACCGCCACTACCAACAGAGATACTGACAACATTACCAGGAGATACAGCAAGTGTACCATAACTTACAGCTCCACCGCCTCCACCACCGCCTCCGTAGCCGTTCCCTTTTTCAGTACCACCTCCACCACCTCCACCACCACCAACAACCGTCACACTTATACTTGTTACCCCTTGCGGCACTGTCCAGCTCGTACTGCCGGTGTATGTATCAGACTTCGCGCCACCTACAGCTGTAGCTCCGATAACAGTGCCGTTATTGATAAATGTTATACTAGAATTCGCATTTATAGTATGTGCTCCATCAGAACTACCACCGAGAACTAATGCCGGTGCTGTAGTACTAGTTGATCCAACAGTACTATTATTTGTTAAAGTAATTAAAAACGGAACAATAGGATCTGTAAGATATATCCCGTATAAACTAAAAGCAACGGTGTTTGCATTATCAAATAAATTATAATTATTAACAGCGGAGTTAATAAAGACCGGCACGGGTAGCCCATAACTTCTACCATAATAGTCAGAAACTGGTAGTTCATCAGGCACTTCTGCTATTTTTGGTGTTAACGGGACGTAGTATTTAACCTTGTTACCATAGTAGTCACTTAACGGAGCTGTTCCACCGTCGGTATACGATTTATACGCGTAAAAAACATTAGCAATATCAGGTATTGAGATATTACCGGAGGTCTGTAATGGTCCATTATTATTAGGCATATACTGTACCTGAATATTTAAGCGTAAAACACGCTATTCATTTAATCACTTACCCACAATCTCTTTGAGTTCTTTAATAGCTTGAATTAAGAGTGGTATAACCTTCTCATACCGAACTGCCTTGTATCCATCAGCTCTCGTTGTAACTGCCTCAGGTAATATTTTTTCAATTTCTTGAGCTAATACACCGACATCGTGACCATCATATGTATTTTGTAATTCTGTATTCCAGTCATATTCTACACCAGAAATTTGATCGAGCTTATCTAAAGCGGATGATATAGGCTTGATATTATTCTTGAGTCTTTCGTCTGACTTTGTGAATGCAATAATATCGTTCTTCGAACTTATTGCTCCAAATACACTTAAATTGCCTGATACAATTGCATTGTTTTGAAGATTGGCATTACCTGCAACGGTTAACGTGCTATCCATTGTTACCGCACCAGTTATCTTCGTGGGAGTAGAGATTATAAACGATGAGTTATTTTCGCGTTGAGCACATGACCAGATTGTTCTAGCACTACCGGTGTTATCTGTACCATAGAATACAAAATTATTATCAGAATTTACAGTAAAGTGTGGTCGGGTAGTATTATTATCCTTAAAGTAAATACCGTTGTCGTTGCTACTTATATAGATGCTACCTTGAACAACATCCAATTTAGCACTAGGTGTTGTAGTGCCAATGCCAACCTTTCCGTCATTCTTAATAATAACATTATCACGTAGTCCGTTGTAGGTTTGAAATTTTATATCACTATCATTTGAATTATACGCTCTCACGGCAATGTTGCTGCCGTCACCATAAAATCCTTGCGGACCACAACCGATATTTGTAGAACCAAATATACCATCACCCACGACTTCAAGCTTTGCGTTTGGTGTCTTTGTACCAATACCGACGCTACCAGATGCATTTAAATTGCTATCAAAATTGACATTACCGGATGCACTCACGCTACCAACAACAGTCAGCTTAACTGCGTTATTTGCTGGTGGTTTTGTACCAATACCTACAGAGCCAAATGTATCAATAATAAAGGGATACGCATTATAGTTTGTGTCATCAACCTGTAATGCAAAGCCTGCGCCCCGCTGTGTTATTTGTAATGCAGGAGCATCATTCCTTGTAATATTAGCAGACAGAGAGTTTGATAAAATACCACCGGAAAGTGGAAGATATTTTCCATCGATATAATTTCTATCAGCTAGCGACATCGCATCAATCTGCTGCTTGACATACAGCTTATTAGTTACATCAGCGTCGAGAACCGGCATAGTTGACACACTGATATTGACGGTACTGCTTAATGTTCCCTTAATAGTTGTTTTACCGCTCAATGGAACATAATTGTTACCAACATAGTTTCTTGTATATAGCTGATCTGCAGCTGTAACTACACTAGCTAACGTATCTACGTATGCTTTATTTGTACTATCTGTACCGTGAATTGGTGCATTATATACTGCAATTTTCGACGCTGACAAGGTAGTTGTAGTAATACTCTTAACTACATTAAGGTTAGAATCGAATGTATCAAGTGAAAGGTACTGATCGTTAAAAATTAAATTGCCGTTGTAATACTTAAACGGAGGACCGTATGTGGGGTGTGCATTTATCCATTCACCGGCACCGCTACGAACGTATAGTATGCCAGTATTGAGACCAGCTGCGTCTTGTGATTCAAAAACTAAATCACCAGGTAAAGGATTTTGAAAATCATCTTTACCGTAACTTGTAACAGCTCCTTTATTACCGACTAATACACCGCCCTTATTACCGTCACCGACAAATACTCGTTTTGTATCGGTTGTATAGCCTAATTCTCCTGGTGAAAATACAACTTCCTTACGGTCATTGTCAATACCTCTTCTGATGACGATCTTGACGATTGTGTCGGTAGTGATTTGTGGAAGTGCGTTGGCCATTAACAGTATTTAGTGTAAAAAGTGCAAAATCAATTAGTTCAAATACACAATTTGTGATTTATCGAGGTAATTCTGTACGTCCGCTAATAGCGAGGATAACATATTTACTTGAATATCGTAAATATACTCAAACGGTCGATTGACAGTGTTATTTTGAAACAATTCATTCATTCCAATGTAATTGGTTATATCCTGTTGAAAGAATGTCTTGTTTATTTCATCAGGTAATAGGTATCTCGTACCAACTAGCAAGATATCACCGCTAGCAGGATCTTTCTTGTATAGGAACTTACTCGTTATCTCATCTCGCAAGCGCATATGATTAATTAACAGTTTAGAGATAGCCTTATTTATTACCCAATTTTGAAGATATTCATCCGGGTGTATGGTTACGGCACTTAACGGATACACATCAAAATATGGGTCAGTAAGCACACTCGTAAGATTTAAATTGTCCTGATATATTGATATCTTTCCAATATTGTGGTAGTTACTAAATACAAAATTGTAGTCATACGCGGTACCGAGGGATGTGACAGGAACGGATGAGAATCCTGTAATCGTTTCATCGGTATTAACTCTTAATCTTGGTAGCAAGTACATACCGATGGATTCTGAAGGATTATTAATTAGTCTTTTGTAAACATATTTTTCTGTAAAGAGATAAAATACATTAGTATCTGTCGGTGAAAAAATAATACGCTTTACACTACCAGTGTCACCAGAGAGTGGTGCGGTATCAATAGTTACTTTTGATGAAAAGTCGTTTGCGTACTTATACATGTTGTCATCATTCGTGATAACATACATATTACCTATATTATCATGATTAATATTGATAGGGTATGCAGATAGATAATCTTTGAAGAGTCTGTACGTAGTTATCCAGTTTAAATTTTTATCATATTTTTTAATACAACTATTTCCGGAGTCTAAAACATATAGCTCTGAATTATAACATGTCATACTGTAGGGCATATTAAATTTTGTTGAATCATCGTACGATCCCTTCCCACCAATACTTGTTTGATAAATGAGTGTATTATCAAGAATATTATCATCTGTTAAAAACCCTGACGCATCATACTTTACAATATTATTCGCACTTAAGTCAAGTATGTATAAAGAATTATCGGTATTAAATGCAAAATCCTGTATTTTGCCCCACCTAATATTTGAATTTTCAAATACTGACGTCGTACTCAATGCTGTGACCACGCTGGTAAACGTACTATTGCTATTGAACACCAAGAGTGATGGTCCTGAAGACATGAAGATCGAATATTGATTACGGTTTGGATTGTATTGAACAGAAAACACATCTGTTTTGTCAATATGATGGAGCTTAGCCGCTGAAAAACTTGAAAAGGTACTCGTACTCAGTTCCCTATAATATGAAAATTGCTTACCACTAACACCTATTGTTGCCACTGAAGTTAATGGTATTATATTTGATGCAATATAAGATAGTTTGTAGAGATGTAGAAAATTATCATATAGCTTAGTTATAACGCTATTAATATTAAAATTTGTAACAGTTTCATTTTGTTTTATTTTAATATTCTCAAAACCAGAATAAGGAAGCGTTAATGTCGATCTGAGATATCGGTCATAAATTATACCTTGTTGATTAATTATGTCGTTAATTTTCATTCTTAATTAGCCCACTTTATTGTATTTAATTTTGAATAAACAGGTGCGGAATTTGTAAGCACAGTATTTATTTGTTTTTCTAGCGCCGCTTTTAACGCAGGATTTGTAATACCTGTATTTCGTATAGTAATGTTATATAGTGTAGATTTAGATCCCGGTATTGTTGCTTTGAAATATCGCTCAATCTCTTCAGTGTAATTTCTACGGCCGCATGCAATATCAAAATGTATATCCTGTATATCTCTACCCTCACGCGCATGCATGATTATATCATAATCATTAAGTGCGGCACTATATATGTGTAAATTTTTAATTTTTACATCTTCTGTTAGATAGGAGGTCTTTTTAAGATATTCAAATAACGGTAGTGAGTTATTAAAGCATGATGTACCGATTAAAAACGGTCTATATAGTAAGTTACTGAATTTGTATTTACGGGGAGCAAATTGAATGTCATCTACCTTTTGACCATCAATAAATAAAGCCATATATCCATGATACGTGTCAAAACGAACTGCAAAATGATGATAGCCTGTATCTAGTGCTGATAAATTGAATATAATTTCACTCGATTGTTGATCGGTGCTATCATATACACTCGACATAATAGCCTTTACGTTCAAGTTAGCTGTTGGATAAGCATCTCTCACGTACTCACGTAGGTAATTAGTATTTGTTAACACGGTGTTACCAGACTGAGCTGCATAAAATGTACTCAATACTAGATTACTGCTTGTATCTTGTAGAATGAGCTGATAGGCTGGCACTGTATAGGATGTCAACACATCTGTAACAGTTTGCATTCCACGTCTTGTAAATAAAACGTTATTTGAATATTTTTTATTTGCAAATTCTGAAACAAAACAAATTTTATAATTTTTGTAAGTATCAAGATACTGAGTTCGAGTAACATTACATACGTCTGCGGATTGTATAGGCGTTACAAATACAATACGGCTATCTTGCAATGTGTAATCATAAATCGGACGCAAGTTAATATTATTAATTGATACAGTATAATCTGACGGAATTAACGACCCACTATTTGTTATATTGAAAGAGCTCTTGATGCCATCACCTGTTAGATAGACTGTACTTGTTGTAAGTGTGTTAGAAGTAAAAGTACCTGAGAGCAGTAATTCATTCTTTTGTGTATATTTGAAATACTGATCTTGATTAAGCATGATCCAAATATTGCCGTCAAAATCTACATTAAAATCCGTAATATACGTACCTGCTTTACTCGTTTTAAAAGCTGTTGTAAAAGACGCTAATGTCGATGAATCGATCTCATCCCAAACTACAATTGAAGTATTGCTATCTGTTAAATAGTAAATTGTATTATCAATACGTCTTGAAATTGAACCTGGTGTAAAGTATATAACAGAATTATACATATCGACTGTAGTAGCAAGAGAATTACTCCAACTCGCTGTAGATGCAAATTTAGAAGTAACCTGATTCTGCGCGAGCTTTGTTACAGTATTTGGCTGTAGATTGACCTGTAGAAGACTCATTGTAGAGATACCCGAACATAAGACATATGCCGTTGTATCATCGTTTGTAATATCCACGGCAGTAGAAAGATAGGGAGAAAATGTTTGTCTGAGTAGTATGTCGTCGCATGTATACTGTCTAAGATAACCATCTTTAAATACCACGGAATAATTTTCAGCAAATCTCGAGCGTATATACTGCAGCGGCTCTGAAGTATATTGAATAGTTTTTAAAGGTACAAGATCTGTATTTAGAATATTAAGACTCGACGCTGAATTAAAAAATATTGTCGGGGTAACAACATTTTGATTAAACATACCAAACCCGTCGTTTACAAGATTTCCTAGTATCTGATTACCGAAAGGTTTCGACCAATCTTGATTATACATATCAAAAGCAATAGTAAACTGATTTGTGTCTTGAATACTCGATAATGCACCTGTTACAGCATATTGATTGCCCTCAAAGAAATATTCATCTGCTGTCATTGTAATCGGAGATATCGTCGATCCGTCTGTTGACATGTATTGTACACCGTTAGGATTTACACTAAACGGTAAAAGTGTTTGTATGTATTTTTTAACATCCTTATTACCGTAATGATGGTACATGTAATATGTACCCCCTTCAAATACTAAATCTGAAGGCTTATCAAATACATCATCTGTCCCGACAATATCACCAGCGGCTTCCACGAGTCCTTCAAATACCGTTTTATAATATATTGGCTCTATTGACCTACTTGTTAGTGCAGCAATAGAAGACACTTTTGATGGATTATAATATCGATCTACCCAAACTGGCATGATGTTTACATCCGTGGCTCCCGACAACCAACTACAAAGAAACGATCCGTTTACTTCATCTGTAGCGCTACCAAAAGGAGATGTATTCTTTGCATCAACGAGCTTTTTAAAAATCTTATCAGACTTTATAGGGTGATCACCTGCAATTGCCCCTGCTTGTATTAACCCAGAGTCATTAACATTTATTTGCTTAAACGGATATAGTGATTCAGGTACGTGAAAGTATGTTACTTGATCAGCAGGTAATACTATGTCCGTGGTAAAAGCGTTATATCCGAGGGTAATGTTATCATTTCCGTATGTTTGATTGGAACCGGTGAATAGTTTTGTATACTCACGCTGTTGTATATCTGATTCTGATAAGAAATTTGATTTGTCTACTTGAAACGGATTATTTCTTGATTGGTAATTCTCAGGGGTATTTGTATTTTTTAATGACAGTGCATTGAGTGGCAAGGAATCGCCACTAAGTTGAGTGTATTCATTATGTAGTAATAAATTTGAATACACGGTTGATGTACTACGATCGGTGTTAATGTTTTGTGTGTTTGTTTTAAAGTCGCGCTTATAACTAACCCAAGGATCAATTAACTTTGTATCGTTTGGTAATTCAGGTCTCGGTGTACATGCAAATATTGACTCTTGACTATATGGTGTATATCTACCGGTGAGAGGCGTAGTAAGAATTAGTTTTGTATTAGTAGGATCATACGTCAAATACCAAGCAGTATCAGTTTGATTTTTTGAAAAAACAATAAAATCGTTATCCTTATCATACGTATAATAAAATAGTTGCGGACTTAAATCACCAAGGCTATCGGTTTTTGTATCAAAAGAAAAGAATATATTTGATTGTGCATCGACAGTAAGGTAGCGAACTATATTTTCATTAACGTGTTCTATTTTACATAATATATCATCTATAAATGTAACAGTGAACATATATCTGTTGTCAATTCTTGACTTTCGACCGCTCATCGACACCGCAGCAGTTGATACGCTTATATCAGGCTCTTGCACGACCATATACTGCGAACTATCATTCGTTCCGCCTGTGGCATAAACAGCTAAATATGTCGTAAACCCATTATCTTTGATAGGTTCAAGATCTTCAATATAAATACTGCTCGATATTGGAGTGGATTGCGTGAGAAATAAATTCGAAAAATTGTTAATCGTATTATCGCTTGTATTCGCAAGTGACGTAGTAAGCGGAAAGTCTACTCCCTGTTCAGTATAGTATATATCTTGATCAAACTTAGTGGTTTCATCGTGCGCATATTTTGATGAAAGCCCTATATACGTTGTTGAATTGAGGGAAATAACCTCCATGACATTATTTATCAAGAATTCAAAGAGACGCTAGTTCGTCTGCAATGTTAATTTCCATTTATTAACAAGGTACTCTTGTATTGCAGCGCAAGCTGTAGGATCTAATGGGGTATTGAAAAGCAAGATCTCTGAAACTTCTGCATCCGCTAAAGTGCTCGTCGGATATGTTCCACTTGCGCCAATGCGTACAAGACTTATATTAGGATCGTATTTAGAATTAATATTAAAGATATAATTTTGACCTCTTCTACGAGCTAAAAGCGTATCAGCTCCAATGGCTGCATAAGCATTTAATGATCCAGCACCACTTAAAAAATCGTTTGTTGTACCGCTTAGCATTACAGAAAATAGGCTATAACTTGAGAGATTGTAGGAGATATTACTCACAACTGTTGGTTGATATATACCGCTTTGATTTGTAACGTAACTCGTATCTCCTTGTTGCACAACAAACGAATTTGCACCTGTCAGAGATATATTGAGATTTGGTATCAACACATTATTGTATTGTGGCGCATTAATATCATATGAAAACAAAGTACCGTCTACAGTATTCGCTTTCATTACAACAAACAATGTATAACCAAATCCGTATTTACTGTTAGGACCGTAAAAGATACTATCAAAGCTCGGTGAACCATATGTAAACATTGATGCATTGTTACTAAACGCAACATTTTTTCTTAAGGATAATGCCTGACGGTTGTAGGTGTACTTTGGCTGTACAGGACCTGTATAAAAATCGTTCCTATAAGCGCTCTTGTCAAGCCAAGCTACAACATTATTGTCGTAATCTTTTGGAATTGTAAAAGCATCTCCAGCATCTAACCATAGTATTAAATTATAGTTATAATTAGGTAGAGCAGTATTTGGATTAAAGGGTATAACTGTGGGGTACTCTACAATATTACTGCTTACAACGCGCGCTGTTGTAAGGTGATTAGGTGAAACTACTTCGAGAATGTTTTGAGTTTCGTTTGATGTATGTGGTTGTACGTTATTAATTAAATGCACATCATCAAGCTCGTAGATCGACATTGGGGCCGCTGAAATTGAAATATTAAAAATATTGCGTACAATATTACTATTATATACAGTTATTGTCGGCTTATAAACGGTAATACCGGTATTATTGCTAGGATA
>Ga0114959_10003979_pt1 | contig 11444 bp, 8 predicted proteins | sample C_130625_EF_Meta_FD_87317 | JGI IMG/M metagenome (GOLD analysis project Ga0114959, IMG submission 87317) | Freshwater microbial communities from Lake Croche, Canada to study carbon cycling - C_130625_EF_MetaG | ecosystem: Environmental > Aquatic > Freshwater > Lake | place: Lake Croche, Canada...
AACTCAATACCGTCATGGAGCAATGTCGTCAGGCAGGAACCTTTACTGACGTACATGTGATTCACGCAGTCGGGATGAAGAACGAATTACCAATCGAAAGTTCACATACGTATCACGCAGTTCACTACCTTGACCAAATGAATCTTGCCTATGCTGCGGCAGATTTTGTGATTGGGCGATCTGGAGCAATGACCGTTGCCGAGTTGACCGCAGTTGGTTTGCCAGCCTGCTATGTTCCGCTTCCAATCGGTAATGGTGAGCAGAAACTGAACGCAGAACACGTTGTCAAAGCTGGAGGAGCAATTCTGGCATCAGATGCAGACTTCACTGCTGCGTATGTAGCAGAGGTAGTTATGCCAATCGTGACTGACAAATCAAAACTTGCCCACATGGCTCAGGTTTCTGCAGGATTTGGCCATCGCGATGCAAGCAATCGAATTGTGGACATCGTCGATCGGGTTATGGCAGGTGTCGCATGACAGTTTTGTCCGGACACGTTCACATTGTTGGCATCGGTGGCGCAGGTATGAGTGGAATTGCTCGAGTGTTACTTGCCCGTGGAGTTCATGTCAGCGGTAGCGATGCAAAAGAGTCGCGCCGACTCACATCACTGTTGCCGTTAGGTGCTGATGTGTATGTTGAGCACAACGCATTGCGCATGCTGCAGTCGGGCAAACCTGACGTGTTGGTGATTTCTACCGCAATTCCCGAAACGAATCCTGAAGTTCAGGCAGCCATGCAGTTTGGCATTCCAGTCATAAATCGAGCAACTGCACTAGCCGAAATTGTTACAGGCTCTGTTGGAATAAGTGTTGCTGGAACTCATGGAAAAACCACAACAACCTCAATGCTTACCGTGGTGTTACAGCATGCAGGACTTGATCCTTCATTCGTGATCGGCTCAGAAATGAATGAGTCGGGCAGTAACGCGCATTCTGGTTCGGGCAAACATTTTGTTGTCGAGGCCGATGAGAGCGATGGAACTTTTCTTAAGCTGCCAACGAAGGCTGCAATTGTGACCAATGTCGAACCAGATCATTTGAATTACTGGGGGACTTTTGCGGAACTCGAACAAGCGTTTATAGATTTCGTCGTTAACGCATCAAGTGGTGACGGTTTTTCGGTGGTCTGCGGCGATGATGCAGGCGCTAAGAAAGTAGCAGATGCTGCGACTGAATTAGGTGCTCGCGTAATCACCTATGGAACAAACGCTTCTAACGATGCTGTTGTGGAAATGCTGACATCAGAATCTGCTGGATCTGTTTTCGCAGTTACCTACCTTGGGCAGACCTATGGCCCGATCAATTTGGTGGTGCCAGGAGAGCACAACGCACTAAATGCTACGGCTGCTTTCGTGACAGCAATCGAACTTGGAGTTTCAGCGAAAGTTGCAGGCGAGGGACTGGCCCGATTTACTGGCACGCACCGGCGATTCGAATTTCGTGGTGAGGTAGCCGCAGTTCGAGTTTTTGATGACTACGCTCATCACCCAACTGAGATTGCCGCAGTTTTGCGGGCAGCGCGCACAGTAGTGGGATCTGGACGAGTCCTCGTTGCTTTTCAAGCACATCACTTTTATCGCACTGCACTTTTCTCTAAAGAATTCGGTGAGGCACTTGGACTGGCCGATTTTGTTGTGGTCCTCGAGGTTTTTGCTCCAGGGGAAACACCAATTCCAGGCGCATCTGGAAGTGTCATGGCAAGTAATGTTCCACTTTCAGACGATGCTGTCGTATTCGAGCCGTCTTGGTCTGCAGTGCCAGCAACTTTGGTAGCCCATGCGCTGGCTGGCGATATCATCATGACGTTAGGCGCTGGAGATATCGGGATGATGTGCCCGCAGATTCTAGAGTTACTTTCTGGACGGGAGCTTTCATGAGTGGGACAACGATTCGCACCGGTGAAGTGGTTCGGAAACGACGTTCGCGTATGCCTTGGCTGTTTTGGCTTTTTGGGATCCTGCTAGTTATCGCCTGGTGGGTTTTGTATCAGTCGAGATTGTTCCTGATTGAAGACATCAAGGTTGTCGGCACACACAGATTGAGTTCGGAACGGGTTATGCAAATGGCCAATGTGCGACTCGGTGAGCCATTAATTTCTGCCAACCCTAAATCCATTTCGCAGAACCTCAGTAAAATTCCGCAAATTAAATCTGCTCGAGTAGAACGCGGCTGGCCACACAGCGTCCTAATTACGGTAACCGAGCGATCACCTGTTGCAGTAGTTAAGTCTGGTGCTGGCTTTAACTTAATTGACGACGAGGGAATGCTCGCTGGAAAGATCGATCATCAACCTAAAAAGATGCGAGTTATAAGCGCAACGCCAAACACTCCAGCCATGAAAGCTGCAGTCCAGATCGCTTTGGCAATCCCAGCGAAATGGAAAGTGGCAAGTATTTCTGCTGCCAATAGCAACAGTGTGATTGTGAAACTCACCAGGGGACAATCAATTGCATTCGGATCCGGTGATCAGGCTAAGCTAAAAATTAAAGTGGTTGGCTCGCTACTCATAAACAAATATCGGCACATTAACGTGAGTTCGCCTCTTAACCCAACTGTTCGAAATTAGTCACGATCGCGAGTCTTCGCCGACACGCCGAGTCAGTCATTACCGTGATTTTCCCAGTTCACCAATACCTTTTACTTGTTACAGGTTGACATAACTATAACGCTCTTGTTGAGGTTTACAGTTATGTCTGCAGCTACCAGGAGGCTCAATTATGCCGGCACCACAGAATTACCTAGCCGTTATCAAAGTCGTAGGAATCGGCGGCGGTGGCGTTAACGCCGTTAACCGCATGATCGAATACGGTTTGAAAGGTGTCGAATTCGTCGCCATCAACACTGATGCTCAGCATCTTTTGATGAGCGATGCCGACGTCAAACTAGACATCGGTCGTGACTTGACTCGTGGACTAGGTGCAGGTGCAGATCCTGAAGTTGGTCGACAAGCTGCTGAAGATCACCGCCAAGACATCGAAGATGTGCTCAAGGGTGCAGACATGGTGTTTGTGGCTGCTGGTGAAGGTGGCGGTACCGGAACTGGTGGCGCACCAATCGTTGCTGAGATTGCCCGCAGCTTGGGCGCACTTACTATCGGTGTTGTTACCCGACCATTTAGCTTTGAGGGCAATACTCGTGCCGCTCGCGCAAGTCTCGGTATCGAGTCCCTTCGTAGCGAAGTAGACACTCTTATTGTTATCCCGAATGATCGGCTACTTGAAGTTTCGGATAGCACAATCAGCGCTGTTGATGCTTGGCGTCATGCTGACTCAGTCTTGTTCCAAGGCGTGAGCGGCATCACAGATGTCATCACCACGCCTGGTCTAATCAACTTGGACTACGCAGATGTGCGCAGCATTATGAAGGACGCAGGTTCAGCATTGATGGGTGTTGGTGAAGCTCGTGGCCCATCTCGCGCAATCGAAGCTGCTACGTTGGCAATTGCTAGCCCGCTACTTGAAGCCAGCATCGAGGGTGCCCGCGGTGTACTTATTGCAGTTTCCGGTGCCAGCGACTTGGGTCTGTTTGAAATCAACGAAGCAGCCCGCATGATTCAAAATGCTGTTCATCCAGATGCCCAAATCATTTTCGGCACTGCCATTGATGACACACTCGGCGACATGGTTAAAGTCACCGTGATTGCTGCCGGCTTTGATGGTGGCGAACCACTTTCAGTGAAAGCAACTTCGCCTTACAGCCGCATTGTTTTGCAAGAAACACCAATTGCCGCGGCTGCTGCTCACGCTGTGGCGAAAGAGGGCGAAACCCCAGCCATTCCAGTTGCATCTGACTTCGGCCGTCAGCCAGAAGAAGTGTCAGTACCCGAGGTAGTTGCCTCTTCCGGCGATCACTTTGCTGCAATGTTTGGCGATCAGGACAATGCGGAAGAAGTGCAAGTAACTGATTCTGAAGTAGCCGAACCAGAAGATGATGGCTTAGCCGTACCTGATTTCTTGCGTTGAGCAACCAATCATTTTTTGCCGAACGTCGCTACGGCGATGTCTCGGTAGTCGTAACTAATCGGTTTGGTGGGTACAGCAACGGGCCGTTTAGTCAGCTAAATTTGGCGGACCATCTTGGCGATAACCTGATTGCAGTCACAAGAAATCGTGAACTTCTATGCGAGTTCCTTGATGCTGATTCCTTGAAAGTGTTAGCAGCCACACATGGCGCCGAAGTTCAGTTTGTTGATCCCAATACAACAGTGCAACCAGGTGATGGATTGGTCAGCAAATCTGCCAACTTAGGGCTCGTTGCTCTGGCCGCAGATTGCGCGACGATTGCTTTGATTGACCCAGTGGCTCAAATAATTGCCGCCGGGCATTGTGGCTGGCAAGGTCTGGTTGCCCAGCTGCCAAAATCTTTAGTTAACGAGTTCACCCGGCAAGGGGGAATCCCAAGCAGGTCGATTGCGGTTCTAGGGCCAACAATTTGTGGCAAATGTTACGAAGTTTCGGGTGACCGTGTTGCGTTAGTTTCTGAGGTAAATCCATCTGCAGTTATCGACAAAACCCATTTAGACATCGCAGCTGGTGTTAAAGAACAGCTCAGCCAATATGGTTTTGAAATAGAGCAAATTTCGGCCTGTACCGCAGAGAGCGACTCGCTCTTTTCCTACCGACGCGATGGAATAACGGGCCGGCACGCACTTGCTGTTGTTATTCATCAGAGTGACAATTAACTGTGATGTCACGCCTTGAAGAGTTGTCCTTGAACTGGACTCAAACAGTTTCGCAAGTCGAAGCTGCATGTTCAGTTGCCAATCGGAGTTTTGCTGAAGTCACAATCATCGCGGTAACAAAAACTTGGCCTGCAAGCGATGTCGATCTCTTGGCACACATTGGCGTAACTAATGTTGGAGAGAATCGCGACCAAGAAGCCGCAGCGAAAAAACTGGAAGTACAGGCGTCAAATTTATCTTGGCATGCAATTGGCCAAATACAGACAAATAAAGTGAAGAGTATCGTGCAGTGGGCAGATGCTGTACATAGTGTTGACCGCATCGAACTTGTGCATGCACTAGCCAAAGCCATGCCCAGCCGAAATCGCCCGCTTGATGTATTTATTCAAATGAATCTTGATCCGGAAGTACGAGAAGAGCGCGGTGGACTTCGAGACGGCGACGTGCTGGAGATGGCCGATCAAATCTGCGCGGTGCCTGGCTTGAATCTAATGGGTGTCATGGGGGTGGCTCCATTAGATGGCGATGCTTCTGAGGCATTTGCCGCACTGGAACGAACTTCACTTCAATTGCGCCAGAAAATGCCGTCAGCTCTTTACATTTCTGCTGGAATGAGCGCCGACTACGAAATCGCCTTGAAATATGGTGCGACACACCTTCGTTTAGGTTCGGTAATACTGGGACATCGTTGATTTTGCAGGTAACTTCGTAGGGAAGAACTTTCCCGATAGGAGTGGGCGATAATGGCAAGTGCATTGCGTAAAGTTGCAGAATATTTAGGTCTAGTTGATGGCGATGGCTATGTTGAAGAACCAACTTACTTTGCGCCAGAGGCACACGAGGTACCTGAGCGACCAAACTTGCAGGCGGTTACTCCCGAGAACGTTCATCAGGTTGCCCAGCCGGTTCCAACTATTGATCCGTACCGCATCGTCAGCATCCAACCAACAACTTTTAATGATGCACGTCGCATTGGTGAAGAGTTCCGTTCAGGTTCCCCAGTCATTTTGAATCTAAGTGAATTGGAATATGCCGATCAGGTTCGAGTTGTAGATTTCTCCGCTGGTTTAGTGCATGGACTTCAGGGCACTTTAGAAAAGGTAGCAAAAGAAGTATTCCTACTTTCACCAGCCAACATTGATGTTTCACTGGCTGCTCGCGCACAACTTCGTGACGAGCCATTTTTCAACCAGCGCTAAAGGTAAATTACTTTGTCGTTAGTGGCCTATTGGCTTTCTTTTGCGTTACAAATCTATTGGTACATTCTGGTCGGCAGACTAATTTTTGAATGGATTCCTGCTTTTTCTCCAACTTGGCGCCCAAAAGGTGCGTTGCTGGTTGTGGCAGAGACTCTGTATACCCTCACTGATCCACCGGTTCGACTAGTGCGCAAAGTCGTGCCGGTTGTGCGAATTGGCACAGTTAGTTTGGATTTGAGCTTCTTAGTTCTCCTTTTTGCGATAAAGATTGCACAAGGAATTCTCGTTAACTTCTGACTTCGGCTCGGTATCCCCATCGGAATGGGTCAGAAATATGTCAGCATTGGCAAACAGTAGGCAAATCCCTTTGAGCCCTAAGCAGTTTCACATTCCGCCTAAATTTCTCTACGCTAGGGACTAGCAGTTTGGTAGATTGTCTCCCGGACAGCAGTACTTCATGAAAGGGTTCCACCATGGCGATAACGCCCGAAGAAATTCACGATAAGACTTTTAATGAGACCACATTCAAAAAGGGTTACGACCAGGTTGAGGTTGACGATTTCCTAGACCAGATTGAAACCACCGTCTCGTCTTTAATTGCCGAAGTGGAAGATTTGCGTTCAGCAACTCGTGGTGAAATTCCCGCATCAATAACCGCCAAAATTGACGAGTTAGCTGCTGAGAATGAGAACCTTTCACTAGAACTTACTCAAGCTCAAACTGAAGCAGAGTCATTGCGTAATCAGAATTCAGAACTTGCATCGGCAAGTTCACAGGGCGATTCAGCAGTAGCAGAACAACTTAGCGCTCAGTTGCATGCTGTTCAGCAGGAACTGTCCGAAACTCAGCTTGCACTTGCTGCACTAGAAAATGAAAAAGCTGCACTAGTCGCGCAGGTTGATCAGCTTGGCGCTCACAATGAAGAATTGTCACAGGGCAATGCAGTTGCTCCTATCGGTACTTCCGATGCAAGTGTGTCGGCAGTTCGACTGCTTGAACTTGCTCAGCGCACTGCTGATGAAACAATCGCATCAGCCCGCATTGAAAGCGATCAGGTACTTAGCGAAGCATTACTAAACTCTGAACTAATCATGAGCGAGACCACAACTAACGTTGCCAACATCACTCGTGAATTTGAAAACCAGAAAGTAGGCTTCGAACGCAAAATTGAAGAATTGCGTGCCTACGAACGCGAGTACCGTGGCCGCCTACGCAGCTACCTAGAGGGTCAGTTACTTGAGCTGGACGCTAAGAAACTTGATGGCGAGTTGGAAGCTGGAACAGCCGAGGACGAATAAATAATTTGATTGTTTAGGCTCTGGCCAACACAATCGAAACACCTAGTTCTTCATCGCGCAGGGTGGCACCACTGGTGTCACCCTGTTGCCATGTCGTGGCTAATACTTCGGCAGCGATTCTCTCGCCGTAAGTCTGAAGCGCTACCAGCGAATTTGGTTCTGTGGCGTTCCAAGTAACAACAATTCGATCTGAAATTTCAAACCCAGAAGTTTTGCGCGCATCCTGAATCATGCGGGTAATGTCGCGAGCAATGCCTTGTGCGATTAAATCATCGTTCAGTGCCAGATCAAGGGCGAGAGATTCGCCATCAGTAGATGCAACTGTCCAACCCTCGCGTGGAACTTCAGTAATCACGACATCTTCCAATGAAATATTATGAGTTTCGCCAGCCACGACAACAACAGCTGAATTATTTCGTAGTGCTGTCACAAACTCTGCGGCATTCTGCCCAGCGATTGCTGCAGCGATTACCGGAGTTTCTTTTGCGAATCTTGCACCTAGTGATTTGAAGTTGGCTTTAACAGACACATCAACAAGTTCACTTGACTCACCGAGTTCTTCGAGCGCCAGCACATTTACTTCGTCACGAATCTGCTCCTGCAAACTATCTGGAATTTCAGACCAGCCCGCGGCAGCAACTAAAGCTCGCTGAAGTGGCTGACGAGTTTTAACACCAGATGTTGCTCTGGCAGCTCGGCCAAGTTCAACTATGCGTCGGGTTAGTGCAACTTGCTCATTCAACGTGTCATCGATTGTGGCATTCTGCCAATCTGGCCAGGTACTTAAGTGAACCGATTCGGTTTCAGCAGTTACAAACAGATCTTGCCAAACTCGTTCTGCGATGAATGGGGTAAACGGAGACATAACCTGCGTAACGATCTTTAAGCACTGATGCAGCGTACTTAATGCAACAGCATCACCATCCCAGAACCGGCGGCGAGAGCGACGGACATACCAGTTGGATAGATCATCCACGTATTCAGCAATCAAGCGACCAGCTTTTTGGGTATCGAACTGTTCAAGTGCTCCATCAACTTCGCGGCCCAGACGGTACGCCTCACTAAGGGCCCACCGATCTAGATCTGTTGGGTTCTCGAGGGTTAATACCGAACCATCCCATTCACTACTGCGTGCATACAGGCTCTGGAAAGCCACTGTGTTCCAGAAGGTCAGGAGTGTTTTGCGAACTACCTCGGCGATGGTTGTGTGCCCTACGCGGCGTGCCTGCCACGGCGAGCCGCTAACCGCCATGAACCAGCGAAGTGCATCTGCACCATGCTCGTCCATGAGTGAGATTGGCTCGAGCACATTGCCCAAGTGCTTACTCATCTTGCGGCCATCTTCATCAAGGATGTGTCCGAGGCAAAGAACATTCTTGTAGGAGGACTCATCGAAAACTAAAGTTCCGATTGCCATCAAGGTATAGAACCAGCCCCGTGTTTGGTCAATAGCTTCACAGATGAAGTCAGCCGGATAGCTAGCCTCAAATTTTTCTACATTCGTGTATGGGTAACCGTATTGAGCAAACGGCATTGCGCCTGAATCAAACCAGCAGTCGATGACTTCAGGTACCCGACGTGCGGTGTCGCCACAGGTTGGGCAAGGGAAAGTTACATCATCAACAAATGGACGATGCGGATCCATCTCTAATGCCGAGTCGCCAGCATATTTGGCAAGATCAGCGCGGCCACCAACACAAGTCAGATGGCCTTCCTCGCAGCGCCAAATCGGCAGGGGAGTTCCCCAGAATCGGTTTCGGGAAAGTGCCCAATCCACATTGTTGTTTAGCCAGTCACCAAAACGACCATTCTTGATTGTGTCCGGGTACCAGTTGGTTTTTTCATTCTGGGCGATTAGCTGATCTTTAATGGCTGTGGTGCGGATATACCATGATGGTTGCGCGTAATACATCAAAGCAGTGTGGCAGCGCCAGCAGTGTGGGTAAGAGTGTTCGTAAGGCAAGTGCTTGAACAGGATTCCTTCTTTATCAAGGATTTCAACCAGCTTGGTATCAGCCGTTTTGAAGAACACGCCACCAACATGTGGAACGTCTGCAATGAACTCGCCATTTGGAGCTATCGGGTTAACTACCGGCAAACCGTAAGTGCGGCAAAGTGCCAAGTCTTCGGCGCCAAAAGCTGGCGACTGATGAACAATGCCTGTTCCATCAACAGTGGTCACATAGTCGGCCACTAGAACCGTGTGGATTGGCGCATCTGTTTCAGGGAATTCAACCCAATTAAATGGCCTTTGGTAAGGGGTGCCCTCAAGTTCCTGACCACTGACCGTGGCTAGCACAGTCGACTCTTCACCTAAAACTGATTCGCGAAGGGCCTGCGCAATAACAAAAATCTCGCCAGCAGCAGTCCTAGCAATGTCGTAAGCCACATTTGGATTTACCGCTGCCGCAGTATTTGAGACCAAAGTCCAAGGTGTTGTTGTCCAAATGAGTAGTGCAACACCTGGGAACTGCTGGGCAAGAGTTCCAGCAGTAATTGGAAGTTTTACAAAAACGGAAGCGTCAACAATGTCTTCGTAACCTTGTGCCAACTCATGATCAGATAACCCGGTTCCACATCGGGGGCAGTATGGGGAGACGCGATGGTCTTGAACAAGTAGTCCTTTATCGAAGATTTTCTTCAAACTCCACCAGACACTATCGACGTAACTCGCGTCCATGGTCCAGTAAGCCTGATCCATGTCGACCCAGTAACCCATACGTTCGGTCATGGCCGCGAATTCATCTACGTGGCGAAGAACTGATTCGCGACAGCGCGCATTAAATTCGGCAATTCCGTATTTTTCAATGTCCTGTTTGCCCGAGAAACCTAGTTCTTTTTCCACGGCGAGTTCAACAGGTAGGCCATGGCAGTCCCAGCCAGCTTTTCGGGGGACTTGGTAGCCCTTCATGGTGCGAAAACGCGGGAATACGTCCTTGAATACTCGGGCTTCTACGTGGTGAGTGCCTGGTTTGCCGTTTGCTGTTGGCGGACCTTCATAAAAAACCCAGGTTGGGCCATCGATGTTTTTCGCGAGGGATTTTTCAAAAATTGCAGCCTGTTGCCAAAATCCTAAAATTTCACGTTCCATCACAGGAAGGTCGATTTTGGCTGGGACATCGCGATATGTCATCTTGGGGCCGGCTCCAGGTCTAGGTTCAGGTGATTTCGTAATTTTTCAGTAACTGCACTGCTAGCAAGATTACTGAACAATCAACCTACTTTGCCAATGTGGGTAACTCCTTCAAGAGATGTCCGAACTCACAGTAAATTTGGTGTGCTGACCATCAAAATTAAGAATTTGCTGCGGATTAGGTACGAAAGTTGATATTTTGGCGCATATTGGCGTAACGTGCCGCAAATAGTTTCTTATTTGTCGGTACACTCAGGCACTTAGAAGTAATCAAAGGATAAGGATTATGGCAACAAACAATGCGAAGAAAGCCACCGCTAAAGCGCCGGCTAAAAAGGCTCCTGCCAAGGCAGCAGCTTCCAAAGCGGTTGTGAAGAAAGCCCCAGCTAAGAAAGCACCGGCAAAGGCAGCTCCAGCCAAAGCAGTGGCTAAGAAAGCAGTGGCTAAGAAAGCGCCGGCAAAGGCAGCTCCAGCCAAAGCAGTCGCTAAGAAAGCAGTGGCTAAGAAAGCACCGGAGAAGGCAGCTCCAGTTAAAGCAGTGGCTAAGAAAGCGCCGGCCAAATCCGCAGCTAAGCCTGCGGTAGCCAAGAAAACTGTGGCCCCAAAGAATGTGGCTAAAAAAGCAGCGCCAGTTAAAGAAGTTAAACCTGTTGAGGTCACTCCAGTCAAAGAGTCAAAGGTAAAGCCAGTTAAAGAAGTAGCTGTTAAAGAGGCCCCCGTTGTTGTAGTTCCGGTAGTTAACCCAATTGCCGGCGCGGATATTCCGAAGGTACGCAAAGCTGTGCCGGGCAAGAAGCCTGCGCCAAAGCAGCCGACTGTTCAAGAAGACGAATCCAACTGGACTAAACCTGAATTGGAGAGAGTCCGGAAAGTTCTAGAAAAAGAAGCTGCTGACCTTCAGGTTGAAATTGAACAGGCAGACGAAAAGTTTCAGGATCTAATTTTTGAAAGTGGCGAAGGTGCTGGCGATGATCAGGCTGACGCAGGTACCAAGACTTTCGAACGAGAGCAAGAAATCTCATTGTTGGCCAATAAGCGCGATCTCCTTGACCAAACGCACCATGCTCTCTTGCGCATTGCATCTGGCACATACGGTCGCTGTGAAAACTGCGCTAACCCGATTGGTAAATT
>Ga0114959_10003983_pt1 | contig 11439 bp, 9 predicted proteins | sample C_130625_EF_Meta_FD_87317 | JGI IMG/M metagenome (GOLD analysis project Ga0114959, IMG submission 87317) | Freshwater microbial communities from Lake Croche, Canada to study carbon cycling - C_130625_EF_MetaG | ecosystem: Environmental > Aquatic > Freshwater > Lake | place: Lake Croche, Canada...
CGGCGACCGCGAAGCCCTCCAGCTCCGGCGGGCCGAACAGCGCCAGGGCCAGCGCCCCGAAAAAGGGCAACAGCCCGGCGAAGCCGAGCCAGCGGGCGAGCGGGGAGAGGCGGTTCAGCGTCATGCGGGCGGCATGGCGCCGGCCCGCGCGAAGCGCAAGCGGCGGTGATGCTGGCCGTAGGGCGGCGCGGGCCCTACATAGCGGCGCGGAGACCGCATGAACGTCGTTCTCGAAATTGCGATTATCCTGGTGCTCGTGCTGCTGAACAGCCTCTTCGCAATGAGCGAGTTGGCCATCGTCTCTGCACGCCGGGGCCGCCTGCAGGCGATGCAGAGGCAGGGCAGCGTGGGCGCCGGGGCGGCGCTTGCCCTGGCCGATGATCCGCAGCGCTTTTTGCCGACGGTACAGGTGGGGATCAGCCTGGTCGGCATTCTGGCCGGCGTCTTCGGCGGTGCCCGGCTGGCCGGGCCGCTGGCGGGGACCCTGGCGCGCATTCCGGGGGTCGCGCCCTTCGCGACCGAGGCCGCCTTCGTCCTGGTCGTCATCGCCATCGCCTATGCCAACCTGATCCTCGGCGAGCTGGTCCCGAAGCAGCTCGCGCTGCGCCATCCGGAACGCTTTGCCGTCGCCGTCGCGGTGCCGATGACCTGGCTCGCGCGCTGGACCGCGCCGATGGTCTGGGTGCTCGGCCATTCCTCGCGCCTGGTCCTGAAGCTGTTCGGGCCGCCGCCGACCTCGGAGCAGGCGGTGACCGAGGAGGAGGTCAAGGCAGTGGTCGCCGAGGGCGCCGAGGCCGGCGCGCTGGAGCACGAAGAGCGGCACATGATCGAGCGCGTGCTGCGGCTGGCCGACAAGCCGGTACGCGCCCTCATGACGCCGCGCAACGACATCGCCTGGATCGATCGCAACGCGGCGCCGGAGGAGATTTCGCGCGCGCTGCGCGCCGCCGCCGTCACCCGCTTCGTCGTCGCCGATGGCGCCATCGACAATGTGGTGGGCGTCGTCATCGCCAAGGACCTGCTGGATCAGGCGCTGGAAGGCACACCGCTTTCCGTCGCCGCAGCGCTCCGCATCCCGCTGGCGCTACCCGATGCGCTGCCCGCGCTGGATGCGCTGGAGCGGATGCGCCACGACCATATCGGTCTCGCCCTCGTGCTCGACGAATATGGCAGCTTCGAGGGCGTGGTCACCACCTCCGACCTGCTGGAGGCGATCATCGGCGAGCTCGGCCCGCAAGGCACGCCGGAGGCGGCGAACGAGGTGGTACGCCGGCACGATGGCAGCCTGCTGTTGGACGGCATGATGCCGAGCGACGAGCTGCGCGCGCAGCTTGGACTGCCGCCGCTGCCGCGCCAGGGCAGCTATCACACCGTCGCCGGGCTGATGCTCGCGCTGCTGCACCGCGTCCCGCGGGAAGGCGACCGGATCGTCTGGGCCGGCTGGCGGTTCGAGATCGTCGACATGGATGGCCGGCGCGTCGACAAAGTCCTGGCGCTGCGCGACGACCAGGGCCCTAGAGTGATATCCGAGCAGGTGGATTAGAGCGCGATGCGTTGAGGCGGAATCGCCGAAGGCGCTGAATCGCGCGATCCAACAAATGCTAGAGCGGGCTGCGTGAACGCATGTGAACGCAGCATGCTCTAGAGCGCGATGCGTTGAGGCGGAATCGCCGAAGGCGCTGAATCGCGCGACCAAAAGATTTAGAGCAGGGTGCGTGAACGCATGTGAACGCAGCATGCTCTAAGCCCGCGATCCGACAGGACGGGGCCGGCTCGTGCTGCTCAGCCGCCGCGCAAGGCGGCCACGGCCTCATAGGTCAGCAGCGTCTCGATCTCCCCGCCCTGCACCACGGGCAGGCGCCAGACCCGCTCCTTCATCCCCTTGCCCGCAAGATGGACGATGCCAAGCGGGGCATGTGGCGCGTGCGGCTCAACGACCATGCGCCGCGCCGCGCACCAGGCGGGGGTGCCCTTGCCGCAGAACCAATTGGCGGTCGCCGGCAGCAGGGTGAAGGGCCGACGCAGCTTGAAGCAGACGTAGTTCATCGCCGTCTGTTCGCTGAGCTGGAAGTAAAAATTCCGCGCCGAGCGGCCGGTCAGCCGGAAGCGTAAGATAGCCGCGCGATGCGCCGCGGCCCAATCCGCCCAGTGGGGGGACCCCGCCGCCAGCGCGAAGGCGCCGACATTGAGGATCGGGTTGCGGCCAAGCCGATAGCCGGCGCGCGGGCCAAAGGCCCAGGCAAAGGCCTTCTGGTTCTGTCCCCAAAGCTTCGGCGGCTTGTACATGGTCCAATAGCCGCGATCGAGTTCGGGCACGATGGCCAGCATCCCCCGCCGCGCCGGCGCCAGGAAATCCTCCAGCACCGCCGCGTCCTGCACCCAGATATCGCCATCCAGCCAGAGGTAAGTGGCAAAGCCCGGGAAATAGCGGGGCAAATGCGGCCGCGCCGCCATGGCCCGGTAATGCCCCGGCACCGGCCACGGGATCTCCACATCCCAGCCCGGCGTCACACAGCGCGCCCCCTGCCCCGCCAGCCAATCCCGCTGTTCTGGGGTGAGGCCGAGATCGAGCACGCCCACCGGCAAGCCGCGACTTGCCGGCGCGGCGCGGAGCGAGCGGACCAGCCCGGCCAGCAGGTCGAAATAGGCCGCATCCGCAGCGGTACAGATCAGGGTTTCAGCGGGCGCGGCCATCCCCGATGGCTACCAGAGCGCGGGGCGGAAATCTCGCCCCTTCCAGCCTAAAGCGCGATGCGTTGAGGCGGAATCGTCGAAGGCGCTGAATCGCGCGATCCAACACATACTAGAGCGGGCTGCGTGACCGCATGTGAACGCAGCATGCTCTAGCACGAAATGTCATTTGCATATTGCCTACAATTAAAGCCATACTCCCCCATGACCATCGCCCGCATCGCCAGCTTCGCCTTCGCCGGCATCGAGGCAAGGCCGATCGAGGTCCAGGTCCAGATCAGCCCCGGCCTGCCCGCCTTCCTCGTCGTCGGGCTGGCCGACCGGGCGGTGGGGGAGAGCCGAGAGCGGGTGCGCGCCGCACTCGCCGGCCTCGGGCTCTCCCTGCCGCCGAAGCGGGTCCTGGTGAACCTGGCGCCCGCCGATCTGCAAAAAGAAGGCAGCCATCTCGACCTGCCCATCGCGCTCGCCGTGCTCGCGGCCATGGACCTGCTGCCGCGTGAGGAGGTGGCCGGCCTGGCCGCGCTTGGCGAATTGTCGCTCGACGGCACGCTGATGCCGGTGGCGGGCGTGCTGCCGGCGGCGCTGGCCGCGCATGAACGCGGCCTCGGCCTGGTCTGCCCGGCGGCGCAGGGCGGCGAGGCGGCCTGGGTGGGCGGCATTGAGATCCTGGCCGCGCCCGACCTGCCGGCGCTGCTCAATCACTTCAAGGGCACCCAGGTCTTGAGCCCGCCGGTGCCGCCGCCACTGCCGCCGCCGGGCACCACCGGCCCCTGCCTGTCCGATGTCCGCGGCCAGGAAAGCGCCAAGCGGGCGCTGGAGATCGCCGCCGCGGGCGGCCACAACCTGCTGATGATCGGCCCGCCGGGGGCGGGGAAATCCATGCTCGCCGCCCGCCTGCCGGGACTGCTGCCCCCGCTTTCGAGCCGCGAGGCGCTGGAGGTCTCCCTCATCCACTCGGTCGCGGGTCTGTTGCAGGGCGGCCGGCTGGTCAGCGCCCCGCCCTTTCGCGCGCCGCATCATTCGGCCAGTCAGCCGGCCCTGGTCGGCGGCGGCGCCCGCGCCCGGCCGGGGGAGATCAGCCTTGCCCATCACGGCGTGCTCTTCCTCGACGAATGGCCCGAGTTTCCCCGCCCGGCGCTGGAGGCGCTGCGCCAGCCGATGGAAACCGGCACGGTCGCCATCGCCCGCGCCAATGCGCATGTCAGCTACCCCGCGCGCTTCCAGTGCATTGCCGCCATGAACCCCTGCCGCTGCGGCCATCTGGGCGAGCCCCGGCAATGCCACCGCGCGCCGCGGTGCGGCGAGGAGTATCAATTCCGCCTCTCCGGCCCCCTGCTCGATCGCATGGATCTCTGCATCGCCATCCAGCCGGTGCCGCATGCCGAGCTGGCCCGCGCGCCGGCGGGTGAGACCTCCGCCGCGGTCGCCGCGCGCATCGCCACCGCCCGCGGCCGGCAACAGGCGCGCTACGGCGAGACCGGCCCACGCTGCAACGCCGTCGCCGATGACGCGACCCTGCGGCGGACCCTCGCCGCCGAGCCGGAGGCCCGGCAGTTGCTGGAACAGGCCGCGAGCCGGCTGGGGCTGTCCACGCGCGGCCATGTCCGCACCCTGCGCGTCGCGCGCACCATCGCCGATCTGGCCGCCAGCCCGGGCATCAGCCGCGCCCATGTGGCCGAGGCCCTGGCATTCCGGCAACGCTCAGCGGCGATTGTCGCCGCCGGGTAGCCCTGGGCCGGGCCTGCCGGCATAAGAAGGCCTCCCCCAAGGAGCGCCCGCCCCCCGATGCTGCGCCTTGTCCTCCTCCTGCTGCTGGCGGCAAGCCCTGCCCTTGCCCAGCGCCAGATGGTTGTGGCCGCGCATCCCTTGGCCGCGGAGGCCGGCATGGCGGCGCTGCGCGCCGGCGGCAATGCGCTCGATGCCGCGGTCGCCGTGCAGGCGATGCTGGCGGTGGTGGAGCCGCAGGCCTCCGGCCTCGCCGGTGGGGCTTTCCTGCTGCATTGGGATGCCGGGGCGCAGAAACTCGCCGCCTGGGACGGGCGTGAAAGCGCCCCCGCCGCGGCTTCGCCCGGACTTTTCCTCCGCGATGGCCGCCCGCTGCCCTTTGAGGAGGCCGCGGTCGGCGGCCGGCCGGTCGGCGTCCCCGGCGTGCTGCGGATGCTGGAGGCGGCCCACAAGGCCGGCGGCAAGCTGCCCTGGAGCAGCCTCTTCGCCGGCGCCGCCGTGGTGGCCGAGGCGGGCTTCCCCGTCTCCCCCCGGCTTGCCGGGCTGCTGGTCACCCACGCCGACCGGCTGGCCCGCGATGCCGAGGCACGCGCCGTGTTCCTGCCCGGCGGCCGGCCGCTGGCCGTTGGAGCAACGATGAAGAACCCGGCGCTCGCGGCGACGCTGCGCGCGGTCGCCGAACAGGGCGCGGATGCGCTGCATCGGGGACCGATCGCGGGCGATATCGCCAATGCGGTGCGCGCCGATCCCAATCCCGGCCTGATGACCACCGATGATCTCGCCGGCTATGCGCCGCGGCGGCGGGAGGCGATCTGCGCGCGCTATCGCGGCCGCTGGACGATTTGCGGCATGCCGCCGCCTTCTTCCGGCGGCACTGCGGTGCTGCAGATCCTCGGCCTGCTGGCAACCCAGGACATGGCGGCGCTGGCGCCTGGCCGGCCGGGGGATCCGCGCGCGCTGCTCGATGCCGCGCATCTGCTGGGCGAGGCCGGGCGCCTCGCCTTCGCCGACCGCAATCGCTACCTGGGCGATCCGGACCGCGTGGCGGTGCCGCTGGCCGGCCTGCTCGATGCCCGCTACCTGCTGCTCCGGGCCCAGTTGATCGACCGCGATAGCGCGATCGTTACGCCGCGCCCGGGCAATCCGCTGTGGCAGGATTCCCAGCCGCTCGCCTCGCAGCCGCCGCAGCCGGAAGACGGCACCAGCCATGTCTCCATCTTCGATGCCGCCGGCCATGCCGTGGCGCTGACCACCACCATCGAAGCGCCCTTCGGCGCGCATCTGATGGTGCGCGGCATGCTGCTGAACAACGAGCTCACCGATTTCTCCTTCCTGCCGGAGATCGCCGGGCGGCCGGTGGCAAATGCGGTGGCGGGCGGCAAGCGGCCGCGGTCTTCCATGGCGCCGACCATCGTCTTCGGCGCCGATGGCCGGCCGGCGGCGGTGCTGGGCTCGGCCGGCGGGGGGCGCATCATCAGCCATGTCGCGCAGACGCTGATCGCGCTGCTGGATTGGGATATGCCACCGCAGGAGGCGGTCGGCCTGCCGCGCCTCGGTGCGCTGAACGCGACGCTGGAGGTCGAGGCCGGCACCTCGGCGGCGACGCTGGCGCCGGGCTTGACGGAGCGGGGTTTCCCGACCGAGACGGTGACCAATACGTCCGGCCTGCACGTCATCCGCATCCTGCGCGGACCGCAGGGGATACAGTTGCTCGGCGGGGCCGATCCCCGCCGCGATGGCGCGGTGGCGGCGGAATAGCCCCGGCGCCCATTCGGGCGCTCGGATCAGTCCGCTTCCCGGCCTTCCTCGACGGCATGGCATGCGACCAGCGTGCCGGGCGCATCGGGCGGCGGCAGGCTGGCCGGCGCCACCGCCCGGCAGCGGTCATCGGCCAGCGGGCAGCGCGGGTGGAACGCGCAACCGGTCGGCGGGTCGATCGGGCTCGGCACCTCCCCGCCCACCGGGATGCGTGTCCGCCCGGTCATGTCCAGATCGGGGATCGCCGCCAGCAGGGCGCGCGTATAGGGATGGCGCGGTCGGCGGAACAGCGTCTCGCTGGCCGCCAACTCGACGATGCGGCCAAGATACATCACCCCGATCCGGTCGGAGACCTGGCGCACCACGGCCAGGTTGTGGCTGATGAACAGGTAGGTGAGGCCGAGTGAGCGCTGCAGATCCTGCATCAGATTGAGGATCTGGGCCTGGACCGAGACATCGAGCGCCGAGGTGGGCTCGTCGCAGACCAGGAATTCGGGGTTCGAGGACAGCGCGCGGGCGATTGAGATGCGTTGGCGTTGACCGCCCGAGAATTCATGCGGGAATTTCTCGCCATCCGCCGACGTCAGGCCGACCTGCGCCAGCAGCGCGCCGACCCGGTCCCGCCGCGCCGCGGCCGTGGGCAGCAGGCCGAAGGCGGTCAGCGGTTCGGCGATGATGTCGCCCACCCGCCAGCGCGGATTGAGCGAGGCATAGGGGTCCTGGAAAATCATCTGCATGCGCCGGCGCTGGCGCGGATCGCGCCGGGCCTCGGCCAAGGCCACGCCATCGAAGCGCACCTGACCGCGGCTGGGCGCATAGAGCCCGACCGCCAATCGGGCGACGGTCGATTTCCCGCAGCCGCTTTCGCCCACCAGGGACAGCGTGCTGCCGCGCGGGATGGCGAAGGTGACGCCATCGACCGCGCGCAGGCGCCGCCGCCCCTCTCCGGCCAGCAGCCTTTGCAGCAGCGGGCGGGACACATCGAAGCTGCGCGCCAGATCCTCGGCAGCAAAGAGCGGCGGGGCTTCAGCCATGGACGCCGCCCCCGGCGGGATCGTCATAGAGCCAGCAGGCCGCCTGGCTGGCGCCGGCCGGGCGCAGCACCGGGCGCGCGTCCCGGCAGCGGGCGAAGACCTGCGGGCAGCGCGGGTTGAAGGCGCAGCCGGGCGGGATGGCGGCCAGACGCGGCATCGCGCCCTCGATCTGCGCCAGGCGTTCGATCCGCGCAGCCAGCGGCGGGATCGCGGCCATCAGCCCGGCGCTGTAGGGGTGGCGCGGCGCCTTCACCACATCCCGCACCGGGCCGATCTCGACGATCCGGCCCGCATACATCACGGCGACCCGGTCGGCGGTCTCCGCGATCACGCCCATATCATGGGTGATCAGCAGCATCGCCGTGCCCTGTTCGCGCGCCAGGCGCTTCAGCAGCGCGATCACCTGCGCCTGGATCGAGACATCGAGCGCGGTGGTCGGTTCATCGGCGATGACCAGCTCCGGCTCGGCGCACAGCGCCAGCGCGATCACCACGCGCTGGCGCATGCCGCCCGAGAATTCATGCGGGTAGCTGTCGATCCGCCGCGCCGCCGCCGGGATGCCAACCTGTTCCAGCCAGCCGATGGCACGCCGCCGGGCCTCGGCCGGGCTGATCGGCAGATGGGTCAGCATCGTCTCGCTCAACTGCCGGCCCACGGTGTAAAGCGGGTTCAGCGTGGTCAGCGGGTCCTGGAAAATCGCGCCGATCCGCTTGCCGCGCAGCCGGCGCAGCCGTTCATAGGGCAGGTTGTCGATGCGTTCGCCATCCAGCCTGATCTCGCCGCCGGCGATCCGCCCGGGCGGCTCCAGCAGCCCGATCACGGCGGCGCCGGTCATGGATTTGCCGGCGCCGGATTCGCCCACCATGCCCAGCACCTCCCCCGGCGCGATCGCGAAGGAGATGCCGTCGAGCGCGGTGAGCGTGCCGCGCCGGCTGGGGAATTCCACCCGCAGGTCGCGCACCTCCAGCAGCGGGGCGGCCATCAGCGCAGCCTCGGGTTCAGGGCGTCGCGCAGCCAATCGCCCAGCAGGTTGACCGAGAGCACGAGGGCGACGAGGGCGGCCCCGGGAAACAGGGTAATCCACCACTCCCCGCTCAGCAGGAAGTCGTTGCCGATCCTGATCAGCGTGCCGAGCGAAGGCTGGGTGGGCGGCATGCCGACGCCGAGGAAGGACAGCGTCGCCTCCGCCAGGATGGCGCCCGAGAGGTTGAGCGTGGCGATGACCAGCACCGGCCCCAGCACGTTCGGCAGCACGTGCGAGAGCATGATCCGCCAGGCCGGCACGCCGATGATGCGCGCCGCCAGCACGTATTCCTTGTTGCGCTCCACCAGCGTGGACCCGCGCACGGTGCGGGCGATGGAGGGCCAGGCGCTGATGCCAATGGCGCAGATCACCACCAGCAGCGCGATGCGGTCATGCACCTCGGCCGGGAGCACCGCGCGCACCACGCCATCGATCAGCAGGGCGATCAGGAAGCCCGGGAAGGTCAGCTGGATATCGGCAATGCGCATCAGCACGGCATCGAGCGCGCCGCCGACATAACCCGCGATCAGCCCGAGCGCGAGGCCCAGCACGGTGGACAGCAGCACGGCGGCGAAGCCCACCAGCAGCGAGACGCGGCCGCCATACATGATGGCCGAGAGCACGTCCCGCCCCTGCCCGTCCGAGCCCAGCGGGAAGGCCGGATCGCCGCCATCGGACCAGCGCGGCGGCTTGAAGGCGTCGCCCAGCGACAGGCTGGCGAGGTCGAAGGGATCGCTCGGCGCCAGCCAGGGCGCGAGCATCGCGCCCGCAATGCAGATCAGCGCCACCACCGCCGAAACCATGGTGATGGGCGAGCCGCGGAAGGAATGCCAGATATCGCTGTCGAGCGCCCGGGCCAGCATCTCAGTGCCCTCCGCGACCGATCCGCAGCCGCGGATCGACGGCGTAGTAGAGCAGATCGACGATCAGGTTGATCGCCACGAAGACCAGGGCGATCAGCAGCAGATAGGCGGCCATGACGGGAATATCGGCGACACCCACGCTCTGGATGAACAGCAGCCCCATGCCGGGCCACTGGAACACCGTCTCCGTCACGATCGCGAAGGCGATGATGCCGCCCAGTTGCAGCCCGGCGATGGTGATGACCGGCACCAGCGTATTCTTCAGCGCATGGCCGAAGTTGATGGCCCGGTCCGTCAGGCCGCGGGCGCGGGCGAATTTGATGTAGTCGGTCCGCAGCACCTCCAGCATCTCCGCCCGCACCAGCCGCATGATGAGGGTCAGCTGGAACAGCCCCAACGTAATCGACGGCAGCACGAGCGCCTTGAGGCCGGAGAGGGTCAGCAGCCCGGTGCTCCACCAGCCGAGCTGGACGGTATCGCCCCGCCCGAAGGAGGGCAGCCAGCCGAGCCAGACGGAAAACACCAGGATCAGCAGGATGCCGATCAGGAAGGTCGGCAGCGAAACGCCGATCAGGGAGAAGGTCAGGAAGACGCGGCTGAGCCAGCTGTTCCGATAGAGCCCGGTATAGACCCCCATCGGCAGGCCGAGCGCCAGGGCGAACAGCGCGGCGCAGCCGGCCAGCTCCAGCGTCGCCGGCGCGCGTTCGGCGATCAGCTCGGATACCGGGCGGGACAGGCGGTAGGACAGGCCGAACTCACCCTGCAGCGCATTGCCGATGAAGCGGGCGAATTGCACCAGGATCGGCGCATCGAGGCCAAGGTCGTGGATCAGCTTGGTGCGCTGCTGTTCGGTGAAATCCTGCCCGAGCATGATCGCCACCGGATCACCCACATAGGTGAACATCAGGAAGCTGATCAGCGCCACCGTCAGCATGACCGGGATGGCCTGCAGCACGCGGCTGAGGGTGAAGGCGATCACGGCGCGCCCTTGGCGTGGCGGGTCATGGGGTTATGCAACACGCCGGCCTGATAGGCCGGCGCCGCCCGCCAAGAAAGGCCTCAATCGCCCGTCTCCGCCGCCGGGCGGTCAGTATCGGCCCATTGCCTGAGCACGGTGTACCCGACCGCGAGCAGCACCGGCCCAAGAAACAGGCCAAGGAAGCCGAAAGCGAAGACCCCGCCAAAGGCGCCAAGCAACGTCAGCAGCAACGGCAGGTCGGCGCCCCGCGAAATCAACCAGGGGCGGACGAAATTATCGACGCTGCTGATGCCAAGGGCGCCATAGAGAAACAGGAAAATCCCCCAGCCCGTCCGCCCTTCCGCCAGCAGCCAGATCGAAGCCGGAATCCAGACCAGCGGCGCGCCGACCGGCAGGATGGAGATGACCCCGGCGATGACGCCGAGCAGCAGCGGCTGCGGCACGCCGGAGACCCAGAGCCCGAAGGTCGTCAGCACGCCCTGCACCAGCGCGGTCCCCAACAGGCCATAGACGACGCCCCGCGTCACCGCCCCGGTCAACGCCAGCAGGTCGTGCGCGCGCTCCCCGGCCAGGCGGTGCAGCACCGCCTCCAGCCGCCCAGCGATCGCCGGCCCGTCGCGGTAGAAGAAGAAGGCCAGCAGGATCGCGATCACCACCTGGGCAAGGCCGGAGAGCACCGCCAGCAGCAAGGCGAGACCCTCCTGCGCCAAGCTGCCGGCATAGGGGCGAAGGCTGGCAAGCAGCCCGCCAAGGCCTGAATCGAGACCCTGGACATATTTTGCGATCGAGGCCCCGATCCAGGGCAGCCGGCCGAGCCAGTCGCCAAAGCTCGGCAGACCCCGGCTCAGCAGCCCTTCCACCCCGCGGCGCAGGGCCTCGATCTCCTCCCGACTGGTCGGGGTGGCCAGCACGAGCGGCAGCACGAGCAACAGGAAAGCGGCGGCCACCATCACCGCCGCGGCGCCGGAGGCCCCGAGACCCAGCCGTTCCCGCAGCGCGCGATAAGCGGGCCAAGTTGAATAGACCAGGATCGCCGCCCAGAGCAGGGCGGAGATGAACGGTCGCAGCACCAGCAGGCAGGCGCCACCCAGGACAATCAGGGCCAGCAGGCCGAACAAGCGGCCGGGATCCGATCCGGGGGCCAGGATGGGGTCGCGCATCCCGAAGGCTTAGAGCAAGATCAGCCCGAGCGGAATCGCCCAGACCGCCGGCCGGTGCAGGAGACGCGCAAAACGCGTCTTTTGATGGCCATGTGATCGCTGATCGGGCGGGCTCCCCTCGCCGCCACACGGCGCCGCCCGAGAGAGGCGATTTCGGCGCCGCCCCGCCTGCCCTACACTCCCGGCCAGTCCGCCGAGGGGAACC
>Ga0114959_10003986_pt1 | contig 11431 bp, 9 predicted proteins | sample C_130625_EF_Meta_FD_87317 | JGI IMG/M metagenome (GOLD analysis project Ga0114959, IMG submission 87317) | Freshwater microbial communities from Lake Croche, Canada to study carbon cycling - C_130625_EF_MetaG | ecosystem: Environmental > Aquatic > Freshwater > Lake | place: Lake Croche, Canada...
CTCGATCGCCTGACCGGACAAAACCGGGTGGGTGCAATAAGCCAGCACACGGGTGGCGCCCTCGGCTTTGAGCGCGTCGGCCGCCTTGGTCAGCGTGCCAGCGGTATCGACCATGTCGTCCATGATGATGCAGGTGCGGTCGCGGACTTCGCCGATCAGGTTCATGACCTCGGAGAGGTTGGCCTTCGGACGGCGCTTGTCGATGATCGCCAGATCGGTGCCGAGCTGCTTGGCCAAAGCACGCGCGCGCACCACCCCGCCGACGTCGGGCGAGACCACGATGCAGTCATCGAGATTGCGGTTGGCCACGTCGGCCAGCAGCAGCGGCGAGGCGTAGATATTGTCGACCGGGATGTCGAAGAAGCCCTGAACCTGATCGGCGTGCAGGTCCATGGTCAGGACGCGGTCGACGCCGGCGACCTCGAGCATATTGGCCACCACCTTGGCGCTGATCGCCACTCGCGAGGACCGCACGCGGCGATCCTGGCGGGCATAGCCGAAGTAGGGCAGGGCGGCGGTGATGCGGCTGGCCGAGGCGCGCTTGAGCGCATCGACCATGACCATCACTTCCATGAGGTTGTCGTTGGTGGGCGCGCAGGTTGACTGCAGCACGAAGACATCCTTGCCGCGGACGTTCTCGAGGATCTCGACCATGACCTCGCCGTCGGAGAAGCGACCCACGGTCGCCTTGCCGAGCTGGATGCCGAGATTGTCAGCGACGGCCCCGGCGAGCTGCGGGATGGCATTGCCGGTGAAGACCATCAGGCCTTCAGGGCGCAGGGTCTCGGAGGAACTCGGTGTGGGCCGCTGCATCATCGTCATCCGTAACTATCGGGCTGGGGAGGAAGGACTCGAACCCTCGCATGCCGGAATCAAAATCCGGTGCCTTGACCAACTTGGCGACTCCCCAACGGGTGCCGGACCAGACCGTGACAGACACGGACCACTCCAACCTCGCTGCGCAGCACTGCTCCGGCCATCTGCCCAGCGAGGGCCTCGGTCGAAGCGGGGCAAAACACGCACGCACCTGATCCGGACATCCGGGCCAGCGTGGGGTCGAGCCCCACCGCGCGGGCGGCTTCCTGTAAAGACGACAATGCTGACGCCACTTCGGGAAACCGCCGGACCACAACCGACTGGAGGTCATTTCTGCCCTGCCAGACGCGTGTGACCCGCGAAAGACCGTCGATTTTGAGGGGTTCGGTATGACGTGTCAAATCGGGTGCAGCGAAGATCTCGGCGGTGGCGACCGCGACCGGGGGTGCAACCACCACGAACCATGACGGCGGCAGCTCAAGGGGCTGCAGTTGCTCACCCACGCCGCGGGCGTAGGCGGTACGCCCGAAAATGAAGAATGGCACGTCGGCACCGAGCGCCAGGCCGAGGGCGGCGAGCTGGTCGGATGGCCAGTTGAGCGCCCACAGTCGGTTGAGTGCCATCAGGACCGTGGCGGCGTCCGAGCTGCCGCCACCCAGCCCCCCACCCATCGGGATGTGCTTGTCCAGGCTGATGTCGGCGCCCAGCGGGCTGCCGCTGGCCTGCTGCAGCAGGCGCGCTGCCCTGATGACCAGGTCGGATTCGACCGGCACGCCGGCAATCGCGCCGATGCGGCGGATCTCGCCGTCTTCGCGGCGATGCAGGTGCACCCGGTCGCAGAAGTCGATCAGCTGGCAGACGGTTTCGAGCTCGTGATAGCCGTCGGCGCGCCGGCCGGTGACATGAAGGAAGAGGTTGAGCTTGGCCGGTGCGGGGGCGTTGCGGATGTCGGTCAGCATGGCGAGGGATGGCGCGAGAGGGTGTTGACGAGCGTCGAGGCGAGATCGCGGGCGAAGACGGTCAGGCGAGCGGGGCTGTCAGCGGTCGAGGACCAGCACGACGCGCAACTGGCCGTCGGGCTGCGGCCTGATCAGGACCCAGCGGTTCGGTTCGCGGCTGATCTGCCAGCCGCTGTCGGTGGCAGCGGTGACCTGTCCGGCGCTGTCGCGCGCCAGCACCCGTTCGAAGCGATCATCGAGCCAGTCGGTCAGGCGTTCGAGAGGCAGGGGCCAGCCGATCACCTGCCCAAGCAGGGCATCGAGGCTTGCGGCGGTCAAGGTCCGGCCATCCGACAGTGCCAGCGAGGCGGTGCCATCGGGCAAGCGGCGGGCATTGGCCAGGGTCTGTCCAAAAGGCGACTGCAGCATCAGGTCGAGTGTCCGTCCGCCAGGGGCTGGCGTGCTGGTGAGCAGGAATCGCCCGACCGCGGCATCCTGCCGCCCGTCGATCGCAGTCGATTGCGACGAGACCGAGAAGCGGCCAGCCCATTCGCGCGGCGCGAGCTCGGGTGGCAGGGTGTTGTCGACGCCGGGGAGCCGGGGTGGCGTGACCGCGCACCCTGAGGCAAGCGCTGCCGCGAGCAGCAGTGTGAGCAGCGGGCTCAGTCGCCGAATGAGCGGCCGAATGAGCGGCCGAATGAGCGGCCGAATGAGCGGCCGAATGAGCGGCCGAATGAGCGGCCGAATGAGCGGCCGAATGAGCAGCGTAATGAGCAGCCCGGTGACCAGCCTGGCGAGCAGCGGAGGGCGCCGCCGCTCAGAGGGTGACATTCAGCCGAACGAGCGTCTCGCGAAGGGTGGCGTTTTCGGGCTCGCGGGTGCGGGCCTCACGCCACAGCTGACGCGCTTCGTCCTGTTTGCCGTCGAACCAGAGCACTTCGCCAAGATGCGCCGCAATATCGACTTCCTGACGCGCCGCATAGGCCTGGCGCAGATAGCGCAAGGCCCCGGGGGTGTCTTTCTGCCGGTAGAGCACCCAGCCCATGCTGTCGAGAATATGGGCGTCATTGGGGGCGAGCGACAGGGCCTTCTCGATCAGGGTGCGAGCTTCGTCGAGCCGCACGCCCCGATCGGCCAGGGTGTAACCGAGCGCGTTGTAGCCGTGCGGCTGGTCGGGTCGCAGCTCGATCAGCCGGCGCAGCGAGGTCTCCATCACCGGGAAGCGATCGATTCGCTCGGCGGCCATCGCATAGTCGTAAAGCAGGTCGGTGTTGTCGGGCGACTTGGAAAGCGCCGCACCCAGGACGTCGAAGGCGTCCTGATTGCGACCGGCTTCGCGCAGCAACTGGGCCTCGGCGGTCACCAGCAGGGTCTGATCCCGCGCAGATGCCGCCGGCGCGGTGCGCAGCAGCTGGCGGGCCTCGTCGGTTCGACCGGCCTTGTTCAGCAGCAGCGCGCGGCGTACGGTTGCCGGCATGAAGTCATCCCCCGGCGGCACTTTGGCCAGCCAGGCCACCGCCTCATCGGTCTTGCCGGCGTCTTCGGCGATCTGGGCCATCAGGAAGGTGGCGGTTGACCGGTCTCGGGTGGCGGTAGCGGGCAGAGCGAGGTAGCGCTCGAGATAGCGTTTGGACTCACCAGGCTGCTTTGCCTGGTAGGCCGCCTGGGCAATCGACAGCAACAGCGCCGGATTGTCGGGGCTTTGCGCGAGCGCGGCATCGAACTGCGCGCGTGCAGCATCGATCTTGCCCTCGTCAAGCAGCATGCGGGCATAGAGATAGCGGGCTTCGAGCGACTTGGGCGAGCGTTTGACAAAGCCGTCGAGCAGCTCGAGCGCGGCGCTCTTGCGCTCGGGCAGCTGCCACAGGCTGCGTGCGGCCGCCAGCACCGCGTCTTCGTCATCCGGGGCCAGGCGCATCGCCTGCCGCGCTTCCTCGACGGCGGCAGGATAGTCCTCGGCAGCTGCGGCCAGGTTGGCGCGTGCGACCCGGGCAGCCGGGACCTTGAGGTCGGGTTCGCTCAGGCGCTGGATCAGCTGCCAGGCGGCCTTGTGATCGGCAGTCCGGGCCAGCGAGCGTTGCAGCTGGTTGTAGACATCGGGCAGCGTGCCGTCGGCGCGGGCACGGACCAGCCGCTCGCGCAGCAGGGGCTCAACCTCGGTCAGCCGGCCGGTATTGAGCCAAAGCGCTTCGAGCGCCTGGGCGGCCGCAGGCGATTGCGGGGCCAGTTCACGCCAGAGCATCGCCGATTGGGTGGCTTCGTCGAGCGCTCTGGCCGAAAAGGCGGTCTCGGTGGCGCGTCGGGCCAGCCGCGGGTCGCGAGTCTGCCGGGCGAGCGACATATAGGTGTTCCAGGCGGCGCCGAATTCGCCGCGCTGCACGGCAATGTCGGCGGCCAGAATCTGGAAGAGGATTTCGGGAGACAGCCGCACCGACGGCAGCATGCCTTCAGGGTCGATGGCACCGGTCTGCGCCGCCGCCGTGTCGGCAAGGGCCGGCCGGGCGGGGGCTTGGGTCCCTGCGCCTGAATCGCCTGATGAGGCCGGTGACTCGGGCCTCGTGGAGGAGGGGGAGCCGGGTGCGGTGTGGGTCGCACATCCGGAAAGGGTCGCCGCGACAACAAGTGCGGCCAGCGCAAAGGGGACATTCATCATGGGATAGTAGGCTAGCTTAAACTCACCGGCAACCGAACCCACGCCGTCCGATGCCTGAACTCCCCGAGGTCGAAGTTGTTCGCAGCGGACTCGCCGCGACAGCGGTCGGACGCCGTATCACCGGCGTCGTGACGCGCGCGCCGGCCCTGCGATGGCCGATTCCCGACGGATTGCCCGAGCGGCTGACCGGCCGGGTGCTGCGGGCGGTGGAGCGCCGCGGCAAGTATCTGCTCTTTGCGGTCGAGCCGGGATGGCTGATCGTGCATCTGGGCATGTCGGGCACGATTGCCTGGACGCCGCCGGATCGCCCGCTGCGCACCCATGATCATTTCGAGTTGCAGTTCGCGGGCGGCCTGCTGCGGCTCAACGATCCGCGCCGATTCGGCGCGGTGCTCTGGCACGATGCCAGCGAGGGGGCGCCCGAGCATCATCCCCTGCTCGCCTCGCTCGGCGTCGAGCCGTTTTCGGCGGCCTTCGATGGCGATCTGCTCTATCGTGCGACCCGCGGACGCAGGCTGGCGATCAAGCAGTTGCTGCTGTCGGGGACAGTCGTCGTCGGTGTGGGCAACATCTATGCGTCCGAGAGTCTGTTTCGGGCCGGTATCCGACCGACCACTGCAGCCGGGCGCATCAGTCGGGCGCGCTGCCTGACGCTGGCGCAGGCGATCCGACAGACGCTGGCGGCAGCGATCCAGGCCGGCGGCAGCACGCTGCGCGATTTCGTAGCCAGCGACGGGGCAAGCGGCTATTTCCAGAACGAATGCTTTGTTTACGACCGGGCGGGCGAGCCCTGCCGGGTCTGTGCCACGCCGGTGCGCGTGATGCGCCAGCAGCAGCGGTCGACCTTCTGGTGCCCGCGCTGCCAGACCTGAGGCGGGCGCCCCTTGAATCGGCTCGGGCTTGCCTAGGACGTGGTCCGGGCTTGATTCAAGGTCGCCGTCGGTCGGGCCGCCCGGCTGCAGGGCAAGGGCCGAGCGGCCGGGCGCCGGCGTGTGCTAGCCTCAGCAGCACTGGCGCGCCGTCATTGACCGGGCCGCTCACCCACCCAATTCAAGTTTCCCGATGACCGGTTTCAACAATCGGATCCAGGCCTACGGCGCCTGGCGCGCGGCGCTCGCCGAAGCGCTGACCCGCTACGCCCACTGGCTTGCCGAGGCCGGACTTGCGGATGCATCGATGCATCAGCGATTTGTCCGCAGCCTCGAGCGCCTGGCCACCGATCGCATGTCGATTGCCTTTGTCGCGGAGTTCTCGCGCGGCAAGTCCGAGCTCATCAATGCCCTGTTTTTTTCGGACTACGGCCAGCGTGTGCTGCCGACCTCGGCCGGGCGCACGACCATGTGCCCGACCGAGCTGATGTACGACTCGGCCGAGCCACCCGGCATCAGGCTGCTGCCGATCGAGACCCGCATGCACGACATGACGGTCACCGAGCTGCGCAAGTCGCCCCGTGAATGGGTCACGGTGCCCTTCGAGCCGGGCAACCTGGCCAGCCTGCGCGCCGCCTTCGACTGCGTGCGCGAGACCAAGCGGGTGCCACGCCATGAGGCCGTCCTGCTCGGCATGGTCGACGAAACCGACAGCGAGTCGCCGCTGAGCCCCGATGCCGAGGGTCTGATCGAGGTCTCGCGCTGGCGCCATGCGATTGCCAATCTGCCGCATCCGCTGCTCGAATCCGGGCTGGTCATCATCGATACGCCCGGGCTGAATTCGATCGGCGCCGAGCCCGAACTGACGCTCAATGTCATTCCGAGTGCGCAGGCGGTGCTGTTCCTGCTGTCGGCCGATGCCGGCGTGACGCGATCGGACATCGAGGTCTGGCGCGACCGGATCAGCCCGGCACATCAGTCGGGACGCTTCGTGGTGCTCAACAAGATCGACGGCTTGTGGGACGGCATGCGCTCGGATGCCGAGATCGACGCCGAGATCTCGCTGCAGGTCGATTCGGTCGCCCGGGTTTTGCAGCTGCCGCGCGAAAATGTCTTTGCGGTTTCGGCGCAAAAAGGCCTGCTCGCCAAGGTGGTCGATGACGATGCCCTGCTGGCCCGCAGCCGTCTGCCCGAGCTTGAACAGGCGTTGGCGCTCGAGATCGTGCCACGCCAGAAGACCATCATCAGCGATCAGTTGCGCCGCGAATTCGACGAGTCGCGCTCGCTCACCCATGCCTTGCTCGCCACCCGCCGACGCAATCTGGTCGAGCAGGTCATGGAGCTCAACGGGCTGCGCGGCAAGAACCGCGCAACGCTCGAGCAGATCGCCCGGCGCGTCAAGCTCGAACGCGCCGAGTTTGATGGCACGCTGCGTCAGACGCTGGCGCTGCGCACGGTGCTCGGTCGCCACGAGCAGTCGATCCAGAACACGATCCGCATCGACCAGCTCAAGCGCCATGTGCGCGAGGCGCGTCAGCAGATGCGTGCCAGCTCGCTGTCGATTGGTCTGAGCCAGGGCATGAACAGCCTGCTGCTGGCGGTGCGAGCCGACTTCAACACGCTCTCGGATCATGTCGCCGAGGTCCAGAGCATGATGGTCGCGATGTATGCCAGCTTCAATCGCGAGCATGGGCTGGTCCTGGGTGCGCCGGCGTCTTTTTCAACCCAGTCCTTCATTGACGAGCTGGCGCGGATCGAGGCGCTTCAGCGTCAGCAGTTCGGCGCGCTCAGCCTGGTGACCACCGAGAAGTGGGCCCTGACGCGCCGCTTTTTCGAATCGGTGGCACTGCGCATTCGGGATGTCTACGAACGCGCCGGCGAAGACACCCAGAACTGGCTGCGCGCATTGATGGCGCCGATCGACAGCCAGGTGCGCGAGCATCAGGCGCAACTGCGCCGGCGCGTCGACTCGGTGCGTCGGGTCATGGAGGCCAGCGGCCATCTGCAGGAGCGCATCGCGCAGATCGAAGAGGATCGTGCCCGGCTCGATGCCGAGCTCGATCGCAGTGCGATGCTCGCGGCCGAGGTGACCGCGCTGCTCGGGCATGAGGCGCCGGCGGTCCCCGCTGCGGTGTCGGCCTGAGCCCGGCTCCCGGCCTCGATCGTCCCGACCCGGACGATGCATTTTCGCACCAGCTCATCGACTGGCAGCGCCGCAGCGGTCGCCATGCCCTGCCGTGGCAGCAGACCCGTGATCCGTATCGCATCTGGGTCTCCGAGATCATGCTGCAGCAGACGCAGGTGCAGACGGTGCTTGCCTACTACTCACGCTTCATTGAGCGATTTCCGGACGTCCTGACGCTGGCGTGTGCCGAGCCGGACGAGGTGCTCGCACTCTGGAGCGGTCTGGGCTACTACAGCCGCGCGCGCAATCTGCATGCCTGTGCCCGTGCGGTGGTATCGCATCATGCCGGCGTATTTCCGGACACTGCACCGGCGCTCGAGGCCTTGCCCGGCATCGGTCGCTCGACCGCGGCGGCGATCGCGGCATTTGCCTGGGGTCGGCGCGAGGCGATTCTCGATGGCAATGTCAAACGCGTGCTGTGCCGTGTTTTTGGCGTCGAGGGCTTTCCCGCCGAGCGGGCGGTCGAGCAGCGCCTGTGGTCGCTTGCGTCGAGCCTGCTGCCACCTGCCGATACCGCCGGCATCGAGGCCTATACCCAGGGGCTGATGGACCTGGGTGCCACGGTGTGCCTGCGGGCGCGCCCGCTCTGCCAGCTGTGCCCGATGAGCGAGCGATGCGAGGCCCGGCGCCAGGGCCGCGTGGCCGAGCTGCCGACCCGGCGGCCTGCCCGGGCCGTCGAGCTGCGACAGGCCGACCTGGCGCTCGTACGCGCCGACACCAGGGTGCTGCTCGAGCGCAGACCGCCGCGCGGCATCTGGGGCGGGCTGTGGAGCCTGCCCGAGATCAGGGCGCCGTATCGTGTGGCGGACAATCGAGTCGAGGGGGAGGTCGCGGCGCAGGTCGCGGCGCAGGTCGTTGAATGGGCCCGCACCCGGCTCGGCCTCGAGGTGAGCGCCCTCACCGGGCAGACCGAGATCCGCCATGTGTTCACCCATTTCAGATTGCAGGCCCGCGTCTGGCAGCTGGCCGCCGGTGGCGCCGCACCCACCGGATACCTCTGGCTCGATTTGAGTGAGGCCGGTGAAGCGCCCCTGCCCCAGCCGGTCAGGGCGCTGCTCACCAGCCTCGACGCGACCGACTGAAGCGGCTCGACTCAGATGACCTGATGCTGCTGCAGCCAGCGGTGCACGATCGACAATCGTGCGACCGGTTCATCAAGGATCATCAGCTTGTGTTTGGCAGGCGCCGGAATCGGCATGAATTCGGCGATCCGGTTGGCGACCCAGGCGGCCGACTCGAAGTCGCAGGGCTCGGCGATCATGCGCCGTTCGGGGTCGGGCTCGCGGGTGCGCAACTCCTCGACGATACGGCTGATCAGCGTCACGCAATCGCTCATCTCATCCGGGATCGGCATCTGCGGGTCGTCGGGCAGCAATTCGACTTTCGCTCTGATCAGCCCGTTGGCACCGACGTTTCGCTCAAGCACCCGCAGGCGTTGACCGCCCACCGCGCGCAGGTGCAGCACGCCGAGCTGCTCCATGTCCCAGCCGCGGATGTGGGCGAGGCAGCCGATCGGTTCATGGTCGGCCGCCTCGCCGACCTCGCCGCCGCGGGTGATCAGGCAGATGCCGAAGGGCGCGTCGCGCTGCATGCGCTCGCGCACCATGTCCATGTAGCGCGCCTCGAAGATCCGCAAGGGCAGCACGCCGCGCGGAAAGAGGACGCTCGAGAGCGGAAAGATCGGCAGGTCGTCGAGCATCGCGGGTCCTGCGGGGCTCAGGCGGTCCGAGCTGCGTTCTGGCGAACCGCCAGCGCACGATGGCGGGTGAGCACGGTTTCGGCCGACTCGAAGCGGCGTGCCAATTTCTCGACGACATAGACCGAGCGATGCTGGCCGCCGGTGCAGCCGATGGCCACTGTCAGGTAGCTGCGGTTTTCCTGCACATAGGACGGCAGCCAGGTCTGCAGGAAGTCGCCGATGTGATCGATCATCCGCTGCACGGTCGGGATCTGACCCAGAAAGCTCGCGACCTCGGCATCCAGGCCGTTGAGCGGACGCAATGCCGGCGTGTAGAAGGGGTTGGGCAGGCAACGCACGTCAAAGACCAGATCGGCATCGAGCGGCACACCGTACTTGAAGGCAAACGACTCGAAGAGCACGGTCACATCGGCCTGTTCGAGACCGACGACATCGCGCACCCAGTGACGCAGGACATTCGGATGCAGATCGCTGGTATCGATGGCCACACCGAGGTCTTCGACCGCACTCATCAGTTCGCGCTCGCGCTCGATCGCTTCGATCAGCGTCGGCGCCTGACCCGGCACGCTGTTGCCCTGCATGGCCATCGGATGGCGGCGGCGGGTCTCGGAATAGCGCTGCACCAGCGTGTCGGTGCGGGCGTTGAGAAAGAGCACTTTCACGTCGTGGCCATATCGCCCGAGCCCGTCGATGATCTGGCGCAGCTCGGAGACAGTCGTGCCACTGCGGGCATCGATCGAGACCGCGACCCGGGTGTAGCTCTGTGAATGCAGCGAGGAAATGACTTCGAGCAGAAAGCGGGCCGGCAGGTTGTCGATGCAGAAATAGCCGTCATCCTCGAGCACATTGATGGCAATCGATTTGCCCGATCCCGAGATGCCGGTGACGACGACGATGCGCATGCTCACTCTTGTGCGTTGTCGATGGCAAGCCGCTGGCGCGCCATGAACTCGAGCTTGCTGTCGATGCCGCGCAGCTGGAGGATGGTGTTGCGAACCGCCGCTTCGGTGAGCACCGCAAGATTGCGACCGGCTGCCACCGGGATCACCACCTTGCGAATGTCCATGCCGAGCACGTTTTCGGTCAGGTCTTCGAGCGGCAGGCGCTCGTATTCATCGTCGTGCGTGCTTCGCCTGAGCAACTGCACGATCAGCTTCAGGCGCATTTTCCGACGCACTGCGGTCTCGCCGAAGATGGTCTTGATATCGAGCAGTCCGAGGCCACGGACTTCGAGCATGCCCTGCAGCAGCACCGGGCACCGCCCTTCGATGGTCGAAGGGCCGATCCGATGCACCTCGACCGCGTCATCGGCCACCAGCCCGTGGCCGCGGCTGATCAGCTCGAGCGCGAGTTCGCTCTTGCCCAGCCCCGATGCGCCCGAAATCAGCACGCCGATGCCCAGCACATCCATCAGGACGCCATGCAGCAGGCAGGTCGGCGCCAGTGCCTTCGAGACCATCGTGCGCAGCAGCTCGATGGCCCGCGTGCTGCTCTGGCTGCAAGACAGCAGGGCAATCGCATGGGTATCGCAGGCTTGCACCAGTTCGGGCGGCGGCACGCAGTCGAGCGCCATGACCAGCGCCGGCGGCGCGCCGGCGGCCAGTTCCTCGAGAATCTGCTCGCGACGATGCGGGCTCACCCGCTGGAAGTAGGCGATTTCGGCCTCACCGACCACCTGCAGGCGATGCGGATGGAAAAGGTTGAGGTAGCCGACCTGATCGACGGTATCGGCCGCTGGCACCGCCGCCTGGCGATCGCCGCCCGATCGCCCGCCGATCCAGGCCAGATCGAGAATGCCGGCCGAGTTGGTGACGAGTTCGCTGACCGTCAGGCCGCGGGCAGCCAGGTCGATATCGTGATGGGAATCGGAGCCGCCCTGCGGGTTAGTCGCGCTGCTCGGGGCGGTCGAGAGGGTCATCCGCTGACTCTACACCCGCGGCCCTAATGAATGTGTGTCAGCACGCGGGTCAGGCCGCAGGCCGGTAGGGCTCCCAGCCTGCCAGGAGTTGCCTGATCGGTGCGCTGTCGTCGGCCGTCATGAGGGTATCGCGCACACTGGGATCGGACAGCAGCTCGGCCAGTTCGGAGAGGATCTCGAGATGCTCCTCAGTGGCATGTTCGGGCACCAGCAGAAACACCAGCAAGCTGACCGGCAAGCCGTCCGGGGCATCAAAGGGGATCGGTTCGCTCACCCTGACCACCGCGGCCATGGCTTCCTTGAGGCCTTTGATACGGCCATGCGGAATGGCGACCGCCTGACCCAGGCCGGTC
>Ga0114959_10003987_pt1 | contig 11430 bp, 9 predicted proteins | sample C_130625_EF_Meta_FD_87317 | JGI IMG/M metagenome (GOLD analysis project Ga0114959, IMG submission 87317) | Freshwater microbial communities from Lake Croche, Canada to study carbon cycling - C_130625_EF_MetaG | ecosystem: Environmental > Aquatic > Freshwater > Lake | place: Lake Croche, Canada...
AGCCGCGCGCCAAAGCTCTCAAGCCGCGCCCGCTTGGAGGTCGGCGTCAGCTCCGGCACGAAACTCTCCGCCCGCACCCCCAAGGCCTGCGCCGCATACGCCACCGCCGCCCCATGATTGCCGCCCGACGCCGCGATCACCCCCGCCTCCGGCAACCCGCCCGCCGTCAGCATCCGGTTGAACGCCCCGCGCGGCTTGAAGCTCGCGGCATGTTGAAGCAGCTCGAGCTTCAGGGTCAGCGCCACATCCACCCCCAGCTCCCCCGCCGCCAGCCGCAACACCGGCGTCCGCCGCACCCGCCCGGCCAACCGATCGGCCGCCGCGGCAATGTCAAGTCGTGATGGGTCTGTCATGCGCATGAAGAAGCCTCTTTCCTTGTGCGGCGCGAAACCCCATGTTGCCGCCTCATGCAGATACATGGGAGTTGCGTGGCGCGCGAGGATTGCGGCGTGGTGTTGCTGGGTCCGCCCGGCAGCGGCAAGTCCGATCTCGCTCTGCGTCTCCTGGAGTGCGGTTTCGTGCTGGTGGCTGATGACAGGATTGACATCACAGACAGGATCGCTCGCCCGCCGGCCGCACTCGCGGGTCTGCTGGAGCTGCGCGGCCTTGGCATTCTGCGCCTGCCCCACGCGGCGGAGGCAAGGCTGATCCTGGCCGTGGAACTCGGCGTGCCCACCGAGCGCCTGCCCCACCCGCGCCGCCACAAGATGCTTGACCTGCCGCTGATCACCATCGATCCCAACGCCGCCTCCGCCCCCATCCGCATCGCCCGCGCACTCGATTGCGCCCAAGGCCTGATCCCGCAGATCGCCGGAGCCTTCGCGCCATGAACGCCCCGCAGCAACGTGTGGTGCTGGTCAGCGGCCTCTCCGGCGCCGGCAAGGCCTCCATCCTGCGTGCGCTGGAGGATCTCGGCTACGAGGCGATCGACAACCCGCCGCTCACCTTCATCGAGGAACTCGTCGCCCGCGCCGAGCCCGGCAGCGGCCAGCGCATCGCCGTGGGGGTGGACGCCCGCTCCCGCGGCTTCAACGCCGAACACGTGCTCGCCACCCTCGAACGCCTCCGCGCCAATCCGGCCCTGCGCCCTGAACTGGTCTATGCCTGGGCGGAGGAGAGCGTGCTGCTCCGCCGCTTCACCGAAACAAGGCGCCGCCACCCGCTCTCCCCCAAAGGCCGCGTGCTGGACGGTGTCGCCGCCGAACAGACCCTCACCGCCCCCTTGCGGGCCGCCGCCGACCTGGTGATCGACACCTCAGACCTGCCGCTTGCCGCACTCCGCCAACGCATCGATGATCGTTTCGGCTCCGAAGGCTCCGGTGAGGCGAAGACCGGCCTCTCCATCACCCTGATGTCCTTCGGCTTCCCCGGCGGCCTGCCGCGCGAGGCCGACATGGTGTTTGACGCCCGCTTCCTGCGCAACCCTCATTACGATGCCATGCTCAGGCCGCGCACCGGTCTGGACAAGGAGGTGGGGGACTATGTCGAAACCGACCCAGACTTTGACGATTTTTTCACCAAGCTGGAAGGACTGGCGGGCTTGCTCTTGCCGCGCTTCGTCCAAGAGGGCAAAAAGTACGTGACGATAGCCGTGGGCTGCACTGGTGGCCGACATCGCTCGGTTCACATCGTCGAGAGACTGGCTGCCACTCTCATCCGACAAGGCTGGCGTGTGACCATAACCCATCGTGAACTGGCCCGTGAGGGCCGCGCCGATCCCGCAGGTCCGTTGATCCACGCGCGCGAGCGTGCAGGGTCCCTGTCATGATCGGTCTGGTGCTGGTCACCCATGGCAGGCTGGCCGAGGAACTCCGCCTCGCCATGGAACACGTCGTCGGCGCCCAGCGCAGCGTCTGCACCGTGTGCATCGGCCCGGAGGACGACATCGAGGGAAGGCGCGCGGAAATCCATCGTTGCATCATGGAGGTCGATTGCGGCGATGGTGTGGTGCTGCTGACCGATATGTTCGGCGGTACCCCCAGCAATCTCGCCATTTCGCAGATGGACCGCCAGGGCGTTGAGGTCATCGCCGGCGTCAACCTGCCGATGCTGGTCAAGATCGCCAAGGTGCGCTCCTCCCAACCGCTCGCCGAGGTGGTGGACTGCGCCCAGAACGCCGGGCGCAAATACATCGCCGCCGCTTCCCATGTGCTGCATCCCCCCAAGCTCAACGGACATTGCGGATGAAGGGCGGAGAGAACAGTCCATCGACGGACCAAACCGCGAGCGGTTCAGAGACCCCGCCGGTTGATGCGCCCACCGTGCTCACCCGCACCCTCACCATCCGCAACCGCCGCGGTCTGCACGCCCGCGCCGCCGCCAAGTTCGTCACGCTGGCCGAGCGCTACGGCGCCACCGTCGAGGTGGTGAAGGACGGGCAGGACGTCTCCGCCCGCTCCATCATGGGGCTGATGATGCTCGGCGCCGGCATCGGCAGCGACATTGAGATCCGCGCCCATGGCTGGGACGCCAAGGAGGCGCTGGACGCCCTGTCCGCGCTGGTGGAAGCGGGCTTTGACGAACGAGACTGAGCCCCCGACAGAGCCAGCGCCGCGTCCCGGAAAATCTCGGCGCAAACCGCCTTCCGCCCGCGCCGAACGACGGCTGATGGGCATCGCCGTCTCCCCCGGCATCGCCATCGGCCCCGTCTTCGGCGCGCATGAGGCCCCCACCGTGGTGGCCCGCCAGAAGATCCATGCCGAGGACACGCCCTCCCAGACCGCGCGCCTGGAAGCCGCCATCGCGCAGTCGCGCAAGCAGCTCACCAAGCTGAAGGCCCGCCTTGGCAACCTGCCCGAGGACAGTCAGGCCGAGATCGCCCCACTGCTGGATGCCTATCTCCAGATGATCGGCCCCTCCCGGCTGGTGCGTGGGGCAAAGCGACGCATCGGCGAGACCCTGGTCACCGCCGAGACCGCTGTAATGGACGAGACCGACGCCATCGCCGCCGCCATCATGGCGATGCCGGCCGGCAACGACCCGGCCAGCCGGAAGCGCCGTGCCGAGGAGGTGCGCGAGATCGGCCGCAGGCTGGTGCGCAACCTCACCCAGACGCCGTTTCGGAGCTTCACCGCCCTGCCGCCTGGCTCGGTGCTGGTGTGCGAGAACCTCCGCCCTGCCGATGCCGCCCTGCTCGACCCGTCGCGCCTTGCCGGTGTTGCCACCGATGAAGGCGGCTCAGACGGCCACACCGCCATCATGCTGCGCGCCCTCGGCGTGCCGGCCGTGCTCGGCGTCACCGGGCTTGGTCAGGCGTCGCGGCCCGGTGAGATCGTGGTGATCGATGGGGTCGCCGGCACCGTGGTGGTCAATCCCGGCCCCGAGACCCTGGCCGCCGCCCGCAAGGCCGTCACTGCCTTCGCCCGCGAACAGCAGAAACTCGCCAAGCTGCGCCGCCTGCCTGCCATCACCAGCGATGACGAACAGGTCGAACTCCAGGCCAATCTCGAAATCCCCGCCGAACTGCCGCTGATCGCCCAGGCGGGAGCGGCCGGCATCGGCCTGTTGCGCAGCGAGTTCCTGTTCATGAACCGCGAGACGCTGCCCAACGAGGACGAACAGACCGAAAGCTATCGCAGCGCGATTGACGCCATGGGCGGCGATCCGGTGACCATCCGTGTGCTCGACTGGGGCGGCGAAAAGGACATCGAGGCGCTGCAAAGCGAAGGCGTCGTCCCCGAGGTGACGGATGACAACCCCGCCCTCGGCCTGCGCGGCATCCGCCTGCTGCTGCGTGAGACCGAATTGTTCGAAACCCAGCTTGCCGCCATCCTGCGCGCCGCCGTCGCCGGCCCCACCCGCGTCCTGCTGCCGATGGTCACCAACGTCGCCGAGGTGCGTCAGGCGCGCGATATCTATGAGCGCGTCGCCCGCCGCCTGCGCCGCCGCGGCGAACGCATCCCCGAGACCCTGCCGCCGCTGGGTGTGATGATCGAGACCCCCGGCGCCGCGCTTTCGGCTGACGCGCTGGCGCTGGAAGCCGATTTCTTTTCCATCGGCACCAACGACCTCACGATGTACACGCTCGCCGTCGATCGCGGCGAATCAGACGTGGCAGCACTTTACGACCCGCTGCACCCCGCCGTGCTGCGCCTTGTGCAGTTCGCCACCGAGGCCGCCTTGCGCATGCGCATGCCCGTCTCGGTGTGCGGCGAGATGGCGGCCAATCCGAAGCTCACGCCGCTTCTGCTCGGGCTCGGCCTGCGCAGCTTCAGCATGAACGCCGCCGCCGTGCCCCGCGTGAAACAGGCGATCCGCGCCGCCAATATCGATGACTGTGCCCGCTTCGCCCGCCGGGTGATGGAACAGTCAGACCCGGCGAAGATCAGGGAGCTGGTGCTGGGCGCGCCGGGCTGACCTGGCCCGGCACGTCTCAGGGCTCCCGCCTCATTGCGCCTGGGCCGAGGCCTCCGACCGCGTGGCACCGGCGCGGGCGGCCAAGGCAGCGGCCATGAAATCATCCAGCCCGCCATCAAGCACCGCATCCGGGTTGCCCTTTTCCACGCCGGTGCGCAGATCCTTCACCAGCTGGTAGGGGGCGAGCACATAGTTGCGGATCTGATGCCCCCAGCCGATATCGGTCTTGGCGGCTTCGGTGGCGTTGGAGGCGGCTTCGCGGCGTTGCAGCTCGGCCTCGTACATGCGCGCCTTCAGCATGCCCATGGCGGTGGCGCGATTGCGGTGCTGGCTGCGATCGGTCTGGCAGGCAACGACGATGCCGGTGGGCACATGGGTGATGCGGATCGCCGATTCGGTCTTGTTGACGTGCTGACCACCGGCACCCGAGGCGCGATAGGTGTCAACGCGCAGGTCTGAGGGGTCGATCTCGATCTCGATCGTGTCATCGATCACCGGATAGACCCAGACGCTGGCAAAGCTGGTCTGGCGGCGGGCGGCGCTGTCAAACGGCGAGATGCGCACCAGGCGGTGCACGCCGGCCTCGGTCTTCAGCCAGCCATAAGCAGACGGGCCGGTGACTTGGATGGTGACGGATTTCAATCCCGCCTGCTCGCCTTCGGATTGCTCGATCAGGGTGAGCTTGTAGCCGCGACGCTCGCACCAGCGCTGATACATGCGCAGCAGCATTTCCGCCCAGTCCTGCGCCTCGGTGCCGCCGGCGCCGGCGTTGATTTCCAGGAAGGCGTCAAGCTTGTCGGCCTCGCCGGAGAGCAGGCTTTCGATTTCCTTGCCTTTGGACTCGATGGCCAGAGCCTCCAGCGAGGCCACGCCATCGGCCACCATGGCGGTGTCGGCCTCGGCCTCGGCCATCTCGATCAATTCGATGGCATCGGCGGCCTCGCGCTCGATGCGCAGCACATCGTCGATGCCGGCCTGAAGCTGGTTGCGCTCACGCATCAGAACCTGAGCGGCGGCTGCGTCATTCCACAGCGCGGGGTCCTCGGAGCGGTGGTTCAGCTCCTCAAGACGGGCATTGGCGACATCCCAGTCAAAGATGCCTCCTCAGCAGCGCCATCGACTGCTTGATCTGGTCGTGAAGGGAGGTCGCCTCGGTGGACATGAAACACCCAAATGAACGCGGAGGGGCTCAATACAATCCGCCCAGCCCGGTGTCCACTCCGGCGGCGACGGCGGGCGGCGCCGGGGTGCCGTCCGAGGCGGCGGGCTGCCCTGAGATCGGGGCGGAGGCACCTGGTTCCTGGCCCGGTTTGAACGCATCCGTCACGGTGCCGCTGCCGGTGTCCCAGCTCGCCATCGTCACGCCGGGCGGCGGGATGAATTTCAGATTGGGGCGGTTCTTCAAGGCCACCGCCATGTAATCACGCCAGACCGGGCCCGCGACATGGCCGCCGGTCTCGTTCTCGCCCAAGGTGGCGGGGTTGTCGTAGCCGATCCAGACGGCGGTCGCGAGATCGGGGCTGAAGCCCACGAACCAGGCGTCGTTGAACTCCTGGCTCGTGCCGGTCTTGCCGGCGATCTGGCGATTGAGGCCTGCCACCGCCTCGGTGCCGGTGCCGCGCTGCACCACGCCCTGCATCATGCCGATGAGCTGGAACACGCTTTGCGGGTCGGCGATCTGCTTGCGCGGATCCGTGAGCGAAGGGGGGCGGGAGGGGTTGGCGCAGCCCGGGCACCCAACCGCATCGGGGCGCCAGATGATCTGTCCCTCGCTGTCCTGCACGCTGTCGATCAGCGAGGGGATGACCTCGCGCCCGCCGGCGGCAAGGGCTGCGTAGGCGGCTGCCTCGCGCATCACCGTGGTGTCCACAGCGCCGAGCGAGGCCGGCAGGACGCGCGGCATGGCGTCCACCACATGGAAAGCAATCGCATTGCGCGCCACCGCCTCCATGCCGACCTGTGCGGCCACGCGCACGGTGACGAGGTTGAGCGACTTTTCCAGCGCCACCCGCAGCGACACCGGCCCGCTGAAGTCGAGCTCGAAATTGCCCGGCCGCCACTTCCCCGCCGCCCCCTGATCCACCACGAACGGCGCATCCAGAAAGCGCTGGCTGGGCGAGATTCCAGCCTGCAGCGCGGTGAGATAGACGAAGGGCTTGAAGCTTGAGCCCGGCTGACGGTTGGCCTGGGTGGCACGGTTGAACTGGCTGTTCTCAAAGCTCCAGCCGCCAGACATCGCCAATACCCGGCCGGTTGCCGGCTCGATGCTGACAAGCGCGCCCTGCACCTTGGGCACCTGGCGCAGCAGCGCCCGCTCCGGCCGTGGCGGACGCGCCGGTTGCGGCTCGATCATCACCACATTGCCGACCTGCAACACATCGCTCATCCGCTTCGGCGCCGGCCCGAGTTGGCCGCCCTTCACCGGTCGCGCCCAGCCGAGATCAGACAACAGCACCGGCAGCACGCGCGGCAGCGGCGCAGGCGCTCCCGGCATCCGCTCCAGATAGCCGAGCTTGGCTTCGCTGTCCGTCATCTCCAGCACCACAGCGGTGCGCCATTCCGGCAACTGGCCCGGCGGCTTGCGCATGTTGGCCAAAGCCTGCGCCCAGGAGACACGGAGCTGCGACCCGGGCTCGATCTGCCGCACCGGACCGCGCCAGCCGCCGCGCCGTTGGTCATAACGCATCAGCCCCTGACGCAGCGCCTGGTCGGCGGCGATCTGCAAGGTCGGGTCCAGCGTGGTGCGCACCACGAGGCCGCCTTGGGTGGTGCGGTCGGCACCGTATTTGTCCACCAGCCAGCGGCGCACATCCTCGGTGAAATATTCGCCGCCCACCAACGTCTCGGCCCTGCGGAACGCCGCCGGCTGGATGGGGGCGGCATGCGCCTGCGCAGCCTCGGCCGGGGTGATGGCATGATCGGCGGCCATGCGGTCGATCACGAAATCCCGTCGGATCCGCGCAGCATCCGGAAAGCGGAACGGGTTGTAGTTGTTGGGCGCCTTGGGCAGCGCCGCCAGGAACGCGGCCTCCGAGATGCTCAACTCGTCCAGCGATTTGTTGAAATAGGCCTGCGCCGCCGCCGCCACGCCATACGCCTGCAGCCCCAGATAGATCTCATTGAGATACAGTTCCAGGATATGGTCCTTGCTGAGGCTCTCCTCGATGCGGAGCGCCATCAGCGCCTCACGCACCTTGCGCGCCAGGCTGACCTCGCTGCCGACCGCCATGTTCTTGGCGACCTGCTGGGTGATGGTGCTGGCGCCGATCGGGCGGCGTCCCTGGCCGTATTGCGCGATATCGGTCACCACTGCGCGCAGGATCGCCTGCGGGTCGATGCCCTTATGGGTGTAGAAATTCTGGTCCTCGGCAGAAATGAAGGCCTGACGCACCAGCGGCGGAATGGCCTCGATCGGCACGAAAATCCGCCGCTCAGTGGCCAGCTCCGCCAGCAGCCGACTATCCGCCGCATAGACCCTGCTCATCACCCGCGGCTGGTAATGGCGCAGCGTATCAATGTCCGGCAGGTCGGCCGAGTAACGTTTATACAGGGTATAGCCCACAAATCCGCCGGCGATGACACCCAGAATGCCCAGACCCAGCAGCACCCCGAACAACTGCCCAAACAGCCGCACCACCGAAAACCCACGCCGAGGGCGCGGCGGCTTGGGCTCCCGCTTGGGCGCACGCTCCCGCTTGGGTGGGCGGGGCGGCTCTGGATCGGAGGCAACGGCGAGACGCTCGCCAGCTTGAAATGTGTCAGCCATGGCGCGTGCTTATCAGGTTTTGTGGCGGTGGCGTAGCGGGAGGAAGGCAAGGCAGTGCTCGGCTTCGTTACGCCACCACCGCGAAATACGCCTCGACCGCCCGGCGCATGGCGGTGGCGACGCGGGCGCGGTGTTCCGGGCGGCGGAGGGCGGCTTCGTCGTCTCGGTTGGACATGAAGCCCATTTCGACCAGGACGGAGGGAATGTCGGCGGCTTTCAGCACGACGAAGCTGGCCTCGCGGCGCGGGTTGGTGAGCAAAGGCAGGGAGTGGCCGAGGGAGCCGACGACGCTGCGGGCCATCCGGGCTGAGCCGAGATGGGTCTCCTGGCGGACCAGGCTGGCGAGAATACGCGCAACCTCGGGCGGCACGCCGCTGACGCCGGGGCCGGCGAAGCGATCAGACGCGTTTTCCCGCACGGCAAGCGCGGCGGTCTGCGCGTCAGTCGCACGCTCGCTCAGAGTATAGACGCTGGCGCCACGCACGCCGTGGTCGGTCAGGGCATCGGCATGCATCGAGACGAAGAGCTTCGCGCCTTTGGTCTGCGCGATTGCCACGCGCTGTTCGAGTGGGATGAACACGTCCCGCGTTCGGGTCAACTCAGCGTGATAGCGCCCGGTGGCGTTGAGCTGCCGCGCCAGTTCCTTGGCTGCGGCCAACGCGACGTGCTTCTCATAGGTGCCCGTGATGCCGATGGCGCCCGGGTCTTTGCCGCCATGGCCGGGATCGAGCATCACCAGCGGCAGGGGGCCGGAGGGCGCGCGCAACACCGCACCGCTGGCCGGCAACGCCAGCCGCGCCGCGGCGCCGGCGCCGAGCAGAATGCGGCGGGTGATCAGCAAGGGGCCTCCAGAGCGCTGGATCATTGATGAAGTGAGCTAACACAGCACATTCACCAAATCATCTTATCATCTGATTATGGTTACAAATTGTTGGATTGCCGCCCCTTCGCCCGGCAAGGGTGGAACCTTGGCCGACTGTGGCAGACAGGACACGTCACGCGTTGCTTGCGAAGCCCCGGCGAATGCGCCATCTTGACGCCGCTTCGGCAGCGTGCCGGTGCGCGTCTTTGGCGGCGACATCTCGGGCCATGACCCGGCATGACAATCCGCTCTTCGCGCGTCGGAACCCCGATGGCCCTCCAGCACGGACAGAATGGTGGCTTTCGCCGCCGCTGACCCGGATGCTGGGTGGGGGCGTCATGGGGTCTTGAGTCACACGCTGCCGCCAGTGCCGCGCGCATCCTGCGCGACGGTCTGTTTGGCGCGGTTCTTGGATCCAGTCTGCTTGAGCATGGCGTGCTCGTGCATCTGATCTCACTCCCGATGGTCACGCCAAGGAGGCTCGGCACTGGAATCAGTAAGCCGTTGGTCGGTGATCCGTTGGTTGGAGCACTGGTCGGCGATCGAGTTCAACCGGGGCGGCGCGCCACAGCAAGGCGCGCATCTGCCCGACAGATACGGGGTTTTCTGCCCGCCGTGGCACAGTTTCGCTTCCGCCGCATGACACGGACCACCTCGCTGCCGGGCCTCGCCCAGCGGTTGCGGAGCACGGCCCGGCGGAACGAGATCATGGCCCTGCGGGACATTGCCTCCCCGCCATCCGCGTCGGTGCCGCCCCCCGCATCACCCCCATTCCGCCCGCATGCGCGCCAGACCGCGAAGCTGCCGGCGATTCTTCGGAGTTTTTGGCTGAATGACAAAACGCATGCTGATCGACGCCACCCACGCGGAAGAGACCCGCGTGGTGGTGCTGGACGGTCAACGTCTTGAGGATTTCGACGTTGAGAGTGCCACCAAGAAGCAACTGAAAGGCAATATCTACCTCGCCCGCGTGGTGCGGGTGGAGCCTTCGTTGCAGGCCTGTTTCGTGGAATATGGCGGCGGCCGGCACGGCTTCCTCGCCTTTGGCGAAATCCATCCGGATTATTATCAGATCCCCGTGGCCGATCGGCAGCGCCTGCTGGAGATCGCCGCCGAGGAGGCCCGCGAGGAGGAGGAGGCCGAGGAACGCGCCGCCCAGCGCCAGGAGCGTGGCGACCGTCCGGAGCGCAGCGAGCGGCCCGAGCGCGGCGACCGCGGTCCGCGTCAGCGCGATCGCGAGCCTGGCTGGGCGGTGCGCGCCGAAGCACCTGATGCGGTGACCGCCGAGACGACTCCGGAGGAAGCACCAGCCGTCGAGGCCATCGACCCGGTGGCGGAGCAGGCCGAGACGCATGTCCCGCAGCCGACACCTGAGCACCACGCAGCGGATGAGACGCCGGCTGCCGTCGAGACCGCGCCGATTCCGGCAGAGGCCCCGGTCGTGGAGCCTGCCAGCCCGGAGATCGTTGAGGTCCACGCCGAGATCGAGCCCGCGCCGAGCCCGATCGTCCAGGCAGCGCCCGAACCGGATGCTGAGCCCGACGCCCCCCGCAGCGGCCCGGCGCAGGCCGCCAGCATGCCGATCGACACGCGTTACGGCGACGCCAACGCACCGGCCCCGGCCGCAGAGCCGGTCGCCGAGGACGATGAGCCGTTGCGCGATTTCCACAATCCCGGCCCCGGCATCACGCTGGCCGGCGATGCGGATGGCGCGGTTGAGGATGACGCTCTCGCCGAGGGCAGCGCCAGCGATGCCGGCGAGGATGCTGGCAATGATGATCTCATCGAGGTCACCGAGCCGGAAGGCCCGCCGCCCGAGACCATCGGCGGCGAGCAGGACCAGTTCGAAGGCAACGGCGCCGAGGAGGCCAGCCGCCGCCGCGCCTCGCGCATGCTGCGCAACTACCGCATCCAGGAAGTCATCCGCCGCCGCCAGATCCTGCTGATCCAGGTGGTGAAGGAAGAGCGCGGCACCAAGGGCGCGGCGCTGACCACCTATATCTCGCTCGCCGGCCGCTTCTGCGTGCTGATGCCCAACTCGCCGCGCGGCGGCGGCATCTCCCGCAAGATCACCTCCTCGGCCGACCGCAAGCGCCTCAAGGAAATCACCGCCGAGATGGAGATCCCGAAAGGGATGGGCCTCATCGTGCGCACCGCCGGCGCCAACCGTCCCAAGCCGGAAATCCGCCGCGACTGCGAATATCTGATGCGGCTGTGGGACGATATCCGCGACCTGACGCTCAAATCCATGGCGCCGGCGCTGATCTACGAAGAGGCGAGCCTCATCAAGCGCTCGATCCGCGACGTCTATTCGCGCGATGTGGACGAGATCATCGTCGATGGCGAGGCCGGCTGGAAGCAGGCCTACGACTTCATGCGCATGCTGATGCCGAGCCACGCCAAGAAGGTGCAGCTCTGGCGCCCGACCGGCATTCAGATGCCGCTG
>Ga0114959_10003989_pt1 | contig 11427 bp, 8 predicted proteins | sample C_130625_EF_Meta_FD_87317 | JGI IMG/M metagenome (GOLD analysis project Ga0114959, IMG submission 87317) | Freshwater microbial communities from Lake Croche, Canada to study carbon cycling - C_130625_EF_MetaG | ecosystem: Environmental > Aquatic > Freshwater > Lake | place: Lake Croche, Canada...
CCGATGATTGTCTATTTCTATGAAAGAAATAATCAAACATTACACAATTATTTAGCCCCCGCACCGACACCTTCTCGTTTAAATATTCCTTTTTTTGCTAGTCGTGGATACATCGTATTTGTACCTGATATTTGGTACACAAGAGGCTATCCAGGCCAAAGCGCTTATGATTACATATTAAGTGGAACTAGAGCTATGATTCAAAAAGGCTTTGTAGATAGTACCAAGGTAGGTTTACAAGGACAAAGTTGGGGAGGTTATCAAATTGCTTATTTAATTACGAAAACCAATTTATACGCAGCTGCATGGGCTGGAGCGCCTGTGGTGAATATGACAAGCGCATATTCCGGTATTCGTTGGGGACCAGGTATTAGTCGTCAATTTCAATATGAGAAGTCTCAAACAAGATTAGGCGCAAGTTTATGGGAAAGACCCGATTTATATATAAAAAACTCTCCATTATTCTCATTACCCAATATTAAAACTCCATTAGTAATAATGAGTAATGATGCCGATGATGCGGTGCCTTGGTATCAGGGTATTGAAATGTATAGTGATATGAAGCGTTTGAATAAAAAGGTTTGGTTATTAGTGTATAATAACGAAGCCCATAATTTAGTAGAGCGTAGAAATAGAAAAGATATTCAAATAAGAGAACAACAATTCTTCGATAGTTACTTAAAAGGGGCACCCATGCCAGAATGGTTATCTAAGGGTGTACCTGCTGTAATGAAAGGAAGAACCTGGGGTTTGAATTATTAAACATATTGAAACCACTGTCTATTGGGATCCCAGCTTTCAATTTCTTTGCCCACAGCGGATAAAAATTTTGAACCCATGGCGCCATCCACAATTCGGTGATCATAGCTCATGCTTATAAACATCATGTGACGAACAAGTATGGCATCGCCAGAAGGTGTTTCCACTACAACGGCTCTTTTCTTAATAGCGCCTAAAGCTAGTATGGCTACCTGTGGTTGATTTATAATGGGAGTACCCATAATGCTTCCAAAGGAACCAATATTGGTAACAGTGAAGGTTCCACCTTGCGTATCTGTAGGTTTTAATTGACCATTTCTTGCTGCCTGAGCTAAATTATTGACTGCTTTGGTTAACCCTACGATGCTTAATTGATTGGCTCCTTTAATAACAGGCACTATTAAATTACCGGAGGGAAGGGCAGTGGCCATTCCAATATTAATATCTTTTTTAACAATAATTTGATCACCTTGTAAACTACAATTAATTAGAGGGAATTGTTCTAGTACACTCGCTATTGCTTCTAAAAACATAGGTGTATAAGTAATCTTAGTAGATTCACTTCTTTCAAATAATTCTTTTAATTTATTTCTCCAAACCACCATATTAGTTACATCTACTTCTACAAATGAAGTTACATGAGGACTTGTTTGAACGCTATCCACCATATGCTTCGCAATTAACTTACGCATACGATCCATCTCCAATATTTCAGTAGTTCCAGTAATTACTACTTCAGCTGGATTAGTCAATTTAGTCGATTTTGATGCTGCAAAATTTGCACTTGTATTTTCATATACATCTAATGGCTTATTGAGTATTGGTCTTGTAGCAGATTCATTTTGAACTTGTTCTTTTATTATTTCCTCAGCTTTAAATTCTTCTACTTTAATTATTTCACTAATAATTTCTTGGCTTTTAATTTCCTCGCTTAAAATTGGATTCTTTAAATGCAGTCCCATTTTTTTACGGGCAATAAAGTCTAAAATATCTTTTTTAGTAATTCTACCATTATTGCCAGAGCCATTTATTTGTGCTAACTCATGCATGCTAACCCCTTCATTTTGAGCAATATTTAATACCAAGGGTGAATAAAATTTAGCTTCATCTTGATTAGTGGATGTTGGGATATAAGGCACTTCCTTAAAAACAATTGGCTCATTAATTTCAATGCTTTCGATAATAGGGGCTACAATTTTTTCTGGCATTGGAGCATTTAAAATAGAATTAGTACTACTGTTTGATGTACTAATTCTTGCAATTACTGTTCCAATAGGAACAACACTGTTAACTTCGAATAATATTTCTGTAATGATACCTTCTGTGGTGGATGGAATTTCGCTATCTACTTTATCGGTAGCGATATCTAAAAGTGTTTCATCCAATTGAATAATATCTCCAACTTTTTTATGCCATTTTAAAATGGTCGCTTCCATGATACTTTCACCCAACTTTGGTAAAACTAGATCCACAATTGGCATATGAGTTAATTTTAGCAAAAATAAGACTAAATCTTATTGATTATTAATAACCTAAGTAAATTTAATGCCTGATTTGCAGTGACTTCAATATTTCTTAACCTATCGAACCTAAGATAAAAAACCTTGGAAACCACTTTTTCTCTGTTCGCAACTCCTATCCAAACCATTCCTAAAGGTTTTTCGGCAGTTTGGCCACTTGGACCCATTATACCACTCACTGAAATTGCATAATCTGTATTCATTTTTTCCCTAACGGCTATTGCCATTTGTTCAACAGCTTCCTTACTTACAGCACCTACTGTTTGTAAGATTTCAGTAGAAACGTCTAGAAATTCAGTTTTAATTCTATTATCATAACTAATGATGCCTCCTGTGTAAAATTGGGAGGATCCTGCATTTTTGGATAATAAGTGCCCAATAAAACCACCCGTACAACTTTCTGCTGTGGATACTGTTTGGTTTCTTTGTTTTAATAAATTACCTACCACCATTTCCATGGTTTCATCTGCATCCGTCACTAAAAATTCTTTTACAGTTTCTTTTAATGTATCGAATTGTAAATTCAATTCTTTTGCTAAAGCTTGTTCATCTTGACCATTGCCAGTTAACCTTAGTCGAACCATTCCAATATTGGGTAAGTAGGCAAGTTTTATATTGGATGGTAAAGCATTTTCAAATGGGGCAATTTGTTCTGCTAAAAAAGACTCTCCAATACCTGCTGTTAAAAGCGTTTTATGTGCAATAAAATTAGATGTAAATATTTTTTGTAATAATGGAATAACTTGATTTTCTGTTAACCATCTCATCTCATGAGGTACTCCTGGTAAAGAAAAATAATAAACACCCTCTTTTTTAAATAACATACCAGGTGCTGTGCCCTTTTCATTAAATAAAACCTCGCAAACATCTGGCACTTCAGCTTGTTTGCGATTTCTATCAATCATGGGTCTTTTATGGATTGTCTCAAATATATGTGTAATATGATCAAGACTTGGTTGATGAACAACCATTTTACCGCCAAAATATTCATTTAATAGGGGCTTGGTAATATCATCTGCTGTGGGGCCTAGTCCTCCAGTTAAAATAATAATATTTGTTTTTTGGGAGGAAGTCTCTAGTGCGTTTATAATATCCATTTTGGTGTCACCTACAGCAATTCTATTTTTAACAGGGATACCTATTTTTAATAAAGCTTGGGCAATAAAAGCACTATTGGTATCTATGACTTGACCAATTAATAACTCGTCACCTATGGTAATAATAGTTGCTTGAACAGGATTCATAAAAGTAGGTTTGTAATTTGCAAAGTAAACTAAAAAACAGCGGTTTTTATTTAAAATAGGCACTTAGTTTATCCAGCATAATGGCAGGCATACTTGCTCTATTTCCTAACTTACTATCCATAAAATATAGCTTCACTTTACCTATTGTTAAAAGTTTACCTTCTTCATTATATACTTCTTGGTCAAATACAATTTTATGATCTATAGGTAGTTCTTTGATTTGAGATTTTATAGTCAATAAATCGTCGTATTTGGCTGGTCTTAAATACTTAATATTTAATTCTACAACAGGTAATATAATGCCCATATCCTCAATACTTTTATAGCTAATTCCAAGGTTTCTTAAGCTTTCCACTCTGCCTACTTCAAAATATTGAGCATAATTGCCATAATATACCACATTCATAGGGTCGGCTTCTGCATACCTTACTCTAACTTGGGTGTTAAATTCGTACATATTTAATATTTATTGTTGACAAATTTACGAATGAATTCTGTTTTTCCACAATAAGGTATAAATAAGCTTCGTTTTATAAGTAGAACGTAATTTTAGGTAATAATAAAAAAGTAGCATGATATCTTCGAGCATCAGAATAGGGGTTTTATTTTCTTTATTGATTTTTGTGTTGCATGCAAAGGCTCAGTATACCCAAAATGAGCGTTCATTGGACTATGTTTATCAAAAAGGAGTGAATGCACTTCATCAAGGCGATACCCTTACCGCTTTTCAATATATTGAGTCGGCTTACCATTTTGAAGCTAAACAAGAAAATAGTAAAGAAAATAATATAGAAGATATTAATTACTATTATACCTATTTATCCCTTGTTTTAGATAAACCTAGAGCCGAAAATTTAGCCATTCAATACTTAAAATCATCTAAGAATATAATTTTCAATGCTCGAATTAATTTCTTTTTAGGCCAGTATTATTTTAAAAAACAAAATACCCTGGAGGCTTTGAATGCTTTTGATAAGGTAAGTATAGCTGATTTAAACAATAAAGAACTTATTACCCTGAAATATCTTCAAGGATATTTATATTTTAAATTAGGTAATTGGGACAAGGCTACTAATTTATTAAATAGTTCTAGGCAATTAAAGCAATCACAGTATTATACCGACGCCAATTATTATGCAGGTTTTATTGCACTTCAAAAAAAGGATTTTACTTTGGCTTTATCTTGTTTTGAAATTGCCAGTAACAATGAAGCATATGCAATTTTAACACCCTTTTATATAAGTCAGATTCATTATTTCAATGGAAATATAGATGCTGCCATGCAAAGTTGTGAAAAAGCTTTAAGCATTGAAGGTCAATATTATAATTTACCATTACAACAATTAATGGGACATTTATTATTTGAGAAAAAACAATATCAAAAAGCCATTCCTTATTTGGCAAAATATGTAGCTGCACAACAAAAGGTTGAAGTACAAGATTTATATCAACTTTCTTTTAGTTATTTTCAAGACCAACAATGGGAAAAATCTATTTCTGGTTTTAAAAAATTAGCCAATGTCGAGGACTCATTGGGTCAAAACAGTATGTATTTATTAGGAACTGCTTATTTAAAAGTGAATGATAAAAATGGGGCTAAGAATGCTTTTATGTTATGCTCTTCTAAAAGCATCAATTTAGCACAAAAAGAAATTTCTTTATTTAATTACGGGAAACTTTTGGTTGAATTAAGAGAATATAGTTTGGCTATTTCAGTTTTAGACAGATTTATGGATAACTATCCACAATCTGTCAATTATGCAGAATCTAAATCTCTATGGATTACAGCTTTAGCTTTTAATAACAATTTCAAACAAGCTATTGAAGCCTACCAATTAATTGAAACTCCCTCATTAGAATTGTTAAAAATATATCCAGCTATTTTATATGGACTATCCTGCAATTATATCAATGACGGCGAAGTAGAAAAAGCTTATGCTTTATTAAATCAACTAAAAAATGCCCCTTACAATGGTAATTTTTTATCAGCTGCTCATTTTTGGTTAGGAGAAATAAGCTATAAGATGGGTAAAATTACTGATGCCATTGGTTACTTACAAAAATTCATGTTAGATCCTGTTGAAAATGGAGAAGTAAAAACTGCCAATGCTAGATATATTTTAGGGTATTGTTACTTAAAAAGTGGAGAATATCAAAAAGCACTACTTCAGTTTAAAGAAATATCAAATTTAACTGGAATAACTAGCTTAGATATTTATCAACAAGATGCCTATGTTAGAATTGGAGATTGTCAGATGATGTTGAAAAAAATAAATGATGCTTTAGTTACTTATCAACATATTATAGACCTATCCTGGTCTTATGCCGATTATGCGTTCCTTCAAAAATCAATTTTATTAGGAGGAATGGGGAAGGTGAGTGAAAAAAATAAAATGTTAACTAATTATGAAAATAGTTTTCCTAATTCGGTTTATGTTAACGATGCTAGAATGGAATTAGCAGACACTTATATAAGTCAAGAAAAGTTTCAAGACGCCATAGCGCCATTATCAAAAATAAGTTTAGACCGCTCTGCTTCTAAATTTTATCCGCAAGCTTATTATAAATTAGGAATTGTATATTTTAATTTAGATAAAAATCAAATGGCACTTCAAACCTTTAAAGATTTATATTCAAATTATCCAAATTCTACAGAAAGTGAAAATGCTATTGAATACATACGAAATATTTTCATTGAAGACCAAACCCCAGAATTATATGTTCAATTCATGAATGAATATGGACATCCTTTAACAGTTAATGAGCAAGATTCTTTAATATTTAGGGCTGCTGTTCTTAAATATGAACAAAAAAAATATACTGAATCAGCTGTTGGTTTAGTTTCTTATTTACAAAAGTTTCCTAATGGAAAATATAGCCTTGAAGCTACCCATTTAGTTGCCGAAATAGCTTATTCTAAACAAGCCTATGATACAGCTTTAGTTTATTTTTCAATCATTGCAGATAAAGCACCAAATATCTATGCTGAAAGAGCAGCGCTCATTGCAGCTCGTCTAAATTACTTTAATTTCCAAAATTATCAACTAGCAGAAAAATACTTTTCTATATTATTAAACATTGCAACCCAAAAAGAAAATACCACTGAGGCAAATAAAGGATTATTAAGGTGTCAATTCAAAGGGGAGAAATGGGAGGAGGCAAGTAAAATTGCACAAGAAATTCTTGCCGATAAAAATAGTGCTACAGATGATATCGAAATGGCTAATATGACCATTTATCATCAAAAATTAATAGCAGGTGATACCATTACAGCTTTACAAATAATTAATAAAGTTATTAAAACAGGATCTAGTATTATCACTGCTGAAGCACATTACCAATTAGCTAATTTATTTATAGTACAAAATAAATTAAACTTAGCAGAGAAAACAGCTTTTGATATTATAAAAAAACAAGCTTCTTATGAATATTGGGTTACTAAAACCTATATTTTATTAGGAGATATTTATGTTGCTCAAAAGGATACTTTTAATGCTATAGCTACTTATAAGAGTGTAGCCGATAATGCCTCTATTGAACCACTTAAAATTGTTGCTGCCCAAAAGTTAAAAGAACTGACAGAAACACCAACAATTAAATAACACATTATGAAGTATTTTTTAAAATATAGTTTTTTATTCATTAGCATTTTTTGTTTTTTAACAACTGGTAATACCCAACAAAAAAATAAAAAAAAGGTAAAAATTTCGGCAAATAATAGAGTTGCAAATAACAGGAAAAAGAAGGTGATTAAAACTAATAATAAGAAAAAAGGAAAAAGTAATCGTAAAAATAATACCCCTTCATTAAATATTAAAACAGCCGATTTATCAAAACTGCTAATTCTTACTAATAATATGCCTACCCCAAAGCTTGATACAATTCCAGAAAAAGAAGTTAGTATTATTTCAGCATTTAAGCCACAACTTAAAAATATAGCAAAAATAAATTTCACTAAAGCCATTATTAAATTAGATACTAGCACTACTGTACTCAATTATCAAGTGCCAACACAAAATTTAAGCTTCCAATACAGACCTATTTCTTTAATCCCAAGGTCTTATAAAGAAAATGAAATATCGTTTCCTTTAAATACCACAAATTTAAAAATAGGATTTGGAAATTATAATAGTCAGTTGGTGGAGGCTACTTACAATGCAGTGGATGAAAATAAGCAATCACATGCTTTTGTAGCAAGTTATGAAACATCCAATGGGATGCAATATTTGCAACAATTTAACCATAAAAATTTTGCATATATAGGCAACCTTCTACTCAATGAAAATAACGCTATACAAACGGAAGCTTTTTTTCAAAATACACAGCGTTACAGGTTTGGATTAGTCCCTGATAATAATAGTTTATCCTTAGGTGATTATGCACAACCTTTTACACTTTTTGGAACATCTATTAAATGGGTAAATGAAAATTCAAAAAATTACCTATTGACAAAAATATTCAATCCTACTGTTAAATTTGAAAACTTTAAAGGGCTTGCCTCTACCAATAATTTATGGGTAGAAATGTATAATCCAATTAGTTTTAAATTAAAAAGTTCTGGAAAATTAAATTTAGATTTTAGTTATAATTATAATAAATATACTCATAACAACTTTACACCTCAGTCTAATTCTATATTCATAGTACAACCTTCTATTGAAATAAATAAATGGAATTCAAGTATTAAAATAGGAGTAAACCCTAGTTTCACTACCAAAGAATTTGCTTTATTTCCCAATGTTCAGTTTAGTAAAAAATTAAAAGATACCAACATTATATTAGTAGCTAACTGGCAAACCATTTTAACAAATAATAATTATGCCAGCTTGTCCATGATGAATCCCTGGATAGCAGCACCTAGCTCATTAAAAATAACCACCCAAGAAAAAAAGGAATTATCCCTCTATATTAATGCCTCTAAAAACTTACAATATAATTTTGGTTTATCATTAAATGATTATCATAATATTCCATTTTTTAATAGAATTAACAATGTAGCCAAGTCGGCTTTTTGGGGTTTACAATTTCAACCCATTTTTGAATACAGGGCCATTACCTTAGAATTTGTTTCTACAATTCGATATCAAATTAGTGATGAATTTATTTTAAAGGCAAATGCTAAATATATTCAGTTTAACTCTATTAAAGAAAATACAAATGCCTGGGGAATTTTACCCTTTAATATGAATGGAGATATTGCATGGTACCCTAGTAAAAAATGGTCTATAGAAGGTAGTTTACAATATTGGACTGGTGCAACTTTTCTAAACGATGCGAATAACGCTTATGATTTAAATAAAACACTACTATTAAATGCCTCATTGAATTACCAAATAAACTCCCATTTAAAAGCATGGGCAAAAGGAGAGAATCTATTAGATAAAAAATATCAAAGATGGGCAGAATATCCATCTTTAGGTGTTCAATTCATTGCTGGAATCGTATATTCGTTTCATAAATAACTATGGAAAAGATACTAGAACAATATTTCGTTCAAAATAATGAGTTAGTGCTCACTAATATTGGCACTTTTCATTTATCAAAAAAATCTGCAACTTGGATAGTAGATACATTGCATGCACCCGAATTGTCCATTTTATTTTCAATAGATAACAAGAAACCAAGTAATGCCTTTTATGCTTATTTGGCTTCAGCATTAAATATTTCTAATGAACAAGCGAGTATTCAATTTGAACAATTTCTGCGTAATAATTTTGAAACTGAAAATGCAATAATAAACATAGGGAATTTGGGAAGTATTGAAAAAAATGGGAATAATTATTCTTGGGTAAGTAGTTTTACTTCAAAACATTATTATAAAGATATTTCCATCAGTCCTTTAAATACCAATGAAGTGGTAGAAAAACAAAACTTATTTCAATGGCAATGGATAGCGATTATTTTAACTATTATAGCAATAGTTGCGATTTTATTTAAATTTATTTAAATATGTTTGAAAATAATAAACAATTTTCACCTTGTCCTATTTGTAATAAAGAAGACATTACTAATTTATTACACACAAAAGATTATGCACTTAGTCTTGAAGATTTTCAAATTATTCAATGTGCTCATTGCACATTAGAATATACCGATCCTGTGCCTAGTAAAGATACAATCGCTCCTTATTATAATTTTCCTTCTTATATATCACATACAGACACGAAAGAAGGCTTTATGAATAAAATTTATCATAAAGTAAGAAATCTAACTCTAACACAAAAGACAAACTGGGTTCAATCGCTTTTTACTGGTCATAAAGGTCACTTATTAGAAGTAGGTGCTGGAACTGGCGCTTTTGCTAATTCAATGACTAAGAAAGGATGGAAAGTTACTGCATTAGAACCTGATGCATCAAGTAGAAAAAGAGCGCTTGAAACTTATTCTATTCATTTAGCACCTATTGAAAACTTATTTGAGTTAGAAACTGCTAGTTTCGAAGTTATTACTTTATGGCATGTACTTGAACATGTGCATGATTTAAATGATTATATAAAAACATTTCATCGTTTATTAAAACCAAATGGGCGCCTCATTATTGCAGTACCTAATTATACAAGTTATGATGCTGCGTTTTATAAAAAATACTGGGCTGCCTATGATGTACCCAGGCATTTATATCATTTTTCGCCTATGTCAATGTTTTATTTAGCCAAAAAGTATAAAATGGTTATAGTACAAAAAATACCTATGTGGTTTGATAGTTTTTATGTAAGTCTATTAAGTGAAAAATATAAAAATAGCGGAATGCTAGGAATGATACGTGCATTTTTTGTGGGATGTATTTCAAACTTAAAAGCATTACGCAACGCTGATAAAGGAAGTTCTATTATTTATGAAATAAAAAAGAACGATTCTAATTATTAGAAATTTTCTAGTGTGTTCGAATTTCAACAACTACAGGCCAACATTTCCCAGTGATAAAAAATGTTTTTCTATTTTGTTGATATGCTATTCCATTAAGTACGTATCCAGCATCAATTGAAAGAGGATCATATTTTACGCCTGCTTGAGATAATAAATTACTGAAATCAATGTTATTTTTAACTTGTCCAGTTTGAACATCAATTACTATCACTTCATTTTTGCCATATATATTTGCAAATAGTTGACCATTTACAAATTCCAATTCATTGATATTACTCAAATAACCATATTGATTAAATACACCCAAAGTTTTCTGTATGGTAAAATGAACTGGATCGACAAAATATATATTACTTTCGCCAGTAGAAACAATTAATGAAGTATCGTTATGTGTCAGACCCCAACCTTCATAGGGCCAATACAATTCATTTATCTTTTTTAAAGTTTTGGCATCATAAACAAAGACTTTATGATTCTTCCATGTTAGTTGGAAGATTTTATCTTGAAATAGGGTAGTGCCTTCCCCAAAATATTCTTTATCTAGTTTTACATTTTTACCAATGGGCTTCATATTGGAATCAAGTATATGCAAAATACTTTTACCTTCTAAGCCAGTACCTTCTATTATTTTATTGTCATACCATTCTAAACCTTGTGTATAAGAAGTTGTATCGTGAGGGTATATCTTAATAATATCATAGGACAAAGGGGTTGGAGCTGCAATAGTATTTTCTTTGTCCACACTATTGTTATTAATAGCTGTATTGCATGCAAATACTATAGTTATAATTAAACTAAATACAATAGTTTTAAATGCAATGGTAGCTTTATTTGACATTGGTTTGGTAATATTTATACTAAATTAAATTTCATTAATTGTTTACTAATAATTACACGTTAAATCTAAAATGCATTACATCACCATCTTTCACTATATATTCCTTGCCTTCAATTCTTAGTTTTCCATTTTCTCTACAGGCGGCCTCACTTTTGAATTTAATAAAATCATCAAAAGCTATAACCTCTGCTTTAATGAA
>Ga0114959_10003992_pt1 | contig 11420 bp, 9 predicted proteins | sample C_130625_EF_Meta_FD_87317 | JGI IMG/M metagenome (GOLD analysis project Ga0114959, IMG submission 87317) | Freshwater microbial communities from Lake Croche, Canada to study carbon cycling - C_130625_EF_MetaG | ecosystem: Environmental > Aquatic > Freshwater > Lake | place: Lake Croche, Canada...
AATGCCGTGAATCTGACGGACGGGCTGGATGGGCTGGCCACCATGCCGGTCATTATATCGTGCATCGCCTTCATGATGATCGCCTATCTGGTCGGCAACGCCAAATACGCGGCCTATCTCGGCATTCCCTATGTCGCAGGGGCCGGGAACCTCACAATTCTATGTGGTGCCATCGTTGGCGCTGGTCTCGCATTTCTCTGGTTCAACGCGCCGCCGGCTGCTGTGTTCATGGGAGATACGGGCAGTCTCGCTTTGGGCGGCGCGCTTGGCACGGTGGCTGTAACGACCCATCATGAATTCGTCCTTGCGATCATCGGTGGGCTCTTCGTTGTCGAAGCCATGTCGGTCGTCATTCAGGTGTTTTGGTTCAAGCGCACCGGCCGACGCGTGTTCCGCATGGCACCTATCCATCATCATTTTGAACAACTGGGTTGGTCTGAACCGACGGTCGTCATCCGTTTCTGGATCGTCGCCTTCGTCCTTGCCCTTGCCGGTCTGTCCACGCTCAAGCTCAGATGATCACATCCGACGCCTTCAGCGGTAAACGCTACGCAGTGCTCGGCCTGGCAAAGTCGGGCCTTGCCACTGTTGCGGCACTCGTTTCGAGCGGGGCGGAAATACTGGCGTGGGACGAACGCGAAGAGGCGCGGGCTCAGGTTTCGGATGGCGCGACACTTGCTGACCCGCTGATGACCGATCTTGCCGGATATGACGGTGTTGTTGTGTCTCCGGGTGTGCCGATCAACCGGCATCCGATTGCAGACTATGCCCATGCAGCGGGCGTCCCGCTGATCGGGGATATCGAACTTTTCGCGCTGGCGCGGGCGATGCTGCCGCCGCACAAGGTTGTCGGTATCACCGGTACCAATGGCAAATCGACGACAACGGCTCTGATCCATCACATCCTCAAGTCGGCGGGAATCCCCACAGCGATGGGCGGCAACATTGGACTGCCGATCCTGATGCAGGATGCACTGCCGACCGGCGGCGTCTATGTGCTGGAACTGTCGAGCTACCAGATTGACCTCATGCACAGCCTTGCCTGCGACGTTGCGGTGCTGACCAATATTACGCCCGACCACCTTGACCGGTATGACGGTTTTGCAGGTTATGCCGCCGCTAAGGAGCGGCTTTTTACGCTCCAGCATGTGGATCAGACCGCCGTGATCGCAACCGAGGATGATCCCTCGCGCATGATCGCAAGTCGGATCAACCATCGCCTGCATCGGGTCGCGTCAACAGATGTTGGTGATCAGTCGGAATGGCCGTCGCTTCAGGGGCCGCACAACGCCCAGAATGTGGCTTGCGCCAAAGCAGTGGCCTTGGCGCTTGGTGTTTCGGATGATGTCATCGCATCCGCCTTGAAGACATTTGGCGGCCTCCCACACCGGATGGAACGGGTGCGTGAGCGGGACGGCGTCCTCTTTGTGAATGATTCCAAGGCAACCAACCCGACGTCGACGGCGCCTGCTCTTGCGGCCTATCCTGCGGTGCATTGGATCTTGGGCGGTCTTGCTAAGACTGATGAACTCGACGCGTGTGCGCCGCATTTCAGCCATGTGAAGGCCGCTTACACCATTGGCGAAGCCGGGCCGATGTTTGCGCAACTTCTGGCGCCGCACATGGCCGTGACGCAAAGCGTGACGATGGAGGCCGCCGTGGCGCAGGCTGCCGCTGCCGCCCAACCGGGGGAGACTGTCTTGCTCTCCCCGGCTTGTGCATCTTTTGATCAGTTTCGGGATTATGAGGCGCGCGGGGATGCCTTCCGCGCCGCTGTGGAGGCGCTCGCATGACGACGACAACAACTGGCAATCCGGGTCTGCCGTCCCCCGTGCCCGCAAGGCAGCGCGTGACCCGCCTTGGCCGGTCCGACCGGTCCGCGGTCGGCTTGTGGTTCTGGGAAATTGATCGTGTCCTGCTGGTGCTCGTCGTCATTCTATTGTCGATCGGCTTGATTGCTGTTGCCGCAGCCTCGCCAGCATCCGCGCATCGCTATTCGGATGTGGGCTTCACCTTGTCGCCGCTCCATTATTTCTGGCGGCAGCTGTTATGGGTGGGGGCGGGTGTGCCTATCATGATCGGCACATCGATGATGCCGCAGCTTCTGGCGCGGCGCTTTGGGCTTGTGATGGCAGCTTTTTTTGCCATCTGCTTGGCCCTTGTTCCCCTTATCGGATTTGAACGTAACGGCGCGACACGCTGGTTGGGCGTGGGAATTTCGCAGTTTCAGCCCTCTGAGTTTCTGAAGCCCTTTTACGTCATCGCCACTGCCTGGCTGCTGTCGCTCAAATCGCAGGACAAAAGTTTGCCAGTTGTCCCGATTTCCTTTGCAGTGACTTGCGTCATTGCTGGGTTGCTTATGATGCAGCCGGACTTTGGCCAGACGATCATTTTCTGTTCAATGTGGTTTGCGATGGTGATGATCACAGGCCTGTCCTGGCGGATGGTCGGCATCCTCTCGGGGAGCGGTGGCGTCGGTATCATGGCCGCCTATTTTTTCTATCCGGTCGCGACGCAGCGTATCAATAATTTCCTCTTCCAGAGCGGAGACACCTACCAGACAGACAGCGCCCATGCGACGATCACGGCGGGTGGCCTGTTCGGTACGGGCCCCGGTGGCGGGGAAATGAAATTCCGACTGCCCGAAGCCCATACCGACTATATCTTTTCCGTGATCGGTGAAGAATTTGGTCTGGTGGCCTGCCTCGCCATCCTTTGCATCTTCATCGCAATGGCAGTGCGCGTTTTCGTGAAGCTGCTGGATGAAGATGATCCCTTCCTCATCCTCGCAGCGGGCGGCCTGATCACCCAGTTTACGGCGCAGGCGATGGTCAACATTGCGGTCAACGTCGGCATTGCGCCATCCAAGGGGATGACGCTGCCGTTCATCAGCTATGGCGGGTCTTCGCTGATTGCCTTGTGCCTCGGCTTTGGCTTGTTGCTCGCCTTTACGCGCAAGAACCCGTATCTTACGCGTTCACCTTATGTCGTGAAGTGGAGTAACCGATGAGCGAGCGGCACTTCGTCCTCGCCGCAGGCGGCACAGGCGGACATATGATGCCCGCCCATGCGCTGGCAGAGGAACTGACGCGGCGCGGGCATCGTGTCGCGCTGATCACCGATGAGCGCGGCGCGCGCATCCCCGGCCTGTTTGATGGCGTGCAGACGCATATCCTGCCCGCCGGACGCATCACCAAGAACCCGATGACATGGCTTGCAGGGGCAAAGGCGATCATGGCTGGCCGCACGATGGCGCTGCGCCTGTTTGAGACCTTCCAGCCTGCTGCTGTTATCGGTTTCGGAGGATATCCAGCGTTCCCTGCCCTGCTGGCTGCGCGGTCTGCAGGCATCCGCACTGCGGTGCATGAGCAGAACGCTGTGCTGGGCCGCGTCAACCGTCTCGTTGCCTCCCGCGTTGACGCGATCGCTGTGTCCTTCCCGCAGATTGAACGGCTGGCCGAAAAGCATCTCAGCAAGACATGGCTGGTCGGTAACCCCGTTCGCGCCGAAGTTTGTGCGTTGCGGGAACAGCCTTTCCCCGCGCTGAGTGAAGAGGGCGTGTTTCGCGTCCTCGTCGTCGGCGGCAGTCAGGGTGCAACGGTCCTGTCCGATGTCGTGCCCGACGGCTTGGCGATGCTCCCCGTCGCGCTGCGCCGTCGCCTTCAGGTGACCCAACAGTGCCGTGCGGAAGATATCGACCGTGTTCGCGCGCATTACGCCAACCTTGGGATCGCGGCCGACCTCGCAACCTATCTCAACGACCTGCCGGATCGGCTGGCATGGGCGCATCTGGTGATTGCGCGGGCAGGAGCCTCGACGCTGGCCGAACTGACCTGCGCTGGCCGTCCGGCGATCCTTGTGCCGCTGCCGAGCGCGACCGACGACCACCAGACAGCCAATGTGCGTGAGATTGTGACCGCAGGCGGCGCGCGGTCCATCCCGCAATCGAAATTCACAGCCAAGGAACTGGCCAAGCAGATGCAAAAACTGGGCCTTGACCCTGAAGGGTTGACCAACGCCGCCGGTCGGGCGCGGTCCATTGGCCGCCCCAATGCGACCCGCGATCTGGCGGATATGGTCGAAAACCTGGATCGCCCCGTTGCACCCCAGGCCGTCGGTCTTGCCGCGCAAAACACCCGGCTTGCAGGCGCTGGCGCATGAAGGCAGTCCCGACCAGTATTGGCACCGTCCATTTCATCGGCATTGGCGGCATTGGCATGTCCGGCATTGCAGAGGTGATGCACAATCTTGGCTATTCAGTGCAAGGCACGGACATTTCCGAGAGCTATGTTGTTGAAGGCCTTCGCGAGAAGGGCATCAAAGTGATGATCGGCCATGCGGCTGAGAACATCGTGGATGCCGCCGTTATCGTCACGTCGACCGCAGTGAAGCGCGGCAATCCTGAAGTCGAAGCAGCGCTGGAGCGTCGTATCCCCATCGTCCGCCGTGCAGAAATGCTGGCCGAGCTGATGCGCCTGAAGTCGACTGTCGCGGTCGCCGGAACGCACGGCAAGACGACAACCACATCGATGATCGCGGCCATGCTGGACGCAGGCGGTGTGGACCCCACCGTCATCAATGGGGGGATCATCAACAGCTACGGTTCCAATGCGCGGCTCGGTGATAGCGACTGGATGGTGGTGGAAGCCGATGAGAGTGACGGATCATTTCTGCGCCTCGACGGCACCATCGCGGTTGTCACTAACATCGACCCCGAACATCTCGATCACTACGGTTCGTTCGATGCCGTGAAGAAGGCGTTTGTCGAGTTTATCGAGAACGTCCCGTTCTACGGATTGGCCATCCTCTGTCTTGATCACCCCGAAGTGCAGGCGATCATCCCGCGCATCCGGGATCGTCGGATCATGACCTATGGCTTTTCCGCCCAAGCCGATGTGCGGGGCGAGAATGTGACGCCCTTTTCCGGTGGCAACCGTTTTGATGTCATTGTCCGCTCACGTGACGGATCCCAGCGGACGATTGCGGGGATTGAACTCCCTATGCCCGGCCGACACAATGTTCAGAACGCGCTCGCAGCAATTGCCGTCGGGTTGGAGATGGGCATGTCAGATGCCGACATTCAGCGCGGATTTGCAAAGTTCGGCGGCGTCAAACGGCGCTTTACCAAGGTCGGGGAAGTCGACGGCGTTAGCATCATCGACGATTATGGACACCACCCCGTTGAAATCCGTGCCGTTTTGTCTGCCGCGCGGGAAGGCGCACGGGGCCGCGTCATCGCTGTTTGCCAGCCGCACCGATATACGCGCTTGGGCGGATTGATGGATGAGTTCGCCTCCTGCTTTAACGATGCCGATATTGTGTATGTCACCCCCGTATACGCGGCTGGTGAAGCGCCATTGGACGGCGTGAGTGCAAGCGCGCTTGTCAGCAATCTGAAGCGGCGCGGCCACCACGCTGCCGCCGAAATTGCAGACGCCGCTGCACTCGCCGCTATCATCTCTGAACAGGGTAAGCCCGGCGACATGGTCGTGTGCCTCGGCGCCGGGGACATTACCAAATGGGCGGCAGGCCTTGCCGATGCCATCAAGGCGTCGCGGGCTTGACGATACTACTCGCTTTGCCTCCGGTGCGCGGAAAGCTGACGGCCAATGCGCCGCTGGCACCGCTTGTCTGGTTCAAGGCAGGTGGTGCGGCGGAATGGCTGTTCGAGCCAAAGGACGTGGACGACCTCTGCGCCTTCCTAGAGGCGCTCGATCCGGCCACGCCCGTTATGGCGCTTGGTCTTGGGTCCAATTTGATTGTCCGCGATGGCGGCGTCTCCGGCGTTGTGATCCGGTTGGGCAAGGCGTTTGCCGAAGTGTCCAAGCTCGATGCACTCACCCTGCGTTGCGGCGGCGGGGCGAGCGGCATTCTCGTATCGTCCACGGCACGGGATGCAGGTATTGGCGGGCTGGAATTTCTGCGTTCTATCCCCGGTACAGTGGGGGGCTTCGTCCGCATGAACGGTGGCGCCTATGGCCGAGAGGTCAAGGACATCCTGATCGAGTGTGACATTGTTCTGCGCTCCGGCGAACGCAAGACGCTGGGGCTCAGCGATCTTGGCTATACTTACCGTCATTCGGCATTGCCTGAAGGCGCGACCGTGATTTCAGCCACCTTCAAGGGGCAGGCTGCGGACCCTGTCGCGGTTCAGGCGGAGATGGACCGCATCTCGGCCAGCCGTGAGGCCTCGCAACCGCTACGCAGCAAGACGGGCGGGTCCACGTTCAAAAACCCGGACGGGCACAAGGCCTGGCAATTGGTCGATGAAGCGGGCTGTCGTGGTTTGCAGATCGGTGGCGCGCAGGTGTCGGAAAAGCATACCAACTTCCTGCTCAATGTCGGGGATGCAACCAGTGCGGACATTGAAGTGTTGGGCGAGGAAGTCCGGCGTCGGGTAAATGAAAAATCGGGCGTCACGCTCGAATGGGAAATTCAAAGAGTAGGTAAACCGGCATGAGTAAGCCTGTCCACGTCGCTGTCCTGATGGGAGGATGGTCCTCTGAGCGTGACGTCTCGCTCATCACGGGTGCGGGCGTCGCTGACGCCTTGGAGCGTGTCGGCTACCGTGTGACGCGTATTGACATGGATCGCGACATCGCCGCGCGCCTTTCCGAAGTAAAACCGGACGTGGTGTTCAACGCGCTGCATGGGACGCCGGGTGAAGATGGCACGGTGCAGGGTATGATGGACCTGATGGGGCTGAAATACACCCATTCGGGGCTCGCAACGTCTGTCATAGCCATTGACAAGCAACTGACCAAGTCGGCGCTCGTGCCACACGGCATTCCGATGCCGGGCGGCATGGTGGTGGAAAGTGAAGGCCTTTACCTCAACGATCCCCTGCCGCGTCCTTATGTGTTGAAGCCGGTCAATGAAGGCTCTTCGGTGGGTGTGGCTATCGTCACGGACGCGTCCAATTACGGCAATCCCATCGGGCGGGATGTTCAGGGCCCATGGCAGCAGTTCGATCATCTTCTTGCCGAACCGTTCATTCGCGGCCGCGAACTGACCGTGGCCGTCTTGGGGGACCGGGCGCTGTGCGTGACCGAACTTCAGCCCAAATCGGGCTTTTATGATTTCGAAGCAAAGTACACTGAGGGCAAGACAGAGCATATCTGCCCGGCGCAAATCCCGGATGATGTGGCAGAAGCCATGCTTGGCTGGGCCCTGCAGGCGCACCGGGTGCTCGGGTGCCATGGGGCCTCCCGGTCTGATTTTCGTTGGGACGATACGCAAGGCGTCGATGGTGTCTTCCTGCTTGAAGTAAACACTCAGCCCGGCATGACGCCGCTGAGCCTTGTTCCGGAACAGGCCAAGCAGGTTGGCATTTCTTATGAACAACTGGTTGATGTTCTGGTGAAGGAGGCTCTGGCGTGAAGGGAAGCACCAAAGTCACGCACGCGCCTGTCAAACGGGCGAGCACGCGCAACGGTCCTCGCAAGCCCAAGACGCGGCGTGCCATCTTGATGGGAAAATTCTGGAAGTATGTGCCGGTTAGGGCGGAGACGATCGAACGGGTCATGACAGGCGCCACGATCCTGCTGATCGCTGGCACGATCGTGACAGCCAGCGTCTATGCCGGGGTGCCGCAGTTCGTTGGCACCGAGATGGGGCACGTCGCCGGGCGCGCGGGCTTCAAGGTGAAGCGTGTTGAGGTGAAGGGTCTTGACCGCATGGACTCGCTCACCGTCTACGCCGTGGCGCTTGACCAGCATTCGATGGCGATGCCGCTCGTCGATTTGGACAAGGTTCGCGGTCAGCTGCTTCAATACGGATGGATTGAGGACGCGCGCATTTCGCGGCGCTGGCCTGACACGTTGGTCGTCGATATTGTGGAGCGCAAGCCGGCTGCCGTCTGGCAGAACAATCAAAAGCTCTCGCTCATTGATGGCACAGGCGTGGAGCTTGAACGGGTTGACCCCAATGCCATTCCTGACTTGCCGCTTGTCATTGGGCCAAATGCAAATCGCCAAATTGAAGATCTGCATGATCTGCTCGATACTGTGCCTGCGCTCAAGCCGATGCTTGCCGGGGCCTCATGGGTTGGGAACCGTCGTTGGGACCTGCGGTTTGAATCTGGCGAAGTGCTTGCCCTTCCGGAGGGGCAGGACATTGCGGCCAATGCGTTGAAGCGGTTCGCGCGCCTTGATGGGACGCAACGCTTGCTCGGTCGCGGCTTTGTCCGCTTTGACATGCGCGATCCTTCAAAATTCGTGCTGCGTCTGAAACGCAATAACGGCGCAATTGCAGAACCCATAACGCCAGCGGAACCCGCGCAAGCCTCAATCAATGCCGACGCCACGTCGGCAGATCTCTAGGAGGGAAAGACATGGCCGCAGTTAAAACGTCCGGGCTCATCACTGCCCTCGACATCGGGTCCTGGAAGGTCTCCGCGCTGATCGCGGAAGTATCTGATAGTGGCGACGTTCAGGTGCTTGGCACAGGCCAGCGCGAAAGCAAGGGTGTCCGGCGCGGCTATATTGCCGATATGGACTCCACTGAACGCGCCATCCGCGAGGCCATGGAACAGGCGGAGCGGATCGCGGGCATCAGCATTGAAGATGTGTGGGTCGGCTTTTCAGCGGGTGGACTTGTCAGCGATATCGCCTCGGTCGAAGTGGAACTCGGCGGCCACCGCATTGAGCAGGTTGACATTGACGAACTGCTCGCAGCCGGTCGCAATTCGCTCGATCCAGATGGTCGGATGATCCTGCACGCGCAGCCGACACTTTACACGCTTGATGGACTGCAGGGCGTCAAGCGCCCGCTTGGCCTTCACGCTGATACGCTGGGCGTCGACATCCACGTTGTCTGTGCGGATGGGTCGCCTGTTCGCAATATCGATCTTTGCGTGCGGAGCGCGCATCTGGAGGTAAAGTCGATTGTGGCCTCGCCCGTCGCGACCGGCATGGCCGTCCTCTCAGAAGAAGAGCGCGAGCTTGGTGTGGCGCTTGTTGAAATAGGCGGTGGTGTGACGAACGTTTCACTCTTCGCCGGCGGTATGCTGGTCGGGTTGACCTCAATACCCTTTGGCGCGGCAGACATTACCGACGACATCGCCTCCGCCTTTGGCGCCCGACGCAATCAGGCGGAGCGCATGAAGTGCTTCTATGGCTCTGCCACGGCCAGCCCGCGCGACAACCACGACATGATCGATGTTGCCCCACTTTCGGCCGATGACGAAGGCGAAAGCCACCGTATCACGCGGGCGCAGCTGATTGCGGTCATCCGGCAGCGGCTTGAACATCTGGTGGGTGAGATTGCAAAGGCGCTTAAGGATCTCGGCTTTGCGGGGCCTGTTGGCCGACAGGTCGTGCTGACGGGCGGCGGCGCCGAACTCAAAGGCATGGCTGATTACGTTCAGGGCGTTCTGGGACGCGCTGTCCGCATCGGCCGTCCCCGGGGGCTTCTAGGTCTGCCCGATGCCCATAGCGGTCCGGGCTTCGCCACGCTTGCCGGCCTTATTCATTATGCGGCTTCGGATCCAATTGATCTGCGGGTGATTATGCCGGAACATCAAAGTGTCGTAAGGTCAACGCGGGGCGGACTGCTCTCAAAACTGATCTCGGCAGTAAAAACAGGATATTGAGGCTGGAGTGTTACACGACCCCACGATATTGGGGTGAACGATTCTGAAAACACGACGAACCGTTCACAACTTTGATGCGGGTTTGGCGGGTTTGGTGCAGAAGGTCCCGGGGCGGTTTCGTCCGTCGGAGTTAAGTCAGGGGAGACGGAAAATGTCGATTGAGTTCATGGTGCCCGAAGTGGAAGAACTGAAGCCCAGAATTAGCGTTATTGGCTGCGGGGGCGCAGGCGGCAACGCTGTGGCGAACATGATCGCCAATTCGGTGCAGGGTGTGGACTTTATCGTCGCGAATACCGACGCGCAGGCGCTCAACAGCAGCGCGGCCGAACGTCGTATTCAGCTTGGTCTGAAGATCACGCAGGGTCTTGGTGCCGGTTCGCGCCCTGAAATCGGCCGCGCCGCAGCAGAAGAAGCGTTGGAGCAGGTCGAGCGTGCGCTCGAAGGCTCCCACATGTGCTTCATCGCGGCTGGCATGGGCGGCGGCACCGGCACTGGTGCGGCACCCGTTATCGCTAAGGCAGCTCGTGACCGCGGTATCCTGACCGTCGGCGTGGTCACCAAGCCTTTCAGCTTTGAAGGTTCTCGCCGCATGAAGGCTGCAGAAGCCGGCATCGCGGAATTGCAGAAGCATGTCGATACTCTGATCGTTATCCCCAACCAGAACCTGTTCCTGATCGCCGACGCATCGACCACGTTTAAGGAAGCGTTCGCCATGGCGGACGAAGTTTTGCAACAGGGAGTTCGCGGTATTACCGATCTGATGGTTATGCCTGGCCTGATCAATCTCGACTTCGCCGACGTCCGCACCGTGATGAGCGAAATGGGCAAGGCCATGATGGGCACGGGCGAGTCCGATGGTGAAAACCGCGCCATCGAAGCCGCTGAAAAGGCGATTGCTAATCCGCTGCTCGACGGCGTGTCGATGAAGGGCGCAAAGGGCGTCATCGTTTCGATCACCGGCGGTGAAGATATGCGCTTGATGGAAGTCGACGAAGCTGCGTCGCACATCAAGGAACTCGTTGATCCAGACGCCAATATCATCTGGGGTTCTGCTTTTAATCCTGATCTGGAAGGCAAGATCCGCGTGTCGGTTGTCGCCACAGGCATAGAAGCAGACGCTGCAAGGGAACCGCGCCCGGCGCAGGTCTTCTCTTTCCCGCCAGCCCGTAAGGCGGAAGAAGCGAAGGCTCAGTCGGCGGCTCCTCTGGCGACTTCTGGTGCGCTTGAACCCGCTGCGGAAGAGGCTGCCCCGGCCGAGCAAGCGCCGCTGGAACTCAATGATGTGACAGAAGATGTTGCCACGGAAACAACTTTTGCCGATGCCGAAGAAGACGCATCGGTTTCGTTGACGTCGCCGACCGCACAAGCTGCGAGCGACGAACTTGTTCTTGGCGGTGAAGAAATGTTTGCTGAACCGGTCGCGTCCAATCCGTTGCCGCCCGTTGTTGAAAAGCAGGCGGGCCATGCTCTTCGCCGTGGTTGGCTGCCCCCGTCTGAAGAGGACGCGCCTGCTGCCGGACCGGAGCGCCCTGCGCCGCGGATCGCACCGCTTGGCGGAACGCTTTTTGAGCGGATGTCGAACATCGCGCGCGGCGCTGCGAAGACGGAAGAGCCGGACGCGTCTGATCCGCTCGATATCCCGCGTTTCCTCAATCGCCAGAATAATCAGTAAGGCTGGATAGGCCGGGCCATGGCGTTGCCACGTTTTGGTGGCGCCATGGTTCTGCCTTTCTGTCGCTTTGCCCTTGTCTCCACCGGCTGTCCTCCTAGATATAGTGGCATGACGCATTCCCGTTTATTTGCGCGCGCCGTTCCCATTGCGGCTGCA
>Ga0114959_10003993_pt1 | contig 11416 bp, 11 predicted proteins | sample C_130625_EF_Meta_FD_87317 | JGI IMG/M metagenome (GOLD analysis project Ga0114959, IMG submission 87317) | Freshwater microbial communities from Lake Croche, Canada to study carbon cycling - C_130625_EF_MetaG | ecosystem: Environmental > Aquatic > Freshwater > Lake | place: Lake Croche, Canada...
ACGGCCGAGGTGGCGCCGGGCCAGTGATCCCCTGCCTCTGCCCAGCTTGCGATGCGCCCGGCGCCCGCGCTGTCCAGCGGGTGGCGGGACCGATGCTGCGCGGTCTTTGGCGGGCCTGCTTCGGGATCGATCCCGGGCCGATCGAGAGCCCCACCCTGTTCGAATGCGGCTGCGGTCTGCGCTTCTTTCACCCCGCCCGGGCTGGCGATGCCGATTTCTACCGTGCCACCTATGCGAGCCGGCGCTTCCGCGCCTGGATGACGGCACCGGCCAGCGACCACGCCGATTTCCTGGCCGCCGTCGCGCATATCCGGCCTGGCGATACGGTGCTGGATGTTGGCGGCCATGCCGGGGCCTTCGCCACGCTGCTGCCCGCCGGCGCGCGCTGCACCGTCATCGATCCCTATGCCGACCACTACGCTGCCGGCGGCGTGCTCTGTGAAAGCGCCGCGGCGCATGCCGCCCGGGTCGGGCCTGCCTATGATGTCGTCACTGGCTTTCAGGTGATCGAGCATGTCGAGCAGCCGCAGGCGCTGCTCCGTGATATGCTTGCTTGCCTGAAGCCAGGCGGGTTGCTGGTCTTGGCCGGGCCAAGCTGGCCGAGCCAGCTGACCGAGCTGCCGAATATGGTGGTGAATGCCCCGCCGCATCACCTCAGCTGGTGGTCGCCGCGCGCCCTGGCGGGGCTGGCTGAACGGCACGGGCTGGTGGTGCTGGAGGCGCACAACCTGACCGGAACCGCGGCGCTGCGCCGGGTCTATTTTTGGCTGCATCGCCTGCTGCCCAAGATGCCGGTGGACGCGCCGTTCCGTGCCGCCTGGTCGCTGCATGTCCGCCTGGCCCTGGTCGGCCTGGCGCAGCCGCTGCTGAACCGCCTGCTCGGCGTCGGCCCGCCTGGGCTGTTCACCGATTGCTTCCTGCTGGCGCGCAAGCCTGGTGGGACCGGCGCGGCGGATTGACGTGGCGGCGCCAAGGGAGCTTCCTGCCAGAACATCGACAGGCTGGCCGTGATCCCCGACTTTCCCCCCCTCCGCACCGACCGGCTGATCCTGCGTCCCTTCGCGGCCGGGGATGCCATTGCGCTGCATCGTCTGGTCAATGACTGGGAGGTGGCCAAGACCCTGTCCCGGGTGCCCTTTCCCTACCCCCAGGAGGCGGCCGCAGACTGGATCGCCTCGACCCTTCTGCAACTCGCGGCTGGCGAGGCGTTTCACCTGGCGATCACCGATCCGGAGGATAGCCTGCTGGGTGCCATCGGCCTCAGCTTCAGTCGCGATGGGCGTACCGCGGAGCTGGGCTATTGGCTCGGTCGCCGGTGCTGGGGGCAGGGACTTGCGCCGGAAGCCGCCGCCGCGCTTTGCCGCTGGGCCTTGGTGCGGCCGGACCTCACGACAATCAAGGCGAGCGCCCTGCTCGACAATGCTCGCTCCCAGGCGGTTTTGACGCGCCTGGGCCTGATCCGGGTCGGGGAGGGGAGCGAGCCCTTCCTCTCGCGGGGCGGGCCGATGCCGGTCGCGCTGTTTGAGGCCGGGCGCGAGGCTTTCGCCGCCCCGGCCGCGCCGCGCCCGCCATTGCCGCTGCTGCTGGTCGCCGCCGTGGCGCTGATCGATGCCGATGGCCGGGTGCTGCTGGCGGAGCGGCCGGCCGGCAAGGCGCTCGCCGGGCTATGGGAGTTTCCCGGCGGCAAGGTGGAGCCGGGCGAGACGCCGGAGGCGAGCCTGATCCGAGAGCTGAAGGAGGAGCTCGACATCGATGTCGAAAGCGCCTGCCTCGGCCCCTTCACCTTTGCCTCCCACGCCTACGAGAAATTCCATCTGTTGATGCCGCTCTATCTCTGCCGCCGCTGGCAGGGCACGGTGCGTCCGGCGGAGGGACAGCGGCTGGCCTGGGTACCGCCGATGCGCCTTGGCGAGTATCCGATGCCGCCAGCCGACAAGCCGCTGGTTGCGATGTTGCAGGATTTCCTCTGAGAGGGCCCCATGACCGCCAATCCCACCGCCTGCCTGCTGATCATCGGCAATGAGGTCCTCTCCGGGCGCACCCGGGACGCCAATCTGCAGTTCCTCGCGACGCGGCTTGGCGAACTCGGCATTCCGCTGCGTGAGGCGCGGGTCATCCCGGATGTGCCGGAGACCATCATCAGCACGGTGAACGAATGCCGGGCGCAGTTCACCCATGTTTTCACCACCGGCGGCATCGGCCCAACACATGACGACATCACGAGCGAGTGCATCGCCCGCGCCTTCGGCGTGCCCTGGGAGGTGCATGAGGAAACCCGGGTGGTGATGGCCGCCGACTATGCCCGACGTGATCCGCCGGTGGAGTTCAACGCGGCGCGGCTGCGCATGGCGACGCTGCCGAAGGGCGCGCAGCCGATCCGCTGCACGGAGACGACGGCGCCCGGCTTTTCGATGGAGAATGTGCATGTAATGGCGGGCGTGCCGCGCATCATGCGCTCGATGTTCGAAGCGCTGGCCCCGACCCTGGAAGGCGGCCGGCCGATCCATTCGCGCACCGTGCATGCCAACTATGTCTATGAGGGGCAGATCGCCGAGGGCCTGGCGGCGATCCAGGCGCGCTTCCCCGCGCTCGACCTCGGCAGCTACCCGTATTACCGCAACCACCCCGATGGTCGGCCGGGCGGCGGCGTCGCGCTGGTGGCCAAGGGCACTGAATTGGCCGATGTGGAGGCGGCGGCGAAGGCGGCCTTCGCCCTGCTGGCCGGCTTCGGCAGCGTCGTGCCGGGGGAACCCCCGCCGGAGTGAACGGCGCCGTTCGGGCGGCATCGCCAACGCGGTTCGATCAGTCGCAATAGAGCGCGATGCGTTGAGGCGGAATCGCCGAAGGCGCTGTATCGCGCGATCCAACACAGGCTAGAGTGGGCTGCGTGAACGCATGTGAACTCAGCATGCTCTTGAGCAGGGTGGGTGAACGCCTGTGAACGCGGCCCGCTCTAATCAGGTGGGCCATCCACCGCAGTGGAGGCACCGCTTGGCCGCGTTATCACGGTGCCGGCGTGAAGCGGGCCAGCCGGACGGCGGTTTGGCCGGGCAGGGCGCGCAGCCCGGGCATGACCAACAGGCAGTCATCGTGCGGGGTGCGGATTTCCCGGTCGCCATCGAGCGCGATGAGCGTGTTGCGCGCCTCGATCACGTCGCCACCGCGCCAGGGGCGCAGAAAGACGAAGCCGCTGGTCTTGGCCGTGATCGTCGTCGTCACCTCAGCGAAGCGCATGGCTCGCACGCTGGTTGGGGTGGGTGGCAGCAGCGGGTCCTGGGGCCCGATCATCCCCAGTTGGCGCAGCAATGTCGTGGCGGCCGCTTCCATCGTGGCGATCGTCGCCGGTTCCCAATGCCCGCCGGCCTCGATCAGCATCGCCATCCGTCCCGGCGCGTGCAGCGGCGGATAATCGATCAGCCGGCGGCCATCGAGATGGCCGCGATCGGCGACGACGAGCGGTGGTACGCCAAGCCCAAGTGCCAGCCGCGCCGCCGGCCGGGATTGCCCGACCAGCAGCAGCGGGTCGGAGGGCCAGAGCATCGAGTGCAGGTCGAACACCACATCGGCTGAGTCGATCACCGGCAGCAGGGCACGGGCGCGGCGCAATTCGACCGAGCGGCGGCCGCTCGCCAAGGTTTCAGGATCCCAGAGCCGGTTGAGATCCTCGTCGATGAAGCGGCTGGCCGTCGGGTCCGCGGGATCGAAGCCGAGCAGCGCGTCGATATTGCCGAATGCCAGCGTCAGCCGGCCGCACCGCGGGCGCAGCCCGCCGCAGAGCCAGCGTTCCAGCAGGACCGCACCGGCAATCTCGTTGCCGTGGGTGGCCGCGGTGATGACCACATGCGGGCCAGGCGCTGCCGCCGGGAAGCTCCAAACGCCGCGCAACACGTTACCCTCGACCCAGGGGGCGAGATCGGGCAGCGCAATCCCAACCGGGAGTTCGGGCACGACAGGATGGGCGCGTAACGGCAGGTTCCGCATCCCCTCAGCAGTCGTGCGGGCGCGCATTGCGCGACCTGGCCATGTTGGACATGCAAAAGCCTCCTCGCCGCAGTCTATACGGCGCTGCGGCGGCGGCAATCCGGCACGGCGATTACGGCGCGACCATCCGGGTGGCCCAAGCACAATACCGATCGACGGAGGCGGTGAGTGCGGCTTTCGCGCCATGCGGGATTTCGCGTTCGTGGAAGGCGCCATAGATGGCGTCGAATTCCAGATCGGCACAGCGCGCGGCAATGCGCCGCACTTCCTCGGGCGGCAGCGGGATCAAGCAGGGGTAGCTGCGCATGAAGCCGAGATGCTTGCGATCCGGCATCACCTGCAGGATATCGCCCGACAGCAACGCGCCCGCACCGGCCCGCCAATGCGCGACTGCGCCGCCGGCGAAGTGCCCGCCCAGGCGATGCAGCGTGAGGTCGGGCAGCAGCGTCTGTTCCGCGCCGTCCCAGAAGTGCAGGCAGGGATCGGGCCGCGTCACATGTGCCCGGTCGGCGGCGTGCAGCCAGACCGGCGCGCCGAAGGCGTGGCCCCATTCGACCATGGTCGAATAGTAATGCGGGTGAGAGAGCGCGATGCCGGCCAGCCCGCCCAGCGCCTGGATAATGGCGATCGTCGCGTCATCCAGCAGCGCGATGCAGTCCCAAAGGATATTCCCCGCCGGCGTCCGCACCAGCAGCGCCCGCTGGTCGATCCCCACCGCCGGGACGCTGCGGATGGCATAGAGATCCGGCGCCAGGACCCGCCAGGTATTGGCATGCCCCGCCTGCAGCGCCGCCAGCGTCGTCCACTGCTGGCCGCGTGCCGGGACGTATTGCCGCTCATCCTCGCAGATCGGGCAGTGCGCCGGGGGCGCCTGGCTATCGGGGAACTGGATCGAACAGGCTTGGCAAAGGAAGCGGGGCATGGGGCTTACCCCCCCTGCTTCGCCCGTTGCTCGGCCACCAGCCGCTCCAGCGTCGCCAGATCCACCGCGCCGGGGATCAGCGTCTCGCCAATCAGCATGGCCGGCGTACCCTGGATACGCAGCGCCTCGGCCAGGTCCCGGTTGGTTTGCAGCCGCCGGGCAATCGCCGGGTCGTCCATCTCCCGCCGCAGCCGCGCCCAATCGAGGCCCAGGCGCTCGGCCTCGCGCTTCAGCACCGGCTCGGTCGGCTCGTCCCGCAGGCCGAGCAGCGCGGTATAAAGCTCGGCGTATTTCCCCTGCGCCTGGGCGGCCAGCAGGGCGCGGCTCGCCAACATGCTGTTCGGGCCGAGGATGGGCAGATCCTTCAGCACCAGCCGCACATCGCGCTGCCGGCGCAGCAACTGGTCGAGCGCCGGCTGCAACTGCTTGCAATAGCCGCAGCGGACATCAAAGAATTCAACCAGGGTGATCTTCCCCTCGGGATTGCCCCGCACCGGGTCCTCGGGGGAGTGGAACAGCGCGCGCGCGTGCTGGGCGATGGCGGCGCGGGTGGCCGATTCCCGGGCCTGGCCCTCCGCCTGGTCGGCGGCCAGCAGCGCCTCACGCAGGATGCTTGGGTCCCGCTTCAGCGCCTCGCGCACAATACCAACAATCTCCGCGCGCTGCGCGGCGGTGAAGCCCTCGGCCAAGGCCGGGAAGGCGGGCAGGGCCAGGCCAAGGCCAAGGACAAGGGCAAGCAGCAACAGGGCAGGGCGGGCGGGCCGGGGCATGGCGGTCTCTCCGGACATGGATGACCTTAACCTGCCGGCTGGCCGGCGGCGCCGCAACCGCCCGCACGACTTCACCTGCGGCCTTTCCTGCTCTATGGCCATGCGGCGCCCCCCGGCGGAACATCGAGCCGAGCCAATCCAGCATGACCAGCCGCGTTCCCTCCTTTGCCGAGCCCGGTGCCGCCCGGCGCCTCGGCCGTGCCGCCTTTGCCCTGCTGCTGGCGGCCGGACTGGCTGGCTGCCAATCGGTCGGTGATTTCTTCGGCTTCGGCAGCCGCAACAATAGCGGCGTCGCCCAGGGCACGCCGGGCTATGTCCGGGGCTTCCTAGGCGGTGTCGCCAGCGAGGACCCGGCGGCCAGCGTGATCGCCCGCCGCGTTCTCTCGGCCGGCGGCAGTGCGACCGATGCGGCGGTCGCGGCCGGCTTCACGCTCGCGGTCACCCAGCCCTCCCGCGTCGGGCTTGGCGGTGGCGGCGCCTGTTTGGTGTTCGAGCCGACGCGCGGCGATACCGAAGCAATCATGTTCCTTCCTGGGGACCGCAAGACCATCCCGCACGGCTCCGACCGGCCGGCAGCGGTCCCGATGCTGGCCCGCGGCCTGTTCGCCCTCTACACGCGGCGCCCCGTGCTGCCGGTTGAGCAGATCATGTCCTACGCGGAACAGGCAGCCCGCTTCGGCACCGAGGTCAGCCGCGGTCTCGCCGCCGACATCGCCGCCGTGCATCGGCCGCTTTTCGCTGACCCGCCGGCGCGGGCGATCTTCGCCCGACCGAACGGCGAGCCGAAGCAGGCCGGGGATTCGCTGGTGCAACCCGATCTGGCCGCGACCCTGGCCCAGATGCGGGTCTCTGGCATCGGCGACATGCACCAGGGCCAGCTTGCCCGTCGCCTGGTCGCGGAATCGCCGCGCGCGGGCGGTGCCATCACCATGGAGGAGCTGAAGTTAGCGATCCCCTATATCGGGGTGCCGCTGGTCCTGCCGACCCGTGGCGGCGACCAGATCGCCTTTCTGCCGCCGCCGGCCGATGGCGGTCTGGCCGCGGCGAATTCTTTTGAGGCGCTGCGCGCCGGGCAGAACCTGCAGCAGTCGGCGGCGCGGGGCCTGGGCGCGGTGACGACCTGGCGGCGCCAGGGCGGCGATCCGCGCAGCTATGCCCAGTTGCAGCCGTCCGGCGGCGGGGCGCTTGGCACGCTGCCGGCGACTTCCGCGCTCGTGGTCTTGGATCGCACCGGCATTGCCGTCTCCTGCGCCTTCACGATGAACAACCTGTTCGGCACCGGCCGCATCGTCCCCGGCATGGGCGTGCTGCTGGCCTCGGCGCCCGGCGTCGGCCAGGTTCAGCCGCCGCTGCTTTCGGCCGCCATCGCCTATAACCCGAATGTCCGCGGCTTCCGCTTCGCGGCCGCTGCCTCCGGCCAACAGGATGCGGCGATCGGCGTCGCCGGCCCGGCCGCATTGCTGCTGTTGCGCGGGGAATTCCCCGATCTCGCCCTCACCGCCGGGGCGATCGGCCAGGCCCGCACCCAGATGGCGACCTGCGGGCGCTACCTGCCGGGGCGGCCGGAGAGTTGCGAAATCCTCTCCGACCCGCGCGCCGGTGGCGTCGCGCTGGGCGCGCTGGACCGCTGATGCCGCTCAAGGTCGGCCGGGGCGCGGCAGCGCCGCCCTTCCTGGTGATGGACGTGATCACCGCCGCCAATCGGCTGGCGGCGCTACTGCCGGCGGGCAGCTTCGCCGATGGCCAGGCGGTGATCCGTATGGAGGTCGGCCAGCCCGGCACCGGCGCGCCGCGCGGCGCCGCCGAAGCCGCCGCCCGCGCCCTCTCGGCCGGGGCGCCCATGGGCTATACCGAAGCCTTCGGCCTGCCCTCCCTGCGGGAGCGCATCGCCGGGCATTACGCGACGCACTACGGCGCGGCGGTGCCAGCGGCGCGGATTGCGGTGACGTTGGGTGCCTCCGGTGCCTTCCCGCTCGCCTTCCTCGCGGCCTTTGACCCTGGCGATGCGGTGGCCATGGCGGCGCCCTTCTACCCGCCCTATCGCAATATCCTCACGGCGCTGGGCATGCGCCCGCAGCTGCTGCCGACCGGGCCGGAGACCCGTTTCCAGCCGACCCTGGCGATGCTGGAGGCGCTGGACCCCCGCCCGGCCGGGCTGATCCTGGCCAGCCCCTGCAACCCCGCCGGCACCATGCTCCCGCCCGCCGAATTCCGCGCCATCGCCGCCTGGTGCGAGGCGAACGGGGTGCGCCTCGTCTCGGATGAGATCTACCACGGCCTGTCCTACGGCACGCTGGCGGAGACGACGGCGGCGGGCTGTTCGGCCAGCGCCATCGTGGTGAACAGCTTCTCGAAATACTTCTCCATGACCGGCTGGCGGATCGGCTGGCTGGTGCTGCCGGAGGATCTGGTCCGGCCGGTGGAATGCCTGGCGCAGAACTTCTTCATCTCCGCGCCGCATGTCGCCCAGGTGGCGGCCGAGGCCGCCTTCGATTGCGAGGCGGAGCTGGAGGCCAATCTCGCCCGCTACGCCCGCAGCCGGGCGGCCTTGCTCCGCGACCTGCCGGGGGCCGGTTTCGACCGGCTGGCCGAGGCCGATGGCGCCTTCTACCTCTGGGCCGATATCAGCGCGCTGAGCAATGATAGCGAAGCCTTCTGCGCGCGCATGCTGGCCGAGGCCGGCGTCGCCGCCTCACCCGGCGTTGATTTCGACGGCACCCGTGGCGGGCGCTTTTTGCGCTTCAGCTATTGCGGGCCGGAGCCGGCGATGCAGGCGGCGCCGGCGCGGCTGGCGGCCTGGCTGGGGCGCACCCAGGGCTGAGACCAGCGGCACGCGGCATTGATTTGTGCCGCGCGCCCAGAGCGGAGGCGGCCCTAGAGCAGGCTGCGTTGAGGCGGAATCGCCGAAGGCGCTGAAACGCGCGATTCAACAAATGCTAGAGCAGGATGCGTGAGCGAATGCGAACGCAGCATGCTCTGGGGCGGGCGCGGTGGCCGCGTCGCCCGGCCGAAGAAACCGCAGGTTTCCGCCTGACAATTGCGAATGCAACATGACGCAAACCCATCGGCCGGGGATTGCCCCTGCATTTGCCCCGGGCAGGGTGCATGCGGCCTATTGGAAATTCTAACGGTTCGATCATATGTTGCGCGGTTAATTACTAAAAAATATTCTTCCTAGTGATAGTTTGGCGTGGCCGGGGGCAAGCATGACCGATATGGACAGCGGGGCACCGTCTGGCCTTCGCCGTGGTGATGATCGCCCGCAGGCGGCGGCGCTATCGGCCCGCACCGCCGCGATCCCCCCGCTGCCTGCGGCGCCAGCAGCCCCGCTTGCCCCGCGCGAGGTCCCCTTGGCCACCATGATGCGCGCGAAGGTGGCCGATAACCTGTTACGGCTGCTGCGGCGCCGCCCCGCGCGAGACAACGCGACGGTCACCGTGGACCGGCTGCTTGCAACCGCCCTCGACACGCTGAGGGAGCAGGGCCTCGCCGGGTTTTCGGTGGAGGCGGTGGCGGCCAAGGCGCATATCACCAATCCGACCGCCTATCGCTATGTAGGCAGTTCCGAAGTGCTGGTCCGGGCCGCCCTGCGGTGGTGGCAAGGCAAGAATGCGCTCGCCTTCACGCAGTTCCTCGACTCCGTGACTTTTGCCTCGGAGGCGGAGGCGGCGATCAAGCTGGTGGATTGCATCGTCGGTCGCTTCCCCGACCCCCGCCGGTTTGCCCGAAGATTGGCCCAGACCCTGGCGCGGGATTACCACGAGCTGGACTACCAGCAGATGACGGTCTGGGCGAAGGCCTTGCGGGTCGCCTTTCGGAGGAATGGCCTGGCCGAGGCGCACCTGTCAGACGCACAGATGCTGGCAGCGATTGCCTGCCTGGCTGGGACGATCAAGGCGCAGTTCATCGAGGCGCCGGAGGTGCTGCAGGACCGCCGCTACCGCGCCGCCCTGGCAGCGATGTTCGTCGGCGCGCTGCATCGCTGAGGGCGGGGCGCGATACCGCCCCCGCACGAACCCCGGCCCAGCCCCGCGTCGCTACTTGCTGCCGGGGGCATCTGGCAGCGCCCGCGCGCTGCCCGGCAGCCCAGAGGTGCCGGTCTGGCCCTGGCCGGATGCCTGCGCGGGGGCGCCCTGGCAGCAGCAGGGCAGGGGCGCGGCGGGGCGTTGGCCGGACCGGCCACCAACCCCCGAGACCCAGATCAGATGCGGGTGCGTCCCGGCGCCCGCACCCCGCAACGCAACGGGCCCGGTGGTGGCGCCCGCCGCGCTGGGCAGCAGCCCTGCGGCGAAGAGGCAGGCGATAACAGTCTTCATGACGTGCTCCCCAGTCGATCCAGCCGGCCCCAAGCGCGGGGTATGATCGCGGGCGGGAGCTTCCATCGGCGCGCGGGGCGCTGACCAGGGATATTGCTTTAAAATATTCTCATTATGCGGGCCTGCCGGATGGCGCCTGCGATGTGTGGGGGGAGGGCTTTGGGCACCAGCTGAGCGGAAGGTGTCCATAGAAAATGAACGTAAATTCAATCCAATAGCCCCGCTTTTGGTGTGCGGAGGCGAAATCGCTTCAGGCGCGCGGACGGTCTTCTGGCCTTGACCGGCAGCATTGGGTCTGCCCAACCGCGGATCGAAAATTGCTAAAAAACCAGAAATTAGTGAAAAAATCATATAAGATAACAAGACTCAGTTAAACTATATCATATGGCAATTAACGGTTTCGCGATTTATCGATTAACGGCAGGCCGACCTAAAAAATACAGCCAGATTAGGACGGCCTGGTTATCCGGAAACAAAAAGGATCAAGTTCCATGCGAAAAATGCTCGGCTCGACAATGTTGGTTGCCGCAATAGTGGCTTCCACAGCCGTTACTGCCAATGCATCCATCGTCTATACGCTGGATATGAGGGGTAATAATGGATCATTTGTCCAGGGAACGATCACAACCGATGGAACTCTAGGGACATTATCAGTTTCGAATATACTCTCTGCAAATTTTAACGTTTTCACCGCAGGGCAATCCATTCATAACGTTAGTGCAGCAAATCCGAATTCTTCTGGCGTCGATTTCAGCATGAATGGAGCAGGTCTATCTGCAACAGCCAACAATATATATTTTGATTATTCGCTTGCAGCAGGTAATCCTACTTTCCGAATTGTGGATATGTCTACAAGTCAGTGGTATGGGTTTGGTCTCGCAGGGAAGGGTTCAGCTTCCTGCCCCTACAGCAACCAAAATAGTCAGTTGTGCATGTGGGACGGTGTGAGCCCTCCCAACATGGTCCTAACGTCCCAGTCTGGCGTCACATCCATCGCCTATGTCCCGGAGCCTGCCACCGCGGCGCTGCTCGGCGCCGGCCTGCTCGGCCTGGGTGCCGCCCGCCGCCGCCGCGCGGCCTGAGCCTCCGACCGGGGGTGGCGGCCCACGCCGCCATCCCTGTCGCCGCGCAGGCATGGCCGGCCGCCCCTGCAACTTTGAACTGGGTTCAGCCCTTGCCGATTGCGTGATGCTGCGCCCTGAAGGACTTTGCGCCTCAAGCACGCGGGATCAGTCAACCATCTGGAGAATACCGCGCAATGTCTTCTAAAACCATAATCGGTGCCCTTGCCGCGACGACCAGGCACATGAGGATAATACCCGTGACTGTGGCGCTGCTGACTTCTTCGTATGCCGCCAAATCTGAGATAATTTTGCAAAATACATTTGATCCAGCACTGCTCTTTGGCGGCACTTCAGGCAACGCCG
>Ga0114959_10003994_pt1 | contig 11415 bp, 10 predicted proteins | sample C_130625_EF_Meta_FD_87317 | JGI IMG/M metagenome (GOLD analysis project Ga0114959, IMG submission 87317) | Freshwater microbial communities from Lake Croche, Canada to study carbon cycling - C_130625_EF_MetaG | ecosystem: Environmental > Aquatic > Freshwater > Lake | place: Lake Croche, Canada...
ATCACCGTGTTGACCAGCAGCGTGTCACGAAACCCGAATTTGCGCAGCGCGATCATCGCAGCCGGCTTCATCACAATGGCGCCGGCCGAGCTGGCAAACGTCACCAGCCCGCTTTCGGCGGCGGATTTCCCAAAGCCCAATTGCAGCATAAGCGGCAGCAGAAACGGCACCGCCCCCACGCCGATGCGAAACATGGTGCCCGCCAGAGTGGAGACCAGAAAGGTCGGGATCCGAAACAGCGAGAAATCCAGCAGCGGCGCTGGGTGACGCATGGCATGCCACGCATACCCGATCACACCCAGCGTCCCCAGACCCAGCAGCAGCTCTGACAGCCAGGGCGGCACCATGCCCCGTCCGGCTGTTTCCAGCCCCACCAACAGGCCGGTCATGGCGATGCCTGTGAGGATGAGGCCACGACCGTCCAAAGGCGCCCGCGCCGTATCTGGCGCGTTCGGCACATAGAGCGTCACCAGCACGGCCCCCAGGATGCCGATTGGCACATTGATGTCGAACACCCAGCGCCAGGAGAAATAGGTGACAATGAAACCACCCAGAGGCGGACCGATGATCGGACCGATCAGCGCCGGCGCCGACAGCCATGCCATCGCTGCCACCACCTCGGATTTCTTGGCGGTGCGCAACAGCACCAACCGCCCGACCGGTACCATCATCGCCCCGCCGGCACCCTGAATGATCCGGGCGATCACCAGGAAGGAGAGCGAGTCGGCCCGGCCACACAGCACCGAGCCCGCGGTGAACAGCAGGATCGCGGCACGGAACACCTTCCGTGCTCCGAACCGGTCCGCCATCCAGCCGCTGGCCGGGATGCAGACGGCGAGGCTGAGCAGATAGGAGGTCAGCGCCACATTCATGCGGACCGGATCGGCACCAAAATCCCGCGCCATGGTGGGCAGCGCGGTGGCGATCACGGTGCTGTCGATGTTGGACATGAACAACGCACAGGCCACGATCAGCGCCACCAGCCGTGTGCGGCGCTGACGTTCGAGGGTCTCGGCGTCGCTCATGACCACATCCGTCAGGGCAGCAGCACCGTGCTGCCGGTGGTCTGCCGTGCTTCCAGCGCGGTATGGGCGGCGGCTGCGTCGCTGAGCTTGAAGGTCTGGTTCACCCGGATGGCGACCGCGCCGCTTGTGACGACGCTGAACAGATCATTGGCCATGGCCACCAGGTCAGCACGCTTGGCGGTGTAGGTGGCCAAGGTCGGGCGGGTGATGAACAGGCTGCCCTTGGCGGTCAGCACACCCAGATCAACCGGCGGCACCGGGCCGGACGCATTGCCAAAGGTGACCATCAGGCCGAGCGGGGCGAGACAGTCCAGGCTCGCCATATAGGTGTCCTTGCCGACGCTGTCATAAACGACAGGCACCATGGCACCGCCGGTGATGCGCTTCACCTCGGCGGGGAGCGTGGCGTGACCGATCACCACATGCTCGGCGCCATGCGCGCGAGCCAGATCGGCTTTCGCCTCGGTGGACACCACGCCGATGACATGAGCGCCGATATGGCGCGCCCATTGGCACAGGATGAGACCGACACCGCCCGCAGCCGCATGCACCACGATGTGCTGCCCGGGCTGCACAGCGAAGGTGCGGCGCAGCAGATATTGCGCAGTGAGGCCTTGCAGCATCATGGCCGCACCGGTTTGAAAATCGATCGCATCCGGCAGCTTCACCAGCCGATCGGCCGCGATCACGCGCTGCGTGGCATAGGCGCCGATCGGCCCGCCGGCATAGGCCACGCGGTCGCCCACGGCGAGATCGTCCACACCCTCTCCGAGGGCCACGATGACGCCGCTGCCCTCCATACCGATCGTCGCTGGCAGCGGGGCCTTGTAGAGGCCGGTGCGAAAATACACGTCGATATAGTTCAAGCCGACGGCCTCATGGCGCACCAGCGCCTCACCGCGGCCGGGTTCAGGGGTGGGAACGTCTTCCCAGCGCATGACCTCGGGGCCGCCATTGGCGTGGATGCGGATGGCTTTTGTCATGAGAGTTCCAGTAGGGGCTGGCTGAGGGTGGAGAGGGGCTGATGGCGCCGTTCGAGGGCCAGCAGATAGAACTTCGTCGGCAGGCCGTCACCGCCCGAATAGCCCCCCGGCCCGGAACTGGCAACGATCCTGTGGCAAGGGATCAGGATGGGCAAGGGGTTGCGTGCCATGGCACCACCGATGGCACGCGCACTGCCGCCGGCGATGCCCGCGAGCGTGGCATAGGTTCGGGTTTCGCCGGGCGGGATGGCGATCAGGGCGTTCCACACACGCTTCTGATACTGCGTGCCCATCGGGTTGAGTTTGAGGTCGAAGCCGGCGCGTTTGCCGTCGAAATAGTCATGGAGCTGCTGGCGTGCTTCGCGGAGCAACTCGCTGTCGCCCTGGTCACGTCCCCACCCCCAGTCGAGCGCGACCAGGCTGTCATCCTCTTGCGAGAGGGTAAGGTCCCCGACGGGGGAGTGAAGCGAAAGCTGCGGCACACCGATTTCCAACATTTCTGGCCGAAGCCGCTATGACCGAACCTCAGAATGGTTCGTGGCACTGGCGCTGCGGCGCTGGCTTTCATTTGACTGAAGCCGCCATCGCAGCTTGTGTGCGGCGCCATGTCAAGCGCGATCCTGCCAATGGGCAGTGGTGTGTGCAATTGAGAGGTTCCTGGCCGGAGTGGCCTGGCTTTTTGTTGGGATAAAAGAATGACCGGCGATGTGAGACTGGCTGATGACCCCGCGCTTTATTTTGAGACGCACGCATTCGTGTGTTGCAACCGACGCCCCGACGGGCATCCGCGCGGCTCCTGCGCGGCAGCCGGTTCAGAGAAGCTGCGAGACTATATGAAGGCGCGCGCCAAGGAGATGGGCCTCACCAGCATACGGATCAACTCGGCTGGCTGCCTGGATCGCTGCGAGCTTGGACCGTGCGTGGTGATCTATCCCTCGGGCGTCTGGTATCGGATTGGCTCGACGGAGGATGTTGACCAGGTTCTCGAGCAGCACATCCAGGCGGGCGGGCGGGCCAAGGCTTGTATGATCGACGAATGATGGTGACGCGTGAAGGACAGCCAGCGTACGGCCGGCATCAGGATGCGGGGCGATGAACGGTCTGTTCGCGGACACGATCTATGCGCCGGCCTCTGGTGTGGGACGGTTTGCCATCACGCTGCTGCGGGTCAGTGGCGCTGAAGCCAGTGCGTGTCTGGCACGTCTGGTTGGACCGCTGCCGGCACCGCGCCGTGCCGTGCTTCGCGGAATCATGGCTCCGGATGGTAGCCTGCTCGACCGGGCGATGGTTCTATGGCTGCCGGGTCCGCGGACCTACACCGGTGAGGACAGTTTCGAGCTGCATCTGCATGGCGGTCTGGCGGTGCTGACGGGGGTAGAGGCGGCGTTGCTGTCCTTGGGTCTCAGGCCGGCCGAGCCAGGAGAGTTCACCAGACGGGCATTCATCCATGGCCGCATGGACCTGCTTGAGGCTGAGGCGGTCGCTGACCTGATCGCGGCCGAGACCTCTGCCCAGCGTGACCAGGCGCTGCGCCAACTCTCGGGTGAGCTGGGAGGGGTGTATCGCGACTGGCAGGGGCGCCTGGTGCGCATTTTGGCGCAGCAGGAGGCGCTGATTGACTTCCCGGACGAGGACCTGCCGGCGGAGGTGGAGGCGGGCCTGCTGGCAGAGATTGTTTCGCTGATGGCTGCGATGCACCAGCACTTGAAGGATGGCGATCGCGGCGAGCGATTGCGGCGCGGCCTGGTGCTGGCGCTGGCGGGTGTGCCGAATGTCGGCAAGTCGAGCCTCGTGAACACGCTGTGCCGGCGTGACGTGGCGATCGTCTCGCCGGTGCCTGGCACCACACGCGATGTGATCGAGGTGCGGCTTGATCTGTCGGGCATACCCGTCACGCTCCAAGACCTTGCTGGATTGCGCGAGACGAGCGACCCGGTTGAGGTTGAGGGCGTCCGCCGTGCGCAGGATCGGGTGGCGTCGGCTGACATCGTGCTTCAGGTTGTGGCGCCACCTTATGACGTGCTGCCGACGCTTGATGTTTGGGTTGGTGCTCGGGTGATCAAGGTGGCCTCGAAATCTGACCTTGGTATTCCATCGCCTGAGGGGATGGTGAGGGTTAGCAGCCTGACCGGTGAAGGATGCGATCACCTCGTCGCCATGTTGGGCGATGTGGCGCAGAGTCTTGCCGGGATTGGCGAAACGCCGAGCCTGACGCGAGCACGGCATCGCGCGGCCGTCAACGCGGCGGCCGGTCACCTGCATGCAGCGCTTGATGTGTCGGGGGTGGAGTTGCGCGGCGAGGAGCTGAGGCTGGCGCTGCGGTCCCTGGGCCGCATCCTTGGTTCGGTTGGGGTCGAAGAGCTGCTGGACTCGGTCTTCTCACAGTTTTGTATTGGCAAGTAATCGAAGGATAGACTGCTATGGATCGTCGTTATGACGTGATCGTGGTGGGTGGCGGTCATGCCGGATGTGAGGCAGCGGCGGCGGCGGCGCGCATGGGGGCGGACACGCTGCTGATCACCCATCGCCGGGAAACGATCGGCGAGATGTCCTGCAATCCGGCGATCGGCGGGATTGGCAAGGGCCATTTGGTGCGGGAGATCGATGCACTGGATGGGCTGATGGGCCGCGCCGCCGACATGGCCGGAATTCATTTTAAGGTTCTCAACCGCAGCAAGGGCCCCGCGGTTCGCGGCCCTCGCGCTCAGGCGGACCGGTCGCTCTATCGGGCTGCGATTCAGACATTGCTGGCAGAACAGCCCGGACTCACGATCGCTGAAGGCTCGGTGGACGATTTGGTGCGCTCTGATGATGGCGCCATCGCGGGTGTGGTGTGCGAGAGCGGCGAGCGCGTGGGCTGCCGTGCTGTTGTGTTAACGGCGGGCACGTTCCTTCGCGGCCGGATCTTCATTGGCGACTCCTTGACCCCGGCCGGCCGCGTTGGCGAGGCGCCCTCGGTTGGGCTCGCCGTCACGCTGGAGCGGCTTGGTTGCCCGGTGGCGCGCCTCAAGACCGGAACCCCGCCGCGGCTGGACGGCACAACGATTGACTGGACCGGGCTCCAGCAAGATTGGGGAGATGTGGAGCCTGAGCCTTTCAGCTCGATGACGCTCCGCATCACCAATCGCCAGATTGCCTGCGGGATCACCGCGACGACGCCCGAGACCCATGAGGTCATCCGACGGAACATTTTGAAGTCGGCTGTCTACGGCGGACAGATTTCCGGCAAGGGGCCGCGCTATTGCCCCTCGATTGAGGACAAGGTCGTGCGATTTGCCGATCGTTCGCAGCATCAGATTTTCCTGGAGCCCGAGGGGCTCGATGACACCACGGTCTACCCGAACGGTATCTCGACCAGTCTCCCAGCAGACGTTCAGCTGGAGCTGCTGCGCACCATTCCTGGCCTTGAGGGAGCGCGGATGGTCCGTCCTGGATATGCCGTGGAGTATGACTTCATTGACCCACGATCCCTGTCGCACAGTCTTGAGTTGAAGCAGCTTCGCGGCTTGTTTCTGGCAGGGCAGATCAATGGCACGACTGGTTATGAGGAGGCTGCGGCACAGGGCGTTATGGCGGGGGTGAATGCGGCGTCCTGCGCGCTTGATCGAGGCGTGCGGCAGATTGAGCGTTCTGTCGCCTATATCGGGGTGCTGATCGATGATCTGGTAACTCAGGGCGTATCTGAACCGTATCGCATGTTTACGTCGCGGGCCGAGTATCGACTTTCGTTGAGGGCGGACAATGCGGATCGCCGGTTGACAGATCTTGGTATTGGCTGGGGCTGCGTGGGCTCCAGGCGTGCAGATGCTTATCGGCGATACGCGAGCGACCTTGCGGATGGTTCCCGAATGGCGTCGTCAATCTCCGTGTCTCCAGATGCTGTGCTGGCGCATGGCGGGCAGGTGCGCCTCGATGGGCGACGCATCCGTGCGACCGACGCACTCGGTCATCCCGGGATTTCGCCGGCAACGTTGTTTGCGGTGTTTCCAGAGCTGAGGGCGTTGGATGCGAAGGTGTTGGAGCAGCTTCGGATCGAGAGTCTTTACGCTGGCTATTTGGGACGTCAGGACGCCGAGATTCGCGCTGTTCGGCAAGAAGAGGGGTTTCAAATACCGGCGAATTTGCGGTTCGGCGATATCGGCGGATTGTCTGCTGAGATGGTGGAGCGGCTGTCGCAGAGTCGCCCGGTGTCGTTGGGAGCAGCCTCGCGCATCCAAGGCATGACGCCGGCAGCACTTGCCATTCTAGCCGTTGCGGTGCGGTCGTCATCGCGATCGAGTGGCGCGGATGCGGAGTGTTTCACGTGAAACAGCCGATCGACGGAACCCAGATAGTTTCACGTGAAACACAGGAGCGTCTCGAAGCATTCACTGCTCTCCTGCTGGCCTGGAACCGCACCATCAATCTCATCGCGCGGGGCGATGAGGCAAATGTCTGGCAACGCCACATCGTCGATTCGCTCCAACTCATCCCCCATATCCCAGCCCAAGCCAACAGCGCCATCGACCTCGGCTCCGGTGGCGGGCTCCCCGGCCTGGTGCTGGCTATCGCAACTGGACTTCCGTTCACCCTGATCGAATCCGACCAGCGGAAATGTGCCTTCCTCCGGGAAGCCACGCGCGCAACCGCCGCACAGGTGACTGTGCTGTGTGAGCGGATCGAGCGCGCCGAACTCCCCCCAACATCCTTGGTAACCACCCGTGCGCTCGCCGCCCTTCCAAATCTCCTACCCTTGGCAGCGCGATTTCTGACAAAAGACGGAATCTTGCTCGCATTGAAGGGTCGCAATGTTGACAACGAGATCACCGCGGCTCAACACGACTGGCATCTGAAAATCAGGCGCGAGACAAGCCGAACCGACGCCGCTGCCACACTTCTCATCATTTCGGAGGTCAGTCGTGTCCGAAGCAACGAATAGCGCTTCCGCATCAAAAGCGACCGACAACGCGAACGGAACGGCGATCATGGCCATCGCCAACCAGAAAGGTGGCGTCGGCAAAACCACCACAACCATCAATCTTGCGGCGGCACTCGCCCTGGAGGGGTTCAAGGTCCTGATGGTCGATCTCGATCCGCAGGGCAACGCCTCAACCGGTCTCGGCCTCAGTCATGCAGATCGTGGCGCTGGAACCTACGGCCTGATCGCCGGTTCTGTCTCCCTCGCGGCGGTGACGCAGGCCACCATGCTCGACAATCTCTTCATCGTCGCGGCTGAACCAGACCTCGCCGGAGCCGAAATCGAACTGGTGGCCGAAGACGAGCGCGAATTCCGCCTCCGACGTGCACTCCACACCGCCACGGCGCGCCTCTACGACTTCATTCTCATCGACTGCCCGCCAAGCCTCGGTCTCTTGACCCTCAACGGTCTTGTCGCCGCCGACTCAGTCCTCGTGCCCCTGCAATGCGAATTCTTCGCGCTCGAAGGCCTCAGCCAGCTCATGCGCACCATCGAGAGGGTCAAGCAAAGCCTCAACACGGCGTTGTCGCTCCAGGGAATCCTGCTGACGATGTATGATCGCAGGAACAATCTCTCTGACCTGGTCGCCGACGATGCGCGGAGCTTCTTCGGTGCCAAGGTCTACGAAACGGTCATCCCGCGGAATATCCGCATCTCCGAGGCGCCAAGCCACGGAAAACCGGTGATTGTCTACGATGTCCGCTCGCCAGGCGCCCAAGCCTACGTCAAGCTGGCGCGGGAATTGTTGATCCGCGCGAACAAAAAGTCAGGACGTCTTGCATGAGCGCCAAGGAAGTCAATCCGCGTCTCGGCCGTGGACTCGCAGCCCTGCTCGGCGACGCAGCCGGATCAGAGCGCTCCCCACAATCGGCCGGAACGCGCCAAATTCCGGTCGAGCACCTGGAGCCCAGCCCGTTCCAGCCGCGCAACGCCATGGACCCAGCCGCACTGAAGGACCTGTCTGACTCCATCAAGGCGCGCGGCATCCTCCAGCCGCTCCTCGCCCGGCCACACCCGACGCAACCCGGCCGCTATCAGATTATCGCCGGTGAACGCCGCTGGCGCGCCTCGCAGGATGCGGGACTGCACGAAGTCCCGGTCCTGATCAGGGATCTCAACGACGCCGAGACCATGGCGGCCGCTCTCGTTGAGAACCTCCAGCGCCAGGATCTGAACGCCATCGAAGAAGCCGAGGGCTATAAGAGACTGTTCGACGAGTTTGGTATGACCCAGGAGGTGCTGGCCGAATCTGTGGGCAAATCTCGTCCCCATATCGCCAACACGCTCCGTCTGCTGAACCTCCCATTATCGGTTCGCAACGAAGTGCGAAAAGGGGTTCTCACGCCCGGCCACGCCCGTGCCTTGCTTGCTCATCCCGAGCCCGAAAAGGCGGCGCTCGCCGTCATCGCCAAAGGACTCAACGTCCGACAGACCGAGGCCCTCTCAAGCCGTAAGACTCAGCAAGGCTCAGAGGGCGGCATCAAGCCGGCCCGCGATCCTGAAACCGAAGCCCTCGAACGGGACCTCACCGCCAGGCTTGGCCTCAAAGTCGAGGTTAATTTCGACGGCAAAGGCGGGAGCATCAAAATCAGCTATCGCTCTCTCGACCAACTGGACGGCATCGTCTCGCTGCTCAGTCGCTGAGGGCGCTTCCAGCGAGGCAGTCACATCACCCGCGATGCAGCGACGCCGCCCGTTGGGCCATCGCCAGCAGCACATTCCGGCAGATCACCTCCGCCGGTGATCCCGTTTGCTTGCAGGACCGCTCAGCCTCCCATAGCCGCATCGCCGCCACCTGCAACCCCGCGAGGGACCAGGTCTCCAGCGCCCGTGTGAAGCTTGACTCGCGGCGAAAATGCACCGGCGGTCGAACAGCCTTTGCCGCAGCGCCAGACCGCATTCCGCCCTCCATCAGCACCCGCGCCCGCATCAGGCGCTGCACATGCATCAATCCGCCCCGCACAACACTGACCGGCGCCGCCCCCTCCGACAACGCTAACTCCAGCGCCCGATCAGTGCCGGCCACATCCCCAGCGGTTGCGGCGAACAGCGCATCCTCCAGAGACAGGCCCGACTGATCGCCCACGCAAAGCCGTGCATCGTCAAGCTCCAAGGTGCCACCTTCGCCCACATAGAGAATGAGCTTCTCTAACTCCCGCCGAACTAATCCGCGGTCGGCGCCCATCTGCCCCACCAGCCAGCCCACGACATCAGACTGAACCGCTATGCCAGCCGTGCGACACTCGCTGCGAACCAACTGCGCAATGTCCTGGTCGCTCATCGGATAACAGGCGACGGTGGCGGCTTTGTCGCTACGTTCAAGCAACGTTTTAAGGCGCGACTTGCCGCCCAGCCCGGGCCCCTCAATCACCAGCAGAGCTGCTGCAGGTCCGGCCAAACAGCGCTCCACCGCGGCCGTTGCCGCATCCGTTGCGTCTCGCACCCGAACCACCCGCCGGCCGCCCATCAGCGACTGTTCGGCCGCCTCATCCCGCAGCCGCGCCCAGGCCTCGCGCTCCACATCGCTCACCCGAAACGGATCATCGAGCGAGCCAGCCACAGCGACCACAAGCCGCCCCGCCAACTCGCGGATCAGTCCTTCGTCGTCACCATGAAAGAGAACGGCAATGAATTGACCGGCGCCGGACAAAACCTGTTCGACACGCCCTGAGTCGATCTTCACCGTTCACCCACCGGCCTTGGCCGGCCGCGCCAGAGCAAGCTGCTGCACAAGCTGATCAGCGACCTGTTCGGCAATGCGGCGCCGCACCACCTCTTCCTCAAGCTGATTGGCGAAATACTGAATGTTGATGGGGTTATACCCATCCCCAGCCCGCGCAAACCCGCTCGCAACCGTCCGACGCTGAGCGTCCTGCGTCACCAGATACCAGGTCGCCCGGCCGGACATCCGGTTGCGCGTTGTGCTGGTATCCCGCTGAGTCGCGATTCCCTCGTTCGAGACACCGTAAGAAATAACTAAATCGTAACGGACGGAACCAGCATCCGCCACCTGACCGAGCCGCTCCTGCAACGCCTGGCGCAGCAACTGGCCGTCGCGCCCGCTCAGCACCGGCACATCGATACCGCCCAGCCCAACGCTGGTGGATGTCGCCTGCGGGCCATAAACCGGCTGAAATCCGCAGCCGGTGACGCTCGCCAGCATCACCGCCAACGCCAGAGACTGGACCAGACCCCGTGCCGACATGGCCCTTACCCCGCAATTACGAAGTTCACAATGCGCCCCGGCACATACACCCGCTTCACAATCCGCCGCCCTTCCAGCGCGCGGACCACGTTGGGTTCGGCCTCCGCCAACGCCAGAACCTCCGCCTCTGCGGCGCCCGGCGCCACCTCGATCGTGCCGCGCAGCTTGCCCATCACCTGAACCGCAAGCTTGATCTGATCCACGACCAGCAGCGCGGTATCCGCCTCCGGCCAACCTGATTGCGCCACGAGGCCGGACGCCCCAAACCGAACCGCGATCTCCTCAGCCAGATGCGGCATCATCGGCGAAATCAGCCGCGACGCGATCAAAATCGCCTCCTGCCGCGCCCAAACCATGCCCATATCTTCGGCTGCGCGTTCGGCATCGGCCAATGCATTGGCAAACTCGTAGATTTTCGCCACCGCCACGTTGAACGCGAAACTCTCCAACGCTTCGGTCACCGCAACAATCGCCCGATGCGTCGCCTTGCGCAACGCCCGCGCCGCCGTCCCGAACTCACCCGGCATCTCTCCGGCGCGTTCCACCGGTACTCCCTCGGCGAGCCGAAACAGCCGCTGCGTGAAGCGATATGCTCCCACGACGCCCGACTCAGTCCATTCCATGTCCCGCTCCGGCGGGTTGTCCGACAGAATGAACCACCGTGCCGTATCCGCCCCGTAACGCGAAATGATCGCCCCCGGATCGACGGTGTTGCGTTTGGACTTGGACATCGCCTCAACCCGGCCGACCGTGACCGCCTCGCCGGTCTCGCGATGCACCGAAACCCCATCCTGGCCGCGCGTCACCTCCTCGGGATACAGCCAACGCCCCGCCGGGTCCTTGTAGCTCTCATGTGTCACCATGCCCTGGGTGAACAGCCCTGCGAACGGCTCCGCCACCGACACCATGCCGGTCTGCTGCATCGCCCTGGTGAAGAACCGCGAATACAGCAAATGGAGGATCGCGTGCTCGATGCCGCCGATATACTGATCGACCGGCAACCAGTGGTCCACCGCCTCCCGTACCATTGGCACATCGGCCAGCGGGCTGCAGAACCGGGCGAAATACCACGAGCTGTCAACGAACGTGTCCAGCGTGTCCGTCTCTCGCCGCGCCGCGGCGCCGCAGGACGGGCAAGCGACATGCTTCCAGGTCGGGTGATGATCCAGCGGATTGCCAGGCCGATCAAACGTCACATCATCAGGCAAACGCACGGGCAGCTCGGCTTCCGGCACTGGCACAATG
>Ga0114959_10003995_pt1 | contig 11415 bp, 14 predicted proteins | sample C_130625_EF_Meta_FD_87317 | JGI IMG/M metagenome (GOLD analysis project Ga0114959, IMG submission 87317) | Freshwater microbial communities from Lake Croche, Canada to study carbon cycling - C_130625_EF_MetaG | ecosystem: Environmental > Aquatic > Freshwater > Lake | place: Lake Croche, Canada...
GAATTCAAACTCGACATGTCGCTCCTTAAACTATCTTGATGTCAAGATAGTTTAACACTGTCCTACAGGACAGGCGTGAGAGCGTTACTGTGCCCGAACAAACGCAGCCACACACTCCACGTGTGACGTCATTGGAAACGCATCGAATCCACGCAATCTGCGCATCATCCAACCTGCACTTGCTAGGAGGGCTGTGTCTCGAGCCAGCGAACTAGGGTCACAAGCAACGTAAACAATCGCGTACTTTGCCATGTCGGCAACTTTCTCAATAACTGCAGCCCCCGCTCCGGCTCGTGGTGGATCAAGAACAACAACATCAAATTTCTCGTTCTTGTTTGCTGATAGCCACTTGTTTACATCTGAAGTCACTAAGTCAATCTGCGGCAGATCACTACAGGATCGTCTGGCATCTCGCACTGCATCAATCGAGGATTCAACTGCCACGACACTTCCGCGCTCGCCCACATCAGCACATAAGGAAGCAGCAAACAATCCTGAACCTGCATACAGGTCCAAAACTGATTGTCCCGGTTGAAGAGCAGCAAACTTCCTGACCGCTTCGACAAACACTTCAGGTGCATCCTTGTGCACTTGCCAGAAGGAACTCGCGTGAATGCGCCAACTTCTGTCGCCGACGCGTTCATCCAGCCATGGGCCACCACGACCGTCAACAACTACGTGCTGCCCGGTCGAGCTCTGGGCAGTTTGAATCTCTGGCTCCCCCAGATGAATCGCGGATTCAGCCAGGGCTACAGCGCCCTCTACTGCGATTAGACAGTCATCAATTTCGACAACGCTGTGCGAACGCGGCATACGCATACCCACACCAAAGTCACCGATGGAAGCAAAGCGATTTCGGGTGCGCCAACGCAGACCAGTCTCAGTCGCACTAAGCGCTTCAACTTCGAATTCTTCAAGCGGTTTACCATTAACCTCGACAATCTTGCCAAGATGACCAAGTTGTTCGCGAACGACTGCGCTCTTCAGTTCACGCTGAGCCGAAACTGATGCGTGTTGCCAGTCACAGCCACCGCACTGCAGCGAAAATTGGCAAGGGGGCTCAACTCGGTCCTTGCTTGCTTCCAGAATCTCGATCGCATCGGCGCGGTAAAACTTGGCCGTTATGTCGGTGATCTCGGCAACGACGCGCTCACCTGGCAAACTATGTCGAACAAAAACAACTTTGCCGTCATGGCGAGCGATACAAAAACCACCATTAGCAACTCGAAGTATTTCGAGTTCGATAGTGTCCCCAATTCGGACTACTAATTCAGTTGACATTGAGCAAAGACCTATTTTTCGTCACTTGCTGCTTCAGACCAATTTTCAGCGAAACTCTCCGTCGGTCCACCTTTGCGTGCCGCACCCGCTGCCAAATCTAAAGCATCTGCATCAACTCGCTCGCTTGACAGCAATTGCCAAGGAACAGAAACAACCATCACGCCTTGAGTGAATAGCAATCTACCTTTGAGGCGTAATGCACTCTGATTGTGTAGCAAATGCTCCCACCAATGCCCCACCACGTATTCAGGAATGTAAACAGTTACAAGATCGCGAGGACTCTTACGAGTAAGCGATTTTACATAGTCAAGTACTGGACGAGTGACTTCGCGGTAAGGCGAATTCAGAATCGTCAAAGTGACTGGAATTTCACGCCGTGTCCACTCAGAAACTAAGAAATCTGTCTCTTCTTCATCAACCGCGACTGTTACCGCTTCTAAAACCGTTGGTCTAGTTGCTCGAGCATAAGAGAGAGCGCGCAATGTTGGTTTGTGAATTTTAGAAACTAGGACGAGAGCATGAACGCGCGTAGGCAATACCACGTTCTCATCAGCATCTGGCTTGAGTTCAGCAGCTACGCGATCATAATGCCGACGGATAGCCTTCATGATGATGAAAAGTACCGACATAGATACACAGGCAATCCAAGCACCCATTGTGAATTTGGTTATGAGCACAATCGTCAAAACCAAGCCCGTCATGGCAAAACCTACTGTGTTAATGACCCGACTGCGGATCATTTTGGAGCGAGCGGAGGAATCCTCTTCGGCTTTGAGAAGCCGGGTCCAGTGCTTAATCATGCCCAGTTGACTGACTGTGAAGGAAACAAAATCTCCAACTGTGTAAAGCGGGATCAGCAAACTGACTTCTGCTTTAAAAGCCCAGACGAGAATCATGGCCAGGACGGCCAGAGTGATAATGCCGTTGCTGTACGCCAAGCGATCACCGCGAGTATGCAACTGCCTTGGCAAGAAACCATCGCGGGACAGAATTGAACCTAGAACCGGGAATCCGTTGAACGCAGTGTTGGCGGCCAGCACCAGGATTAGGGCCGTCGCAAGAGCAACTATCAAGGCTGCGATTGGAAAATTACTGAAAACCGCTTGCGCAACTTGCACAATCACGGTCTTCTGGCTTTGACCCACAGGCAGCCCAACAATGTCGGCATCTGTATGAGTCACTCGCACTTTTGTTACGAGAGCCAAAATTGTGACTCCAATAAACATTGTGATCGCAATGGTGCCGAGCAGGGCGAGAGTAGTTGCGGCATTCTTACTCTTAGGCGGACGAAATGCGGGTACTCCGTTACTGATCGCTTCAACACCAGTTAGAGCGGTACATCCAGAAGTGAAGGCTCGCAGGCTAAGAAATGCCAATGCTAAGCCGGTGAACTGTCCCGTGGGCGTTATTTGATAACCATGACTCTCGGCCAACAAAGTCTCGCCCGAGCCGATTCGAACCGCCGCCCAAATGAGCATTGTGATGATTGAGAACATGAAGGCGTAGACCGGTATGGCGAAAATACTTCCTGACTCGCGAACTCCACGCAGGTTCAAGAAAGTAATTACCAAGATAAAAGCTATTGCTAACGGGACGCGATGATCGTGTAGTGAAGGGAATGATGAAGCGATGTTTTCGACTGCAGAAGAGATAGAAACTGCAACTGTCAGGATGTAATCGACTAAAAGTGCGGCAGCAACGGTCAAGCCGAAATTAGGACCAAGGTTGGTGGTCGCCACTTCATAATCGCCACCACCGCTTGGGTAAGCATGAACATTTTGGCGATACGAAAGGACTACAACGACCATGACAACAGCTACAGCCACAGCAGCCCAGATGGCTCCTGAGTAGAGGGCTACTCCACCAAGAGCAAGGACAATCAAAATTTCCTGAGTTGCGTATGCCACTGAAGACAACGCATCTGAGGCGAAGATTGGCAGGGCGATTCGTTTCGGTAGTAGCGTCTCGCCTAGCCGATCACTGGAGATTGCGCGACCGAAGAGAATTCGTTTGGTTGTATCGGAGATAGATGCCACGAGACAAGAGCCTACGCCTGAACATGTTTGCTTGCGTACGTGGCTCGCAGTTTTATAGAACCAGACCTAGTTAAGTACAAATTGATTTCGGGTGTAGATTGATTTTGTGCATGTTGTAATCATGGGGTGCGGCCGCGTTGGTGCGATGCTCGCCCACTCATTAGAAAACCTGGGCAATACTGTTGCCGTAATTGATCAAGACTCATCGGCTTTCCGACGTCTCGGCCCTGATTTCAAAGGCTTGACAATCAAAGGTGTGGGCTTCGACCGCGAACACCTAATTGCAGCTGGAATTGAACGCGCTGGAGCTTTCGCCGCAGTTTCTTCTGGCGACAATTCAAACATTCTCGCTGCACGAACTGCCCGCGAAACTTACGGCATCACAAATGTAATTGCTCGTATCTACGACCCGAAACGTGCTGAAGTGTTCGAACGTCTCGGCATCCCGACAGTTGCCACCGTCTCGTGGACGAATGAACAGATTCTGCGCCACATTCTGCCGGCCGGCGCCAAAGAAGAATGGCGCGATCCAAAAGGTCAAGTTGCTCTTGCTCAAGTCGACATTCATCCAAAGTGGGTCGGCATGTCACTCAACAAAATTGAAGAACACACAAACATTCGCATTGCGCTGTTAACTCGACTTGGAGCAAGCGTTCTACCCACTGGTCAGAGCGTCCTGCAAGAAGGCGACTTAGTTCATATCCTTGCCCTGATCGGCGACCTACCCGAAATTGAATCTAAATTAGCGAAAGCACCGGTGCACTAATGTTTATTGCAATTGCTGGAGCAGGCAAAGTTGGGCGCTCTATCGCTGCCGAACTGGCATCAAACGGTCATCGGGTTTTACTCATCGATCGTGATTCAAAAATCAACAACATCAAAATAGATGGCGTTACAACCGTCCAAGCTGATGCCTGCGAAGTTGAATCGCTCAGTGAAGCTAACATCGCTGGTTTCCAGGTTCTAGTAGCTGCTACTGGTGATGACAAAACCAACTTGGTTGTATCGCTTCTAGCGAAAACAGAGTTTGGTGTGACGCGCGTTATTGCCCGAGTAAACCATCCAAAAAATGAGTGGATGTTTGACGAAGCTTGGGGTGTCGACACTGCTGTTTCTACTCCACGCATGCTCTCTGCCCTAGTGGAAGAAGCTGTTACCGTCGGCGATCTCGTGCGACTAATGACGCTTCGTAAAGGTGAAGCTAACTTGGTCGAATTCACTCTGGCTTCGAATAGCCCTGTTGTGGGTAAGTGTGTACGCGAGGTTGTTTGGCCCATCGACACGACTTTGGTTTGTATTCTGCGAGATCACCACGTCATAACACCAACCGGTGACGATCCCCTTGAAGCCGGCGACGAATTACTATTTATCGCGACAACCGAACAAGAACCTGCGTTATTATTTCTGCTTCGCGGTTAATTCTGTTTCTTATCTGACTTTTCGCGCAAGATCGAGTAACTGGCATAACCGACAAGTGCGAATAGCGGGTATCCCAAAACCACGCTAGCTACCCCGAGTGCTCCAGTCGCATGTATCGCCCACATCGGAAACATGACTGCAAAACGGCCCAAAAACATGAGCGTCCACACCCAAGTTACCGTCGAGTACTTGCGCAACAATTCAGGATCCTCGCGCCACAGAACTTTCTCTGCTTTAGCCACTGGCTCTTCACTCTTGGCCGCCTCTTTGAGTGATTCGGTTGTGCGCAAAAGAGCCAACATGTATCCAAGTATCGGCCTCTTGATCCATACGCTGATCAGGAAAACTACCCCATAGATACCGTTTCGGATTATGCCGGTTAAAAAGAAATTTTGTGCTTGACCTGTTCGTGAAGTGATATATGCAGACAGTGCCAATCCGATTAGTCCAGAAATGACCTGCTGAAGCGATTTCCGCTGCACAAGGGCAAAAACTGCTAGTACCAAACCGACTGCAACAGAATATTTGAGGGCTAGGTGCAGGTCATGATGTTTGCCGAAATAGATAGCCAAGAAAACGATCGATGGTAAACCTGAATCTACTGCGCCCCGCCAGCCACCAATGGAATTAGCCAGGATAGTTGTATCTGCAGCAATTTCTTTGGAAAGTTCTGCAGCTGAATCCTCCACTTGTTCAAGGAATGACTCTTCATTTGGCTCGTTCATTACTCGCCTACCGCTAACAGTTCATATCGTGGATTGAAAAGTGTGGGCTGATCTGCTGGTCCTAGTGTCAATCGACCTTCAGCTGTCAGCGCTCGGCCAGGAGCAATACCTGCAATAGAACGGCGACCTAGCCAAATGAGCGTTATTAATCCCGAACCGTCCCACAAATCGACTTCAACCATCGGCACACTTGTATTCGGTCTAATTCGAAGTGCACGAATGGCACCGTAAACTTTTACGACTTCGCCAACTTGAACTTCAGCCGCAGGTTGTGCACCCAAGGACTCGGTAGTTCCCATCAAGGCCGCAGCATCAACCTCGTCTTGGGATGAGAAAAAGGACACTTTGTTGCGCGAGTTCACAACCTAAGTCTAACTACTTTGCTCAATCAGTCGGTTTTAGCACTGTCAACGAACTAATGTGGTGGCTTAAATTCGAGTGGTTCTCCAGGCGACATTGCTTCATCGCCCCGCACTATCTCGCAACCTGCTATCAGTTCATCGAATGCTGCTAACTCGTGAGGGTCGAATGTTGCCGAGCCAGAAATCGCGATTCTCATGAACCAGCGTTCACCGTCAATTCCAATGAAGCGGACACTTTGCAGAATGTTTTGGCCTTCGAAATCAACGGCAGGCATAGTGCACTGGACTTCGGATCCGAATCGTCCAATACTGACTTCGCTTGCTACCCCTTGATCTTGTAACCCAGAGACCAAACCGTCTCGAGTTTGTGGCCACAACAACTCGTCTTTAGCTCGAGCGAAAACCTGAACATCAGCCATTGAGGAACCATAAACAAATTGAACGGTTGTGCCACGCATGGTTTCCTGTTCGATGATTAAGCGGATTTCCAATCCATCAAGACTGGGAACTTTGATGGCGCCCAAATCAATCAGGCCGTCACTGGCTAGGACCACATGATTCTCTTCAGGGCTGTGCGTCATGCGTTGATTCCAGTTGAACCGAATCCGCCTGTGCCACGATCCGAATCAGCAAGTTCAGATACCTCTACAAATTGGGCAAATTCAACTTTCTGAACCACCAATTGCGCTATTCGACTTCCAGACGGTAGGTGCAACGCCTCTTTCGGATCGAGATTGATCAAGCAGACCTTTATTTCGCCACGATACCCAGAATCAATTGTGCCTGGGGCATTGACAAGCGCTATGCCGTTTTTAAGCGCAAGTCCTGAGCGAGGATGAACTAAGCCAACGAATCCACTCGGAATCGCAATCGCAATTCCAGTGGCAATTAGAACGCGCTGACCTGGCTCGATCAAGGCATCTTCAACTGAAACTAAATCTGCCCCGGCGTCAGTCAAGTGCGCGTATGAAGGGATGACCGCATTTTCGTGCAATTTAGTAATCGGGATTACGATGGAATTGTCGATAGTACTCATGATGATTAGATTAGCGAGTCGCGCATGAACAACACGAGCCAACAGCCAGAAGGCGTAGATGGAACTGTTGCGCAATTTAGCGAACGTCTTTGGCCAGGCTTTGGGATTTGTACTTTCCTGATGGCGATGACTGTTTCTTTAGGTATCGCCTACGGACATGCATACGGAACATTGGCCGGAGTCATCGTTGGATTCACCAGCAGTGCTTTGCTTATCGGTTCTATGTTTTTGAATTCACCTTTAATCAGAATTGATGAATTGGTGCTCAGAGTGGGCAAAGCCAGACTGCCTCTCAAATACGTTGGCGAGGTTCGACGACTTGATAAGGCCACAACAAAATCAGCGATGCGTAATCACGCACATCCGCAGGCGTATCTGCTGGTCAAGAGTTGGGTACCAGATTCGATGGTTATAACGGTGACAGACACAACTGACCCACATCCGTACTGGCAATTTTCGAGCCGCAAAGCCGAAGCCCTGTTTACAGCGCTTGAGTCAGCAAAAGCCAAAGAGGGAATTTCAAATGACTAAGAAAAAGCGGGAAATTAGTTTCCTTACGCCGCTAGTAATTCTGGGCGTAACTTGGGCGATAAAAAAGAGTGCAGAGAAATCACAAGATCGGCTCAGTAAAAATCGTCCCGCTGACAAGCCCAAACCTGCGCACGAGGATTTGGCTTGGAAAGTTGGACTTGCCGTAGCTCTAACCAGTGCTGAAGCACTAATTAGCCGCCTTATGTCGAAGAAGTCAGAAACCGCGTCCGAAGAATCAGGCGCTAAAACTGACTGATTCCGTGATGACTAGTTACAGTCGTTGCAAATTGGTCCGTCTTTGTTCTCTTTAGCCAACTGGCTGCGGTGATGAACCAGGAAGCACTTCGAACAAGTGAACTCATCAGCTTGCTTAGGAATTACGGTAACCGTGATTGATTCATCACTTAGATCTGCGCCAGGTAGTTCTAGAGTCTCAGCCAAGTCAGCTTCATCAAGATCGATGTTGGTTGAACCCTTAGCAGCAGACTGCGCTTTTAGTTCTTCGAGACTTTCGTGCTCTTCTTCAGTATCTGTCTTTCTTGGTGCATCGTAGTCGGTAGCCATAGCTAGTTTCAGTTCTCCTACTGCGTCAATCTGGTTAGGTGCTTGTTTAAGCCCTAACGCTAGGTGAGATTACTTTATGCCCGAATCTAATTTTGCACCGCCCCTACCTTTTAATTTTTTAACTAGTGCAGGCGTCGCAATTCCTGTGAATATCTTTTAGTCAATGTTTGATAACTCTTTGCTGAATATTCCATTGTGTTCTTATCAGCGGCGCCTTCTTTTATGCGGGCGGGCACTCCAACCGCTAAAGCATCTGCGGGGACAATTAATCCTTGGGTACAAACCGCACCTGCCGCTACTAGAGCACCAGAATGCACATGCACGCGATGTAGCACCAGCGAACCAGAACCAATCAGAGCCCCTGATTCAACGATGCATCCTTCTAGGTGTGCGGTGTGGCCGACTGTGCAATCATCACCAACTACGGTTGGTAAATCTGCGGTGCAGTGCACAATTGCGCCATCCTGAATTGAAGTCCGTTCACCAATAGTGATGTTGTTAGTATCACCGCGTAAAACAGCGCATGGCCAGACACTTGAGTCTGCTCCAATCGTTACTGAACCGATTATTACCGCATCTGGATGAATGAAAGCTGATGATGAAATGCTTGGCTCTAAATCACCAAGTGCGTAAATGGGCATTGTCAAATTTCCTAATTAGATGTGTCGGAGTTAGCAGTTACTGACTCGAGAATTCTGCAGAAGTCTGCATGTAGATACCTGTTAGTTGCCACGAGCATCTCGCTCGATTCAGTTTTGTCGTGGAGCCCAGAAACGAGCGCACCTGCTTCACGAGCTATCAAACCGCCGGCTGCGTGATCCCAAGGATTAACGCCCCGTTCGAAGAATGCGTCTAGTAATCCTTCAGCCATGAAACAGAGATCAAGGGCACATGAACCGATACGCCGAATGTCTCGCACTATAGGGAGCACAGTGGTCAGTACTCGAGCTTGCCCAGCCCTTCGATTTGAGTCGTAACCGAAGCCAGTTCCGACCAATGCCTGTGATAGCGACTGACACTCGCCCACAGTCAGTGGAGCAAGAGAATCATTCAGGTACGAGCCGTGTCCGGCTTTTGCGAAGTAAAGGCGGTCAAGAGCTGGAGCATAAACTACGCCAACCTGTGCATCACCTGTGTGGATGTCTACTCGTGCAATTGAAACGGCCCAAGCTGGAAGTCCGTAGAGATAATTGATGGTGCCATCAAGGGGATCAATAACCCACTGGTAACCCGTAGACGACGCTACATCGGCACCTTCTTCACCCATGATTCCATCACCAGGGAAATCTACAGTGATTCCGTCAACGATGATTTGTTCCGCCAGAGTATCCATGTGGGTAACCACATCTGTGGCAGTGGATTTGGTTGCAACTTCCAATTTCTCTGGCCGAGCCAAGAGAGTTTCACCAGCTGACTTGGCATAGCGAATAGCACTCGCCAAGGCATGATCAGATAAGAGTTCAGAAGTCGGCATCTCACTATTGTGTCGCCTCTGCAGACACCCACTAGCGACACGCGCCGAAAATGCACGAATTTAGCCCTTTTTAACGCGAAACTAGAGGGGTTACGCACGCTTGGAGGCTCGCAGTGAAAGATCTGATTTTTGTTGGGCGAAGTGACGACAACACTGGTCTGATTTTTACCGACGAAGATGGCCAAGAGTTTGTTGCTCAAATCGATGACAACCTGGTTCGAAGTGCCAACGGCGCTGCCAAAGCCGCCACGGAACACCAAGGGGAACTTGGGCTCTCAGTTCGCGACATCCAAGCTCGGATTCGCCGCGGCGAAAGTTTGACTTCAATTTCAACAGAATCAGGAATTAGCCCAGATCGCCTCGAACGATTTGCTGGCCCAGTTTTCGCGGAGCGAAACTTTACTGCAGCGCAAGCACGAGCCACTTTGGTGCGCCGCCCGCAAGGCGACATAACTCTGAATGAACTCGTGACATCACAACTTAACCTTCGCAACTTAGATTCTTTTGATCTGGAATGGGATTCCTGGCGTCGTGAAGATGGTCGCTGGAATGTGGCCGTAAAGTGGGCCGTCGGTGAAGGCTCAGGACTAGCCACTTGGATTTTCGATCCAGTTGGTCGCTCGCTAGTTTCGCTGGATGATGAAGCCCGTTGGCTATTCCAGGAATCAGTGCAAGAATCTGCGCCAGCAGAACAGGAGATTCGTCCCCGCCTGGTTGCATTGCCGACTGAGAACGAATTCAATGACGACTCTGAAGTAGCGCCACCAGCCTGGGTTGGCCCAGGTCAGCCAACTATTCCGGTTCCAGTTACAGGTGTTAACGTTTCCGATTCCCCTTCATGGGACGACATTCTGTTCGGCCACCGGCCGACAGATCAATAGTCGTCCAATTCGCAATAACTAAACAAGAAAATCATGGCTGTAAACAAATCTGCTGATACAAACATCATTGACATTGATGTTGCGTCCGAAATGCAAGGCTCATTTCTGGAGTATGCCTACTCCGTCATCTATTCTCGTGCGTTGCCTGATGCACGCGATGGGCTAAAGCCCGTCCAGCGTCGAATTCTGCACACCATGGCAAACATGGGACTTCGCGCAGATAAAGGCCACGTCAAGAGCGCCCGAGTTGTCGGTGAAGTTATGGGCAAATTACACCCGCACGGTGACTCCGCAATTTACGACGCTCTAGTTCGAATGGCTCAGTCATGGTCACTTCGACTTCCGTTTATTGATGGACATGGCAACTTTGGATCCATTGATGAAGGTCCAGCTGCCTACCGATACACCGAGGCACGGTTAGCAAGCGCCGCAGCCACTATGGTTGAGTCGCTTGATGAGAATGTCGTTGATTTCGCCCCAAACTACGATGGGCGCGAATTAGAACCAAGCGTGTTGCCTGCAGCCATCCCAAATCTGTTAGTGAATGGTGCATCCGGTATCGCTGTAGGTATGGCAACCAACATGCCACCTCATAACCTGCGCGAAACTGTCAACGCCGCAATTCACTTGCTATCTAATCCCAAGGCGACTCTTCAAGAGTTAATGGAGTTTGTGCCAGGCCCTGATCTGCCAACAGGCGGAGTCATCGTGGGTCGGGATGGCATCAACGACGCATACCTAACTGGCAAAGGCAGTTTCCGAATTCGAGCAAAAGTCGACATCGAGCAAGTGTCTCCAAAACGTATGGGTTTGGTGGTTCGAGAACTTCCGTACCAAGTTGGGACTGAACGAGTCATTGAACGGATCAAAGATCTTGTTACGAATAAGAAGCTACAGGGCATTTCGGACATCATAGATTTAACTGATTATGAATCTGGACTCGAACTTGTTATCGAACTAAAACATGGCTTCAATCCTGCAGCAGTGCTTGATCAACTCTACAAACTCACACCTCTTGAAGATTCATTCCACATCAACAATGTTGCACTAGTTCAAGGTCAACCTGTCACCCTCGGACTAAAGCCACTCCTTGAGGTTTTCCTCTC